>Ga0209541_10013861_pt1 | contig 12258 bp, 12 predicted proteins | sample RifCSPlowO2_01_FD_184027 | JGI IMG/M metagenome (GOLD analysis project Ga0209541, IMG submission 184027) | Groundwater microbial communities from Rifle, Colorado - Rifle CSP2_plank lowO2_0.1 (SPAdes) (version 2) | ecosystem: Environmental > Aquatic > Deep subsurface > Groundwater | place...
ACTCTCGGTGGTATTTTTATTTTCAATATCAATGAAGATCATCCGCCGACTCCGCGTTTTACGCAACCAGACATTAAAACTTGAATCTTTCTCTTCGTAAATCAAGAGGTCGGCTCCCGGCGGCGCGCCCAGGCGATGCTTAAACACCCGATACGGCCGATGCGTCTCGTCAAAAACCGTGTAGAAAAAAGCCTGACTATCGTTGGCCCAAGCCAAACTGTAATAAGTGCCGCGGATCTCGTCTGACAAAAGTTGACCGGTCTTCAGATCTTTAACCCGCAACAGAAAACTTTCACTGCCATCGGTGTCAACAGAATACGCGAGGTAATTATGGTCAGGACTGACTGAGAAGACGCCAAGCTTCAAATAATTATGTCGCACCGCCAGAACATTGAGGTCGAGTAAAATTTCCTCTCTCGAGCCGGGCTCGCCCGCCGCCGCGGCGGGTTGGCGACAATAAATCTCGTATTGCTTGCCGGTTTCGGTCCGCGAGTAATAATAGTAATCATCGAGCTTGGCCGGCACAGTCGAGTCCGTTTCCTTGATCCGGCCTTTCATCTCCTCAAACAATTTTTTCTGCCACTCGCCAGTATCAGCCATCACCGCCTCGGTGTAAGCATTTTCCTGTTTCAAATATTCTAAAACTTCGGGATTATTTTTTTCCCGGAGCCAGGCATAATCGCCATTAATCTTTTTCGCCCGCGGCGGTTGGATCATAGAGATTAGTTATATTTTACCACGGCTCGCCCGGCCGTGGGCGGGGCGCATCAGCGGCCGAAGCGGAATTGTCCACTGTCTGCCAAAGATAAAGCGAGAGGAGAGTGCGCCGGCCGCGGTAGGGGGCGGCGAGATGAATCATCGTCCTCGCCGAAGGCAGACGGCGTAGACTAAAAACTTTCTGGAAACCTTTTTTGATCCCCAAATCCTCGGTGGGCAAGACATCGGGACGATTCAAGGCAAAAATCAGAAACATATCTGCGCTCCAGGGCCCAATGCCCTTAACGATGAGTAGTTTCTGTTTGATCGTCTCGTCCGAGAGTTTGGCGAAACTTCGAGTTTTAATCGTGCCATTCAAAAATCTAGAGGCCAGATCGCGGAGATAACGCGCTTTCTGAACTGAGAGACCGGCGGCGCGAAATTGCGCCTCGCGCAAAGCCAGCACCTCGCGCGCCTTGGGAAAATGTTTGCCGGGAAAAAGCTCCCGAAACCGCCGGAAGATTGCCGTGGCGGCCCGGCCCGAGAGTTGTTGATAAATAATGGTGCCAGCGAGCGCGGCAAAATAATTTTTCGCCGGTGTGAGTTTGGGTAAATGCCGTCGCTCGAGCCGAATTTTTGACCTCAAGCTCGTTTATTTACCATGCCGGCCGCCGGTGCAATGACAAGGGACTAACGGTTGGCCCTTTTTCGAACACCCCTCGGCCGCGCAGACTTTCGGCACCTCCGACACCCCGTGGCATTCCCCTAAACAAACATAATGCATAGACAATATTGTACCAGAAAAAGAAAAAACCCTCCATCAGGTAAAAGGATCAAAAAAACCTGATGGAGGGCGGACCAAGACCGTCGCCAGACGACGGTCAAGAAGATTACGACTTAAAGAACACCAGAAGCATTCAAAACTTCAACGGTGCTGGCAATGGCCTCGTCCGGTTTCGTCTCTGGCTCGCGACTGTGACGATCGGCGCCGCCCCCGCTTCCATTTCCTTGATCCACCTAGCCACTTCCTCATCGTTTTTATCTCCTTTTTTAAAAGACCGAAACCGAGTTTCCTTACCCAAGGTCTAGTCTACACGATCAGGAAAATTTAATCAAGACAAATCTTTATTCTTCATAGTGATGTGGATAACTACCCTTTTACACTTTCGATTTATTTTCTATAATATCACTATGATAACAAAAAGGCAAAAACAAGCTCTCGATTTCATAACCGATTATCAGGGACGGAAAGGATATGCCCCCTCTCTTGACGAGATACGCAAAAAATTAAAACTTTCGTCTGTCTCAACAGCGCATTTTCATGTTTCCAAGCTCCGCGATTTGGGATATTTATCAAAAGAAGAAAACAAACCACGCTCGATTGAAGCATTTGGCCGCGAGACAATGGTAAAAATTCCGCTTTTAGGAACTATTGCTGCTGGTCAGCCAATAGAGGCAATACAGAATAAAGAAATGATTGCTGTTCCCAAAAGCAAAATCCCATCCTCGTCAGAAGTTTATGCTCTCCGCGTAGTCGGGAGTAGTATGATTGACGAAAATATAAACGATGGCGATGTAGTTTTAGTGCGTCAACAGAAAACTGCCGAGAACGGACAAAAGGTGGTAGCTCTTATTGATAACCACGAAGCAACCTTAAAGAAATTTTACAAAGAGAGGGGGCATATCCGCCTACAACCGGCGAACAAAAACGTGGAACCACTTATTTTTAGAAATGGGCGGGATATTTCCATTCAAGGAATAGTACTTGATGTTATTCGTGAGGAAATGCCAATATCCATTACTCTTCCGGAAATTAAAAATGAGACCAAACAATATAAGAAGCTTCCCTTGAACGAGATTTTGTGTGGAGATTCAATCGAGGAAATGAAAAAAATACCCGACAACTCAATTGATATGACTTTTGCCGACCCACCGTTTAATCTAAATAAAAAATATGGCAACTATAAAGACAAAAAGACGGCTGATGATTACATAAAATGGTGCGAACAATGGCTAACCGAAATGGTCAGAATAACTAAACCAACAGGTTCAATTCTAGTCCATAATATTCAAAAGTGGCTGATTTATTATGCCAATCACTTAAACAAAATTGCTATTTTCAAGCATTGGATTGCATGGGATTCTATGAGCATGCCTTTAGGTAAAACATTATTACCGGCACACTATGGAATACTATTTTATACAAAAATTCCAAAAGGGTTTAAATTCCATGAGCTTCGATCACCGCATAAAAAATGTCGGACTTGTGGTGAAATGATCAAAGATTATGGTGGGAAAAAGAGCCAGATAAATCCTCATGGCACATTACTAAGCGATTGTTGGGCGGATATACATCGTATTAGACACAATGCTCGTAGGGACGCTCACCCGTGCCAACTTCCCGAACCGCTACTTGAACGATTAGTCCTTATGACCACTGACGAAAATGATGTTGTTTTGGATCCTTTTATTGGGGCTGGAACAACGGCGTTAGCAGCAAAAAGACTAGGCCGAAATTATATTGGTATTGATATAGATCCAAAATATAAGAAAATAGTCGCGGACAAAATTAAAAAGGTTAATTACAGATCAAGCAATGGCTATAAATATGGCATCCACGCAACGGAAACTGCCTCAAAATATTTGAGCAATCTAACTCTATCCGAGGACGAAGAGATTTATCCTATAGATAATCCAAAGATTTCTAGCAACAAATCCAAAGTTTTTAGGGCGCAGATTGCCGTCCTTTTCTCGGTACTTAAGAAACTTACCGCTATTAAGACCTATAAACTGATAGAAGGGATCTACTTGAACACTTAAAACTTCATTCGTCGTGTCATTAAAATTATAGATTACAAAAATATAATAAATGTTATCACCGTCAAATTTTTCAATCTTTTTTGGCCACTCATTGAGCGTACCCATATCATTCTCGCTATTCTTTACCACAACCCACTTAATGTCCGGTAACTAAAATCTTTACTGCCCACGATTTTCTTTAGATAACTCAAAATCTTACCTTCTGCGGATTGAAGATATTTAATTGCTTCTCTGGATTTTTTAGTGCTTGCGATCATTATTTTAGAAAATAATCGGGCTGGCTTAACTAACTGCCCGGCAGGGACTCGAACCCCAATTTCGACGTCCAGAGCGTCGCGTCCTACCTTTAGACGACCGGGCAAATAAATTTACTAATTAGAATGTCTCGCCTTGGCTCGTTCCGCGGCGGCGCGAAGGAAAGCGAGAAACAAGGGATGCGGCGCCAAAGGACGAGATTTGAATTCCGGATGGAATTGCGTGCCCAAGAAAAAAGGGTGAATGGCCGGCGGCAATTCCATAATTTCCATCAGGCGGCCGTCGGGCGACCGACCGGAAAAAATCATACCGCTTTCTTCTAATTTGACAATGTGGCTTTGATTGATCTCGTAACGATGACGGTGACGTTCGCTGATGCTCCGGGTTCCGTAAGCCGCGGCGGCGATCGTTCCTGATTTCAATTTCGCCGGATAGGCCCCGAGCCGCATGGTCGCGCCGTAATTACTGTCTTGCAAATTCTTTTTCTGCTCGGGCATAAGATCAATCACCGGGTGCCTGGACTCGGGATTGATCTCGGCTGTATGAGCGTCTGGCCAACCAAGCGTCTCGCGAGCATACTCCACCACCGCCAATTGCATCCCGTAACAGAGACCAAGATAAGGGACGAGCGACTGACGGACGAAATGGATGGCCTTGATTTTACCCTCGACCCCGCGCGCGCCAAAGCCGCCCGGGACCAGAATGCCGTCGTAGGCCGCCAGATCCTCAATGCGCGCTTCGATCTCTTCGTAATCGACGGCGTCCAGCCACTCGATCGAGAGACGTTTAGTCAACGCGGCGGCGGCGTGCTTTAAGGCCTCAATGACTGAAATGTAAACATCGGCCAACACATAGTCGCCGGTCTTAAAATATTTCCCGACGATACCGATCCGCACCGGCTCGACGGCCTTTTTATAGCCATCAACCATCTTGCGCCAATCATTCAAGTTTCGCTTCCGGGCCTTAAGTTTCAACAAATCGAGCAGGGTATCGCTCAAACCGTCCTTTTCAAAATTTATCGGGATCTCGTAAATATTATCCACATCTGGCGCGGAAATGATGTTTGCCGAACGAACATTGCTGGCAAAAGCTAATTTCTCCTTGCGTTTAGCGTCAAGCGGACGATCGCTCCGAGCAATTATAATATCCGGATGAACTCCGTAAGAATTGAGTGTCCGCACCGCGTACTGGGTGGGTTTGGTCTTCATCTCTCCCACTTTATTCGGCACCGGCAAGAAACTAACGAGAACGAAAATGACATTGTCGGGATGGTGCAATTTCAAAATTCGCGCCGCTTCAATAAAGATCATGTTCTGGTACTCGCCAGCTGTACCGCCGATTTCGATGACGGAAATATCGGCCCGACTCTTGTCCGTCGCGCGTTTGATCCGACGGAGGATCTCTTCGGAAATGTACGGCACCGGATCAACGCACTTGCCGCCGTAACCGAGCGCCCGCTCTTTGTCGATCACATATTTATAGACCATGCCGCTCGTCATGTAATTTTCCGGCGGGATGCTCTCGCCCAAAAATCGTTCGTAATTGCCCATATCCTGATCGCACTCGAGCCCGGAATCGAGCACGAAGACTTCGCCGTGCTCAATCGGATTCATCGTCCCGGCATCAACATTCAAATACGGGTCAATCTTCATCAAATTCAGCTTGAAGCCGCGGGCCGCGAGAATCTTGCCGACGGCGGAAACCGTCACCCCCTTACCCACGCCCGACATCACTCCGCCGATGACGAAAATGTATTTATGATTTTTCACGATCTGGCTCTAAACCTTAAGATATTTGCGCACGGCCCAACTGCTGGCAAGAACGCTTAAGACGAGGCCGAAACCGAGCGTCAGAAAAAATAGGGTGGAAAAATTATTGAGATAGTAACTTACCAGATCAAGACGGTCGGGGAAAGCGGCGGTGACCTGCCGTACCCAGATCGCCGCCGGGTAAAGAAGCATGACCGCCAAAAGAGAAGCCAAAAGGCCGGCGATCATCCCCTCAATGATGAAGGGGCCGCGGATGTAGCGGTTGTCGGCACCAACGAGACGCATCACCGCGATCTCTTCGCGCGAGACATGGATGGCCAGAGAGACCGTGCTGAAAACTGTCAGCACGGAAATAATGACTAGAACTAGTGCGGCGACCGAGCCAAGACGCCGGCTCAAAACGATCAGCGCCGTGAGCCGATCAATGTTATCTTTCTTGTAATTGATCGTGTAGATAAGATCGCGGCCTTCGGGCGTCAAAGCTGTATCGCTCGTCAGTAATTTTGCTAGCCCCTCGTAGTGAGCGGGGTCAGTTGCAAGAATATTCAAGCGCGCGCCCAGTGGATTACCGACTTCCTCAAGCGACTGCAGGATCAGAGCGTTATCTTTATTCCTTTCTTTAAAATCCGTAAGTTCATCCTCGCGCGAGCGGTAAGTCGCTTGGGCGACGGTTGGCTGGAGCTCCAATTGTTTCTTAAACGCTAGTACCTCAACTTCCGTGGCATAGGGCTGGAACGAGATGCTGATGTCCACTTTTTCTTTGATCGCCTCAATCGAAGCCGCCAGAAACGCCTGTCCCAAATAAAGACCACCGATCAGAAACAAGGTGGTGGTCAGAACCACCACCGACGAGAGCGTCACCACACCGCTCCGCCAAAAATTAACGAAGCCGGACTTGATAATACGTTTGGCGTTGACGAGCATGATTAGATTATTATTTCACAAACCGAAAGGTGTCCTGAACGCTAAAATTAGGTAAGACATGTTTATTTAAAATAAAAAAGTGTTGCTAATTTATCCTTAAACCAAAAGCTTATTTTAGTAATCAAATTATCATTAGGACAAGGAACAAAATCACAAGTCGGCGGACGGCGACCGACGGAACCACCCAATAAACGATCTTCCAAATTATCACTCTTCGTACAAAACTTAGCGTCAGCAGTACATGTAGCAGTATCCTTGACTCTTTCCTTCTGCACCCAATACCCGCCGAGGGCAAGAACAGCGAGGATAATAATGATGGCAACGGCCGAGAAACCTTGATTTTTGAACATAAATTAGATTTGTTTGATTTTTAATCCGACCCAAAAACTATATCATAAGATTACTACTCCAACCACTTGACTTATCCAGAGGGGCGAATATAATGGAAAGTACAAATGGCTTCGGCCCGACTCCGTCGCAAGGCGGAGGAAAAAACAAAAAGACTCAAGGAAATATTTCCTTGAGTCTTTTTGTTAATTTTTGAAAATCGCTATCGCCCATAATACCAATGTGTCTAGCCAAACGCCGAGCGTCTATCAATCTGATTTGCGACAAAATGGCAACGCTTTTAATACCTTTGATAAAAATAAACGGCAGATAGTATTTCTCTGCCTTCTGTTTGATTTTCTTACCGGCCTTTGTCAGTGGAATAGCCCAGAAGATTTCGTTATTGAATTTACGAACAACTACCACTGGCCTTAAAAAGTCATCACCGCGACCGTCCTGTTCGAAACCAACATTTGCGCCTAGATAGCAAAACCAGATTTCCCGTTCATGGAAAAATGGCGACTTCGATAAATCATTAACCTCTTCCTTCTTTTTATGCCACCTCTGAAAATCTTTTTTCACAAAATATACCGCCCCTCTTTGTCATCCCGCGCGAGGCGGCCGTTCTCGAGCGTGATCACCCGCCGGCCCACGGCTTCAACCACGTTTTTATTGTGGGTGGTTAAAATCACCGTCGTGCCCAAATCATTGATTTTTTTGAAAATTTGCACGACCTCGAGGGTGTTAACCGGGTCCAGGTTGCCCGTCGGCTCGTCGGCGATCAAGATGTCCGGCTGGTTAACGATCGCTCGGGCAATGGCGACGCGCTGCTTCTCGCCGCCCGAAAGCTCGCGGGGGAAATTCCAAAGCTTATCAGCCAGACCTACCAGTTCCAAAACATGCGGCACATCAGAACCAATATCCTCGTCGGCCCGACCGGACGCCTCCATCGTAAAAGCAATATTTTCAAACACGGTCTTGTTCGGCAGTAGACGATAATCTTGGAAGACCGCCCCGATTTTTCGCCGCAGACGATGGAGATGACTACGGCCGAGGGCGTGGATATCGATCGAGTCGAGAAAAACCGACCCCGAGGTCGGTCGTTCCTCGACCAAAATCATCTTCAGCAAAGTCGTTTTGCCGGCGCCGGAGTGACCGACCACGGACAGGAATTCTCCACGCTCGACCGAGAAGGTTATCTGGTCGAGCGCCAATGACCGGTCTGGATAAATTTTTGTCACCCGATCGAAAAAGATCATTTTAAATTCTTTTCCGCTTCGATAAAGTCATCGAGCCCGCCGGCCAGCACTTCATCAACCCGACTGGTTTCCACGGCGGTTCGGTGATCCTTCACCAATTTATAAGGATGGAAAACATAAGAACGAATCTGACTGCCCCACTCAATTTCCGTCGTTTTACTCACCGACAGACCAGCGGCCTTGGTTTTCCGTTCGGCCTCTTCAAGTTTATAAAGTTTGCCCTTCAAGATCGCGACCGCCCGCTCTCTATTCCGCTCCTGTGACCGTTCGGACTCGGCCTGGGCGGCTAGTCCGGTTGGCAAATGGACCACGCGCACGGCGGTCTCGCGTTTATTGACATTCTGACCGCCGGGGCCCGAGGCGCGCGAGAATTCTATCTTCAAATCACCGGGATTGATCATGATGGCTTGATTTTTCTCGAATTTAGGAATGACCTCGACGAGCGAAAACGAGGTGTGCCGGAGTTTTTTGGCCGAGAACGGCGAAATCCGAACGAGTCGGTGCACGCCCGACTCGTTCTTTAATATACCATAGCTACCCGGGCCGCGCACTTCAAAAGTGACATTGCGGAAACCGCCATGATTATTCTCGTTCCGGTGGATCAAAAAAGTGCCGAGCCGGCGTCGGGCGGCAAACTTGAGATACATCTCGTATAAGAGACGCGACCAGTCCTCGGCGTCGTCGCCGCCGGCGCCGGAAAAAATAGTGATCACCGCGTCACCGGCGTCATACTCGGCCTCCGGTCCGCCGTCAAGACTCGCCTTCAGCCGTTTATGCTCTTCAATGATCGCCTGCGCCCGCATCTTATCCGACCAAAAATCCGCCGCCTGCATCTGGCGCTCTAATTCGGCGATCTGCTGTTCAATTTCTGCGCCCATAGTCCAAAAGCCAGCGGTCGGGATTGAACCGACGACCTGCGGTTTACGATACCGCCGCTCTACCAACTGAGCTACGCTGGCAACAAAAGCCGATGGGCGGGATCGAACCGCCGGCCTTTTCCTTACCATGGAAATGCTCTGCCAACTGAGCTACATCGGCGTCCTCAACAATTTAACACGATCAAACATTAACACCAAATCGTATTATATTTTAAGCCTTTGCGTCTTTACCTATCTTTTAGTATAGTGATAAAAAGCCTGCCTACCGGCAGGCAGGATTGCGGGGTAGAGCAGTGGTAGCTCGTCGGGCTCATAACCCGGAGGCCGTTGGTTCGAATCCAACCCCCGCTACCAGTGTTTATTTTTTGTTTGTGATCGTCGGGGTAGCTCAGTTGGCAGAGCATGGGACTCATAAGCCCAGGGTCGTGGGTTCGAATCCCACCCCCGACATAGGCGGCCATAGCTCAATTGGTTAGAGCACTCGCCTGTCACGCGAGAGGTTGCCGGTTCAAGCCCGGTTGGCCGCGTACTATATGAAGCAACATATCTGGGTTTTGGTTAATTGCAACAGCCGCGAGGAAGCCGAAGAGATCGGGCGGGCGATGCTCGACGCGAGATTGGGAGTTTGTTTTGATATTTTCTCGCGGGAGTTATCAGCTTATTTTTGGCCGGCTAAATCCGGAAAAATCGAGACCGCCAAAGGCGCGCTCTTAATCATTGAAACTTTCAAAGATAAATACGCCAGTTTGAAAGATAAGATTAAGAAAATGCACAGTGATGAGTTGCCTTTTATTGCTTATCTGAACATTGAAGGCGCGGATGAAGAATTCCGAGCTTGGATGAGGAGTGAACTGGAAACATAAATGAAAAAACTGATCCGGTTGGGAATAGCGGCCTTGACAACCTTCATTATTTTTACTCAAGTTTTATCTTTAGTAATCGTTCGCGGTGCGAGCATGGAACCAACTTATCAAGCGGGCGACATCACTTTGATAAATCGAGTGAGTTATATTTTTAGACCGCCAGTGCGTGGCGAGATCGTCGCCATCAAGCTGGCCGGCCGGCGGGTAATGCTTATGAAAAGAATCATCGGCCTGCCCGGCGAAGCCGTGAGGATTCGAAACGGGCAAGTGTTCATTGACGAAACGCCGCTTACTGAAGCCTATCTTCTCTCTCCCCAGCCGTGGAACTTGCCGCCGCGGGTTCTAATCGCCGAAGAATATTTTGTGATCGGCGACAATCGGCGACAAACGATGACAGAACATTTCTTCGGCCGCGTCAAAATTAAACAGATTGTCGGCCGAGCGCTATGGTAAAATCAAGTCCATGCCCAAGCAACTTTTAACGACCATCATTATTTCGCTGATGATTGCCGGCGGCTTAACTTTAGTCTGGTACTGGCAGACTGATCCGGAACGGCAAATCGAAAAAACTTTAACGGCCATGGCCGAGCTCGGTTCCTCTCCGGCTGGCGAGTCGTCAATCGCCAAGACCTTGAAGACCCGGCGGCTGATCGAATATTTCTCCGACAATGCGTTTATCGAGTGGCCGGGCGATGAGGTCATTCCGGCCGGGCGCTGGACTGGCCGCGAGCAAATCAGCCAACAGGTGCTGGTGCTGGCGGCCAAGAACTCAGCTAATTACTCCGTCTCGCTCACCGACCTAACAATCGAGGTGAAGCGGCGGCCGGCAGGCGCCGGCGCCCAATTCACCTTGGTGGTCCGTGAAGGTCTCGATACCTGGGCCTGGCTCGCCGAAGCCGATTTAGCCAAGATTGAACGACGCTGGTTGGTGAGTCAACTGATTTTCAAACCTATTCTCCGACCCTGATCCTAGAGATAATTAAATTCCTGAAAAACGCGCTCGAAACGGTCGAGCGCCGCCCGCGCCTCGCGGCGCGTCAGGACAAACTGGCGGTCGTGGGCGATTTGATTCCGCACCTTATGCGCCTCCCAAGCGTCCTGGAGGGTTAAAAAATCGCTCGGCTCAATCGCCTTTAATCGCTCGCCCAGATTTTCGCCCGGATAATTCATCGCTTGGACCATCTCATCGAGCATGATGTCGGCTTCGATAATCGCCTGCTTCCAGTCCGAGGGATTGTCCGAATCCATTACCTTGACGAGTTTAGCCCAACGTTCGTTGCGAATAGTTTTGTCTGAGGCGTCGGTCCGCACCAAATTCAAAAATCCCCGCACTTCTTCTTTCCGCAAATTGATAATTTTATAAGCCAAAATCACGATGGCGGCGGCGAGAATGAGCGAGAGAGCAACCAGCCAAACCTTGAGCGCCGAGAGCGATGAAAAGAGCGATATGAGAAAAGGTAAAATCCCAACCAGAAAACGATAAATCAGATTAAAAAAATACTCCAGATTGAGATAATTTGGTTCAAAGATTGGCATAGCGCTTGGCAATTTGGAAAAGCTGATCTTCACCGCCCGGCGGAGCAATGATCTGCAGACCAAACGGCAAACCGTTCGCCGCGCGACCGGACGGGATCGAGATCGCCGGCAGACCGGCGAGGTTGGCCGGAACAGTAAACAGATCCTCTAGGTACATCTGAACCGGATCGGCGAGACGCTCGCCGAGCTTAAAGGCCGGAGCCGGCGTGGTCGGCGTCAGAATAGCGTCCACTTGATTGAAGGCGGCGGCAAACTCACTCGCGATCGCCTGTTTAACGGCAAAGGCCTTAGCATAATAAGCGTCATAGTAACCAGCCGAGAGCGCGTAAGTGCCGAGGATCACTCGCCGTCTGACTTCCAAGCCGAAACCGTTGCCCCGCGTCGTCCGATAATCGTCAAACAGATCCTGCCCTGGGAAATAAGCACCGTAACGGATGCCGTCGTAACGAGCCAGATTAGATGAGGCCTCGGCCGGCATAATCACATAATAGGCGGCTAGGGCATAAGGAACTGTCGGCAAGTCAATATCCATAATTTCATAACCGGCCGCGGCTAAACTGCTTACTGCCGCGGAAAAATTGTCGGCGGCGACACTGTTCAAACCTTGATCTAAGAAACGGCGCGGCACGCCAAGTTTAAATTTCTCAAGGTTCGACCTTGAGACTTTAGAGGGTAAAGAAGTAGAATCATTCTCGTCCCGACCCTTGATCACCTCAAAAATCCTTTCGACGTCGTCCACGGTCCGCGCCAGCGGTCCAATCTGATCAAACGATGAAGCCAGAGCGACCAAACCGAAACGGGAGACCGCGCCGTAAGTCGGTTTCAAACCGACCACGCCGCAGAAGGCCGCCGGCTGACGCACCGAGCCGCCGGTATCAGACCCGAGGGCGGCGAGCGCGAGATCCGCGGCCGCGGCCGCGGCCGAGCCGCC
>Ga0209541_10013865_pt1 | contig 12257 bp, 20 predicted proteins | sample RifCSPlowO2_01_FD_184027 | JGI IMG/M metagenome (GOLD analysis project Ga0209541, IMG submission 184027) | Groundwater microbial communities from Rifle, Colorado - Rifle CSP2_plank lowO2_0.1 (SPAdes) (version 2) | ecosystem: Environmental > Aquatic > Deep subsurface > Groundwater | place...
TTTTTTTCTATATTTTGGACACCAAACGAAATGATAATGCATAAAGTGAACGCTCGTCTGTGATTTTATATATCCTTTTGGCATATAATTATATGGGGTGGTTATATATAAACCTTTTGTTTTAATTTTGGTTCGATAAACCTTTTGTTTTAATTTTGGTTCGCTCTCATCCCACCTCTAAAGAAGTGTGGGGTTTTCCCGCTCACGGGCTAATTGTTATATTTGGTAATGTTTAAAACTATCCTATTTTTTAGATTTCTATGCTTCCAGAAAATGTAAAAGAAACATTGAAGAAACAGCATTATGCTATTGTCGGGAAAAATGAACATTCTGCTGTGCAGATTTGCAGATGGACAAAAAAATCTCTTACTGACAGCGGATTCTGCTATAAGGAAAAATTCTACGGAATTAAATCACATTTGTGCTGCCAGATGTCCCCTGCTGTCATGTGGTGTCCGAACAAATGCCTGCACTGCTGGAGAGCTGTTGAACTGACTGTCGGAAGTGAATTAAAAGGAAAAATTGACTCACCAAATGAAATCATTGATGGTTGCATTAAAGCACAGAGAAAACTGATAACAGGATTTAAAGGAGACAAGAAAACAAACCAGAAAAAGTTCAGAGAAGCACAGGAGCCCATGCAGTTTGCCATTTCTCTTTCAGGAGAACCGAGTGTTTATGAAAAAATAGGAGAACTTATTGAAGAATTAAGAAAAAGAGGAAAAACAAGCTTTCTTGTGACAAACGGACTTTATCCTGAAAAACTCGCGGAATTGGAAAAGAAAAATCAACTGCCAACCCAACTTTATATCTCTGTAAATGCCCCTGGCAGGGAAACTTATGAAAAAATTCACAGAAGCTCAAAAAAAGACGCATGGGAAAGATTGAACAAAAGCCTGAAAATCATGTCAGAGTTAAACGGAAAAACAAGGACAATTTTCAGAATGAATTTAATCCTTGACTTGAACATGATTTCTCCTGAAAAATACGCAGAGATGATTAAGAAAGCAAATCCGCTGTTCGTTGAATTGAAGGCATTCATGTCTGTTGGGTTTGCAAGACAAAGGATTGAATACAGAAAGATGCCTTTTCACAAGGATATTGTTGAATTCTCAAAAAAAATTCTTGAATTTCTCCCAGGATACAAGGTTCTTGATGAAAAAACAGAAAGCAGGGTTGTTCTGCTTGGGAAAGACAAAAAGAGGATGAAGATTAAGAAGAGGGAAATATAGAAGTATTTAAAAGGTAAGAATATCTTACTTTTATATGAAAATAGAACTAACCCGATTGAGCAGCAAAGGACAGATAGTAATTCCTGGAAGCATAAGAGAAAAACTTGAATTAGATGAAGGAGAAATACTTGCAGTTTCTTCTAAAGATAACATGATTGTTCTTAAAAAAATAGAAGGCCCTACTGAAGAAGAAGATTTAAGGACTTTTTCTGAAATAAGAGAGGCCTGGAAAGAAATAGCAAAAGGAAAATTCAAAAAAACAGAATCTGAAGATTTTCTTAGAGAAATTTCTAAATGGTAGAAGTAATCTATACTGAAAAATTCGAGAAAGAGCTGAAAAAATCAGACAATTCAATAAAAGAAAAAACAATAAAACAAATCAAAAAAATAATAGAAAATCCTAAAGCAGGAAAACCATTAAGATATAATCTGAAAGGAGAAAGAACAATTTATGTCTGGTCGTTCAGAATTATTTATTGTTATTCTAATAATATAATTTATTTCTTAAGATTTGAACACAGAAAAGAAGTTTATAAGAAGTAATTTAAAAAAATCTAAGGAAATTTAATCAAAACCTGAAGTTAAATCAGTCAGTCCTTTTCCTTTTAACCAGCGATATAACTGATATGCCCTGCACTTTTTGCACATGTCTCTTGCAACTTTCAAATGCACCTGTTCTATATCTGTAGGTATTGGTTTTGATGCAAACCTCCTAATGTAATCATAATGACTGCATCCCACATACTCACAAAAATGTTCGTATCTAGGAATTAATTTTGCCATTTTAATCACAAATTAAAGTTTTTTCACTAATTCAACAGGGAAGATGTTTTAAAACATAATCTGGAAGATGCTTCAGGAATGCCTCTCTGATTTCTGGGGCTAATATATCATCAGCATAAAAAACTCCATTCTCATAACGATACACCCTTTCTGTCCTATCAAGAATAAAACGGACTTCTTCCATATCTCTGGGCTCTCTTCTGGAACTATGTTTATCAAAGTAAACCTCCAAATCTATCCTTTTCCCGCTAAGAATTACCGGAACTGAAAAGGTCTCTCTGTACAATGTTCTGATTGGTTTTCTCATTTTACAAGTCCACTACCCCGTCTTTTGTAAGAGCAGCAAATCTTATTCCGACAGGCGTGTTGATTAAAGCAGAAATCAAAGCCATGTGCTCTTTTCCATCTCCACTCGCAATGCTTAAAGCAACTTCTGTGCCATTAATTTTCCCTTTTAACTTTTGCTGAAATTCTTCTTTTAATTCTTTCAGTTTTCTGCTCAAATCAATTTTAATGAATTCAAATTTCTTTTCATGCTTAAACTGTTTTGCAAAATCATCTCCTAAAATAATAATATTCTCCCATTCCCCATATTTCATAAGCCCGGAAACCTGAGCCCAGGTGTCTTTTCCTGATGATAATAAAGCAACGAGTTCCATGACTAAGGAAAAATGGTTTTGTTTTTAAGGATTATTGTGATGTTTTCTGCGCTTGCGTTTAATGTGGATAATTATATATGTTGTTGAAAAACTTAAAAAAGCAAAAACAACATCAGATATCCTATTTTTAGTGGATTCTTTTCCAAATCCTGTTATTGGCGAGGTAATATACTCAAATATCTCCCAGAGTATCAGCAGGAATAATATTATGATTATACTCAAAATAAGGGGCGGTTCTTTCTTTTTTGAAGAACGTTTTATTACTAATGCTGCAGCAGAAAAAAAGACAATCACCAAAGAGATTATTCTTAAAGCAGTATTGTCAATGAAGAGAAAAGGTATGGCAAAAACTCCTGCAAATTCCATTAGTTTAATCTGCCTAAGTGAGAACAAAAATGCAAGGGTAGTCCCAGAGAAAATATGCACTATGCTCCATAGAGTAAATATCCCCTCTTCCATCTGGATAATAAGAAACATAAATTTATAAATCCATTTTATTTCTAAAAATTACGCATTAAACTACTTCGTTGCAAGACAGGTTCTATGCTTGTAGCGTATAAAGTAGGAGCGGGCAATAAACATGGCAGAACTTCAGAAAGAATTAGAGAATGCTTTGGCTGAATTAAGAAAGGACAAAGAAAGAAAATTCAACCAGTCAGTGGACTTAATCATAAATCTCCAGAAATTTGACACCAAAAAGAATTCTGTAAACATATTTGTGGAAGTTCCGCATAAAATCAAGGAGAAAAAAATATGCGCATTTTTGGAAGTAAAAAACAAGAACATTGACACAATCACTCCTGACGAGTTCGGAAGATATTCTGACAAAAAAAATCTTGACAAGCTGGTAAAAAAATTTGATTTCTTCATCAGTCAGGCGAGCATAATGCCAAAAGTAGCAACAGCATTCGGAAGAGCTCTTGGTCCGGCAGGAAAAATGCCGTCCCCGCAAATGGGAATTATAGCCAGCACTGATGAAAAAACAATCAGAGAGCTGAAAGAAAAAATCAACAACAGCATAAGAATAAGAACAAAAGAGCCAAGCATAAAGCTGTGCGTGGGAAAACAGGACATGAAAGACGGGGAAATAACCGAAAACATAACTGCTATTTATAATTCTGTCATAAAATCCCTCTCTAAGGGAAAAGAAAACATAAAAAATCTTGAAATTAAATTCACTATGACTAAACCAAAAAAAATCCTGATATAAAATGAAAGCCAAAGCACACATATCTGAAGCAAAGAAAAAAACACTCAGTGAACTTGTAAACCTGATTAACAGCAAGAATACAATCCTGATAGCATCCATAAAAAACATTCCTGCCTCGCAGTTTCAGGAAATAGGGAAAAAATTCAGAGGCAAGGCAGTCATAAAAGTTCCGAAAAAGAACCTGATATTAAGGGCTCTGGAATCCTCAAATAATGAAGAATTGAAAAGAATTAAAGAAAAAATAAACGAAGATGTTGCTGTGCTATTTTCTGATTTGGATTCTTTTGAACTCGCATCTGAATTAGTGGAGAATAAAAAACCTGCAAAAGCGAAGATAGGGCAGGAATCTCCTGAAGATATTGAAGTTCCTGCTGGACCTACAGACCTGGTTCCAGGACCTGCAATAAGCGAGCTTGGAGCACTTGGAATAAAAATCCAGATAGAAGGGGGAAAAATAAGCATAAAAGAACCAAAGATAATTGTAAAAAAAGGAAGCGAAATTTCAGGAAGTTCTGCAGACATAATGAACAAGCTTAATATAAAGCCCTTCTTTGTCGGCTTTGTTCCTCTGGCAGCTTTTGACAGGAAAGAAGGAAAGTTCTATTCAAGCATAAACATCAACAGGGAAGAAACACTGGCTAATCTGAAAAATGCATTTGGAAAAGCCCTGCCTTTTGCTATTGAAATCGGGTATATGTGCAGGGATACAATAAAATTCCTGCTTGGAAAAGCACAAAGTCATGCGAGAACTCTTGAAAAATTTGAAATTCAGCAAAATAAACCTCAAGAGGGAGGAAATTAGCAGGTAACATGGAAAACATATACGCAGCACTTTTACTGCATAAAGCAGGAAAAGAAATAAGCGAAGAAAATCTGAAAAAAGTTGTTGCAGCTGCAGGCGGAGATGTGGACGAATCAAAAATCAAATCCCTTGTAGTCAGTTTGAAAGGCGTGGACATTGACAAGGAACTTGAAAGTGCCAGTTTGGTTGCTGCTGCACCTGCAAGTGCAGGGAACACACAGCCAGAAACAAAGAAAGAAGAAAAGCACGAAGAAAAGAAAGAAGCTGCAGCAGAAGGTTTGAGCGCACTCTTTGGGTGACCCAGGTTTTATTTTTATTTAATCTGAATAAACTCAAACCTCACTTTTTCTAGTTGGAAATTTAATACATATAAATTTATAAATAAAAATTATGCAAGGATGTTATGAAAACAGCAAAAATTCCTAAACTGCTTGAGGGAATTACAATGTATGAAGTATTAGAAAGTGATGAAACAGGGTTAATACCTAAAGAAGCGGGATATGTTATGATAGGCGATGATGAAAATCATCTGCTTGATTTTTTCCAGTTTTGCCCTAAAATTAGACATCCTGGATTAGATATTGGAGATGATTTGGATAAAGGAGAAACAAGAAATTATAAAAGAATGTGCAAAAAATATGATAAGGCATATAAAAGATTTATTAAAAGAATGAGCAGACATCAAAGAACAAGAGAGGAAGTAATACAGATTGTTGAGAAATTAGAAAGTGCAGCGGTTGATTAATCATCACAATAAGATTTATAACTAATTTTCTACAATCTATTATTCTGGAGAAAAATGACAGAAACTGAAGTTTCAGCACAAATACAAAAGAGGACTTTTGCATAAAGATGTGGAGTTTATACGACAAGGACAAATTTCTTGAACCCCTGAGATTTTCAAACGGAAAAACACAGGAAGATGTGGTGAGAGAAATACTAAAGTCCATAAAAGAGGGAAACAAGGTTATTTTTATTCACGGAGTATGCGGAACCGGAAAATCTGCAATTGCACTGCATCTGGCAAAAGAACTTGGAAAAACGAGCATTGTTGTTCCTACAAAAAATCTTCAGGAACAATACAGGAAAGATTATGAAAACGAGAAATATATCTTAAAAGACAACAGGGAAAAACTGAAAATAAAAGTCATTACAGGAAGAAAAAATCACAAGTGCAGATTTACGGAGGAAAATATTAATCTTATTCCAAAATTCAAAAAAGAAATAAACAGCAGTTTGCATGACATTTTTGAAGGAAGAAGTGAAGAGGCAAAAAGGCAAAAGGAAAAGGACAATTCAGCGGATAATGACGATTTGCCGTGCAAGATTGAGATAAAGGAAAAGAACATCAGGAAGATAAAAGAATATCTTAGACAAAACAAGAAGGTAAGTCAGAAAAACTTTCAGGAAATCAAAGATGTGAAAAGATTTTCAATCGCGCCTGTATGCCCATACTGGAGCCCGGTTATACCTGAAGAATACGAATTGAAAATCCTGGACAATGCAGATAAAAAATGCTATCTGGGAGTGAACAGAAAGAGATTTGCATTTTATCAGAGAAAACCGGGATGTGGTTTTTATGAGCAGTTTAATTCTTATATTGAAGCTGACGCGATTGTTTTTAATTCCCTGAAATACAAGCTGGAATCTCTTCTTGGCAGAAAGCCGGCTACAGAAGCTGAAATCATAGATGAATGTGATGAATTCCTTGACAGTTTTTCCAATCAAAAAACCATAAATATTGACCGGCTCCAGAACGCACTTCTTTACGCAATTGCAGACAAAGATGCAGACAGGGCTATTGATGAAATGCAGGAGATACTAATGCACATGACTAAAAATCCGATTGTAGGGGAAGCAATTGCAAATGAATCCATTGTTCCGATAAAGCAGACAGGCATATATGACTTATTCCAGATATTGCTGAAAAACAGGGAAATTTTGAATGAACTTGATGATGAGAATTATCTTTTTGATGTTGAAGAAACTGCGAGAATGTTTGAGAGGTTTTTGGATGATAGTTTTGTTATTTTTTCGAGGCGTGAAAAAAACCTTCTTGCAGGGGTTGTAACTACGAATTTATCAGGAAGATTCCAGGAAATAATAGACAATAACAAGGTGATTGTGCTGATGTCAGGGACTCTTCACAACAAAGAAGTTTTGGACAAAATTTTCGGCATTAAAGAATATAAAATTATTGAAGCTGAAACAGAGCCCCCTGGAAAAATAGAAATAATAAGAACAGGGCTGGAGATGAACTGCAAATACCAGAATTTTTCTTCTGATAAAAACAGGAGAGCAGAATACCTGAAAGCACTTGACAAATGCATTGAAACTGCAAAAAAACCTGTTCTTGTTCATGTCAATGCTTTTAATGACTTGCCAAGCAGAGAAGAAATCAGGCAGTTTGAAATAAAAAACACAATTTCCCGGGAAGAACTCGGGGAGATGCAGGAAAAAAACAAGAGCGGAAAGTTTGTGGATGATTTCAAGATGGGAAAAATCGACACTTTATTTTCAACAAAAGCAACAAGAGGAATGGATTTTCCGGGAGAGCAGTGCAACAGCATTATTTTTACAAAATATCCCAACCCAAACATCAGGGATGCTTTCTGGAGAATTCTTGAAAAGACAAGGCCCCAGCATTACTGGTATTTTTACAAAGACAAAGCAAGGCGCGAGCTTTTCCAGAAGGTCTACAGGGGATTGAGATTTAAAGAAGACCACGTTTATGTTTTATCCCCGGATGAGAGAGTGCTGGAAGCGGTGGAAGGTTGAGAACCTATCTTATTTTTAATTATTTCTAAAAGTATAATAATCGGGATTAAGAAAAAAATTAAATATAAAAATATCGTCATAAGTGCTAAATTCATAGTTGTTTGATTATTAACGACTTGTCCAAAAATAGCCCCAACTAAACCACCAAATATTGCTATTAAGATTTGTTCGCTTAGATTAAAGAATTTAAAAAGTTTTATTTCTCATTTTGCTCTTTTGGATATGTCATTCATTTTCTTAATCTCCTCCAGCAGGAATCGAACCTGCCAGTTTTCTCCTCACAATCTCCTCGTCTTCGGGATTGGTAATTCCAATCCATGTGTCAGAAGCAGGATAAATTTTCATTGAAATCTTTTTCTGCCTGACAAGAGAAGAAATATCCTCTGGAAGCAGTGCTTCTGCTCTCCTGTCTTCTTTATTCTTATCTTTAAATTGTGCAAGTATAAACGACAAATCATTTAACACTTCTGGCTGGAAGGCAAATATGTTCATGCTGCACAAAGAATTTTCAGGGAATGCCTTTCCGATGTCTGATTTTTCAATTCCGATAATCTCCTTTATTTCAGTTACAAAACCATTTTTATCATACTGGAAAATTCCCCTGTTTGTTTTTCCATTGTCAGGAAGAACATCTTTAAGATTAAATCCGAGAACTGCGCAATCATTATTTTTCTTCAGATGCTCTGCAAGGATTCTGAAAGAATTTTCCCCGTATAAATCATCTCCGTTGCACACAACAAACGGGCAGTTTAAGAGGGACTTGGCAGAACATAGAGCATCTGTTGTTCCCCACGGCCTGTCTCTTGAACTCTCGTCATAAAACTGCTGTGCATAATATACGGGAATACCCTTATAGTTATTTCCGAATTTTTCCCTGAATGGCTTTTCTGTTTTGTTTCCTACAATAAAAATTATCTTTGAAAAGCCCGCAGGAAGCGATTGTTTCAATGAAAATTCAATAAGCGTTTCTCCATTGGGACCCACAGTTGCGAACTGCTTTATTTTCCCGAGAAACCTGCTTGAAATCCCTGCAACCATATACACTAATGCGATTTCGTTTCCTTTCATTTATTTATTTTACAGAAGTTCTTTTTAAGGATTTTGGAGGAAAACGCCCCCGCCATAAGTAGCGTGAGTATGAGAACGCATTGTTTAATATAACAAAATTAATAAGGGGGGATATATAAATTTATTGAAAATGCTTCATGCATTATTTTTACCCTTGATGTATTTTATGGGGACAAGAAATAGCCCTAAGATTACCGAGACTATCCCAGAAGAGGTATTATCTAAAGGAAATGATGGGTACAGTGCTTTTGTTATTGCTAGAGCAACAAAAATAAGAATTGCAGATACAACAAAGACTTTAAATGCTCCAACGATATCATCTACAATATTATCCCAGTGAGACATATTTAGAACAGGATTCTTGAATTTTTAAATATTATCCTATACTTTTTACAGAGGGGTAACAATAATTGAGATTCCTATCACTATTTGCCTTATCAATAGTGAGAACACAAAATCTATAGTCTCCTTCTTTGATATTTGAGGTGTTTAAAAGAGCCTTTATAGTACAAGAATCTTTCTCAAAAAAATCACAGTCTCCAGAATAATTTGACAAAATAGGTAATGAATTTGCTGGCTGTAGGGGAATTATGTAGACACTGCTTAAAGTTTTAATTTGTTCACTGGTTGTTATTGCCAATTCAATATCATAAGACTTATCTGATTTAAATTCGGTGTTATAAAAATAAAAAGTTTGGGTTGCATTAATTTTCTTCAAATCTGGATTCTCCTTTAAGTTTATCTTTATCCATCCCCTATAAAATGCAAGAGAGGTAATTACAACAAAGATTATGGAGGTTATTAATAGTAATCCTATAAGTTTCCTTCTTTTCTGGATAAAGTCTATTATCTTCTTAATCCACTTAATTCCTATCTTTGCATTTTTCTCTGTCCTTTCTAAATCAACTGCCATTTTAAACAACACCTATCTGAATATTTTTAGAATCAAGTACTTTCCCATCAAAATCTTTCAAATTGATTGTTATAATAAAAATTCTTTGAGAACATCTTTCAGTACTATATGGGAGTTGTTGATTAGAATTAATATAGACATAGGTGGGTAACCTATTTTTTGGGGAAACTTTGTCCAATACTTTTTCATCAATTTTTGTAAAGCAATTTTCATTTGTACTTTGGTTTATAATAACCCCTATCTTCGGGGTTAAAGTTGTATCAAAATTATTAATCACATCAAAGTATAATTTTGTTTGAGTTCCTTGGGTTATTCTATCACTCTCTAAGTGGACATTATCTAAATATGCTTTTTTGTTGTATAAATTAAAACTTAAAATACCTGTAGCAAAGAGTAAAATAACTATGATGACTATACTGATTATTAGCTGATTACCCCTTTTGTTCATTATATAATCATATAAGATTAATATTAAAATTTATCTATTTTATAACTCAATAGCCCTAACTGCAACAGCCTTACTACTAAGTATTCTGTTATTATTTGGAATTACCATTGACATAACCCCAACAGCTTTCCCATTTGAGTTTAGTAAAGGTCCCCCACTAAAACCAAGTTCAGAGGAATAATCAGTAATTATCACCTTTTTGTTATTAAGATTCACATCATTTGAATTTGAAGAGAAATCATCTATTAATCTTAAAATCCTTCCATCTTCTTTGGCACAATCCTTAAGAATGATTTTTCCATTTTCAGCCGTAATTAGTTTATTAATTTCCTTTGAAGGATACCCTAAATTGAATATTGTTTGTCCTTCTTGAATATAATTCTCCAATTTTATAAAAGGGTGTTCTTCTTCAAATTTTATTAAAGTGATATCTTTATCTTTATAATAAGAAATGTCACTTTTTGGCGTTAAGATAATTGCGTCCCCTAACAGATTTAATAATAAGATAGAATTATTGTTGTAATTGTCATCGGGCTCAAATGCTTTCTGATTTAAAACATGATTAGCCGTAACAAATCTATCTTTTGAGATAAAAAAGCCAGCCCCCATAATTCCTATATCTTTTATTTGATTCCCTATTAAATTTGGTCTTATTATACACCAGACTTTATTTTTTAGTTCCTCAATTTTCATTTTTTATATTAAGCCATCCTAACAAAATCTTTTCCTTTATCTATTTTAAAACTAGGAAATTTTTGTCTAATTGTCTCTTCTGCTTTTCCAAAACTAAAAGAGAAGATACCTGATACAGTTGTATCTTCGGGTATGGGAATTCTGTTTTCATTAAAAGATTTGCCTCCACTTTCTAAATGGAAATGTAAATAATTATGTCCCCCCTGATTATCTACTCCAAACCAATTATCATTTCCGCTTCTAAAATATATGCTTAAACTTATTCCACTAGTATTAAATGTTTGTTGTGGATTTATGGGGGAACCATTTTTAGATTTCATGTATAAAGATAATATCTGATTTTCCCCCAGATTAAAATCTTTGTCTATTAAAGTTTCTCCCTTCATGTGGCTAGCATCTAATGTTGCGTAAAGACCCGATTCAGTTGTCCAAAAATCTACTCCTTCTGGCATAAAAATAGATATCGTGAAAGAGTTTTATATCTTTCTCTTCAGAAAACATCTAACTTGAGGGGTAGCACCAACAAGACCTAATTGTGCAACCATTGGAACAACGGATACTAACCCCCAACCTTCTTTTCCTAACTTGTTTAACTCTTCTGTCCAATTCTCAACGGCTTTGCCTTGTCTAAAAGTTCCTGTTTGCAAAACAAAGATTTTATATTCATACTTATCCATTTTTATCTAACCTTTTTATCTATCTCTCCTGCAACTCTTAGCAAATCCTCTTTCTCTACATTTTCAAAATCTTTGTTAAGCATTTTGGAAAATCTGGATAAATCATATAGATACCTTTCAATTTTACAAACACTAATTCCATCTGCAAAGCACGAGTCATGAAATCTTAGAATAATCTTTTTATTATTTTCAGAAATGTCATTAGAATTCCTAATATTATTTAGTGTTCTTTCCAATCTTCGCTTATAGTTATGTATATCCATTGCTTTATGAACACCGTAGTTTGCTTATAAACCACGATGTAAAGCGTTCTCATAACTACAGGACGCCCCCGCCAGGAATCGAACCTGGAAGCCCAAAGGGCTCCGCTCTCTTGTTTGTTCAAGACCTTGACGAACAAGTGTTAAACTTGGTTAACTCAAGGCGGATGCAATACCATTATGCGACGGAGGCTTAAAATATAAACTAATTAATAAGTTTTAAAACTTGTGTTTAAGAAGAATATCTTATTTGATAACCCCCTTTAACTCCGGCATTTCTTTTTCAATAAATTCAATAACTTCTCTTTTATATTTTGTATTTAGCGAATAAGCTTCAAATTTTGGTTTTTTATGGATTATAACCCAGCCGATTTTAGAAAGTTCTTTTACTATTTCTTTTAAATTTTGAAATCTCTTAAAATGTTCTGCTCTGTCATAAGAAGCCCCCCAGTTTGCCTTGCCTCTTGCTAAAGCAGACAAAAACCAAGATTTTTCTAAATCTGAAGCCATAAGAATACAAGTTTTCCAAATATTTTAAATGTTTCTATCTTTGAAAGTTTCTTTTATTCAATAGAAATGTTTATAAATTAACAACATATAAACAACATATAAACAACACAAAAAATAAAATGAACTACACTCGCCCTAAAGGGCGAGGTATCAAAGAGATAAATAAAAAATGTTAAAACAAATCAGTCCAAGGTTGAGAAGAAGCAATGTAATGCTCAACGGCT
>Ga0209541_10013866_pt1 | contig 12257 bp, 16 predicted proteins | sample RifCSPlowO2_01_FD_184027 | JGI IMG/M metagenome (GOLD analysis project Ga0209541, IMG submission 184027) | Groundwater microbial communities from Rifle, Colorado - Rifle CSP2_plank lowO2_0.1 (SPAdes) (version 2) | ecosystem: Environmental > Aquatic > Deep subsurface > Groundwater | place...
TTATTTTTAAATCTAATTTTTTATTATTTGTAGGAATTTTTGGTTCTATTTCTAGCATCTGAATGTTCTTTCTATAACAAAAATCGTAAAATGTTAAAAATAGACCAAAATCAGCAAAATTATTAATAAAAAGTTCCTTTAGTTTATCTTTATCAAAATTATTTTTATATATTATTTTTTTTAATAACTTTTCTAATATAAATATAAATTTTGCACATCTTTTTAGACTTCTATATTCATGAACAAAAAGACTTGCAGGGTTATAATTAAAAGATCTTTGTGGAGAAAGGTTATATCGCTTTTCATTATATGTTTGTAATAGAATTTCTTCTTTTGTTAACCCTAATAATGAAAATGCTTTAAATTTTCTTAAATTATAAGAAATTATTGGTGAATCTGAATAGGACATAAATTTAATGGCGTCACTATTTTTTAATTTTTTTTCCAACTTTAATTTAATTTTAGATTCTGTTTTCATGTTATTCAAACCAAGATTTAATCTCCTCTTTAATTGAGTCAAGCAAAGAATAGTTATCTGCAATAAAATAAACAGTTAATATAATAGCCATAGAAAGGCCGAATAATGCAGAGAATTCAAATGATATTTTTAATATTTCCTGAGATAAGACATAAGTAATTAGACCAGCAACCCAAGAATAGAAAATTTTTGTTCTTAACTTCTTTCCCATATTAAATCTCCTTTCTTAATTCCCTTAATTCTTTAGAAATTTCTTCTTCCTCTTTCAAAACTTTATCAATCATTATTTTTGGATCTTCATACTTAATCTCTTCATGTTCATTTTCTTTGTATCTAGAAATAGATAAATTATATTCATTATCTTTAATATCCTTATAACTAACAGAAAAGCTTTGTTTAGAATCGGCTTTAGTTTTAAACTTTTTAATTATATCTGGAATGTCTCCTTTACCATCAATGAAATCTCTTTTTTGGTCTAAAGTAAACCCATCATTTAGCATTTCATAGAACCAAACCTTTTCAGTTTTTCCACTTTTAGTAAATACTAAAACCGCTGTTCCAACTCCAGAATAAGGCTGAAATACTCCCGAAGGCATTGAAATTACAGTTTCTAACTGGCAATTTTCTAATAATAATTTCCTAATTTCTTTATGTGCATTTGAGCTTCCAAATAAAACTCCGTTAGGAACAATAATTGCTCCTTTTCCACCAATCTGCAATAAATTATAAAATAGTTCTAAAAATAAGAGCTCGGTTTTAGAAGTTTTAACTTTTATATTATCATTGATATCGCTTTTATCTATAGATCCTGTGAATGGAGGATTAGCTAGAATGATATCATATTCAGCTTTTTGCACAAAATTTTTAGATAACGTATCTGCTCTTCTTATATTTGGATTTTCAATGCCGTGAAGAATCATATTCATTGCAGCTATTCTAACCATAGTTTGATCAAAATCAAATCCAAAAAACATATTTTTTCTTAAAACTTCCCAAAGTTTCTTGTCTGTAATTTTATCACCTATTAAATTATGAATAGTTCCGTCTTCATCATATTTGATTAAATCTTTGCTTGTATTTGTTTCAAGAATATATTGGTAAGAATTAACCAAGAAACCAGCAGTTCCGCATGCAGGATCACATATTTTCTGACCCAATTGAGGATCAACTAAATTTACCATCATTCTAATAATATGCCTTGGTGTTCTAAATTGCCCAACCTTTCCAGCAGAGCTTAATTCACTTAACAAATATTCATACATATCTCCCAAACTATCATAATTTTGAGGAGAGATTTTCATATCATCTATGATAGTTACAGCTTCCTGTAATAAAGAGGGTTTAGGAATCATAAAAATTGCATCATGCATTAATTTAGCAAATTCTCCATCTTCGCCTAATTGAATATTTTTAATAAAAGGAAAAACTTTATCTTTAACATGAACCAACATTTCTTCAGCATTCAAATGTTTTATATAAGTCCATTTGCATTTTTCATTATTTTTAAATATCGAAACATGCTTTTCATTTCTTGCTTCTGCTCTATTTTTATTAATTTCATCCATTTCTTCTAATCTTTTAATAAAGATAAGATAAGAAATTTGTTCTATAGCTGTTAAAGGATTAGCTAATCCACCAGCCCAAAATCTATCCCACAATTGATTTATTTTTGATTTTAATTCAGCTTTTAACATTTTCTCCTCTTCCCCTTAATTTATTTATTTTAACAGGCATGTTTATAGACCCATCAATTTTTTTATTAATATGCTCTCTTCTTGATTTAAGTGCTTTTTCTATTGATGATTTCAAATTTTCAAGAAAAACATCGGATAACTCTTCTGCTATTATTGATTTTTCACCATCATCAAAATTTATCTCCCACAAAAATTTATCTTCTAATGGATTAAACCTGAAATTATTTGTTCCTGATTTTTTAATAGAAGAAATAGCAGGGTTATTTTTTTCTATTAGTGACCTTATATAAGAAGAAACAGTAATATTAGAGATTTCACAATAATTAATTAATTCTAAATAGTTTCCCTTTTTTATTTTGGCTCTTATACTCTGCCATTCAGATTTAGGTTCGCTTGTTTTCATTAAAAATTAGAATAATATCAGACTATATAAATATTTGCGTGGACTAATGTCCACCTTACCTATTAAATACACTTAGTTCTGTTTTATTACAGAAAGTGAGCATATCATACAACTGCTCTTTTTTAAATAATGGCAAGGGAGCATGTTCTATATTTGTAAATGGGGGTTCAAAGAAATCTCTATAAGCAATATGATGTTTTGTACTAAAAACTGTCTGCAATGCCCTTAAAAAATTAATCTGGTCTGCATTAAGATGCAATTTACTATCTACTTCAACTATAAATGTCTTAAAAGCTTCTTCTATTTTTTCCTTTGCATCTGGAAATTTATACATTCCCAATACTTTTTTAATAAATTCTACCAATGTTCCTTCATGTTTCTCATAAACCTTCTTAAGAGTATCTTCAGTTATGTAAAGTTGGGGAGAATTAAGAGTTTTCTCTAGTTTTTCTAAATCATTTTCTGTCAAAGCTTGATCTTTTTTAATTTTCTTTATTGTAGGATGATCTTCAGCTAATTTTAATATCTTTTTTTCAACTTTATTTTTATAGACTTCAACATACTCTTGTTTTGGTTTTTCTATAGGTCCAAATTCTATTATTTTTCTCTGTTGAACAATATCCTCAATATCCAATATTATTTTAGGAACTGGTTCTGATCTTTTGTAAATCATTAAAGGAGCAACTTCATCTATAATTGTTAAAACATCTTCATAATTTATCTTTGACCAGAAGAATAGGTCTGTTATTTTATTAAGCAACTGTTCTTTTTCTTTAACTTTTGTTATTGTATGTGGCAAGCAATTAATTGCTTCACAAATATCTTCTCTTAATCTGTCAATTGTTTCTTTATCTTTATTTAAGACTGCAAATCCTAATCTTTCAATTTTTAATGTAAAAGAAGCTATGTTAAGATTAACATCCTGCTTGAATTTCATTAAAGGTGCCATTTTTGTTCTTAAAAATTCTAATGTGGTATATCCAACTTTTTTCCATAAATCTCCAGATAATACTAAATTTATTTCTCTTTCATTTTCTCTTATAGAAACTGTTTTTTTAGGTAAAGAATTAATATCATCAATTATTTTTTTCTTTAATAAGCCAGCATATTTACTATTTTTATTTTTTAAAAAGAGATCATACAATTGTAATCTTATCAAAAATATTTTTGAAGTCAGGGCTTCTCCAGATTTGGATTCTCTTCCCTCAGGATGCATATCAAAATAACTCATATTTTTCCAAAAATCAAATATTAAGAAAAATTCTTTTTTTCCATTAGGGAGCCACTCTTTATGTTTGCAAACAGCATTATTTCTTGTTCCTCTTCCTATCATCTGCCAGAATTTTATTTTAGAAAAAACAGGCTTGGCAAACACAAGATTGCATACTTCTGGAATATCTACTCCGGTATCTAACATATCAACAGAGATTGTAACTCTAGGAAAATCTAATTTCTTGAAATCGTCTAATGTTTTTTGCGCTTTTGGGTCATCTGAAGTTATAATCTCAACTAGTTTTCCTTTATATTCAGGATATAATTTTTCAAAAGCCTTGTAAATTCTAGTTGCATGTTTTTTAGAAATAGCAAATATTATTGATTTTGCAGGTAAAGTTCCTGTTTGATCCATTAAACAATTATCCATAAACTCTTTTACTATTGCTTCATTAGTCCCGGTAACAATTACTTTTTTTTCTATTTCTGTACCTTCAAAAAATAAACTATCTTCTAATATTCCTTCTTCTGATAATTTATCTTTAATATTTTCTGGAATATCTTTTGGCCTAATACCTTCAATCTGAAAATGAGTGGATGCAGATTGAACTTTAAAATCAACCAGCCAACCTTCTTTAACTGCTTGGTCATAAGAATATAAATAACTTGGAGTGCTATCTTCACATTCAAAGAATCTAAATGTATCTCTATCTACCATTTCTGCAGGTGTTGCAGTTAATCCTATTTGAATAGCATCAAAATAAGTAAAAACATCTTTCCATTTATTGTAAATTGATCTATGACACTCATCTGATATAATTAAATCAAAATCTCCAGGAGAAAAATCCTGATAAAATTCCATAAATGTTTGTATAGTTGATGCATATAGTTTAGCAGTTTTATCTGCTTTCCCAGAATAGACTTTTAGTTTTGATTCATTTGGAAAGAAAACCTTAAATCCATCATTGTAAGCTTGGTCTCTTAATGCTTTTCTATCAGCTAAAAATAAAACTTTTTTAACAATATTAGCTTTCATTAACCTATCAGCTAAAGCCATGCACACTCTTGTTTTACCTGTGCCTGTTGCTTGAACCATTAAGAATTTTCTATTGCCTTTTTTAATACCTTCACAAACTCTTTTCACTGCTTCTATTTGATATGGTCTGTCTATTATCTTGCTATTTATATTAATTTCATTGATTTCTCTTTTATTTTCATTTGTCCATCTTAATCTTTCTAAAGAATCTTGATCATGAAAGCCCTTGACCATTCTTGGATTTTCATAAGGATAATTCCAAAACCAGATTTCGTAACCATTTGTTAAGAATATAAAAACAGGATTTCCTGTTTGCTCTTTAATGTCTTCAGCATATTCTCTTGCTTGTCTTTTACCTATGATTGGATCTTTGGATGTTCTTTTTGCTTCTATAATTGCAAGAGGATAACCTTTTTTATCACGAAGTACATAATCAGCATATTTACTTTCTTCCTCATTTTTTAAGGTTTCAGACACATTTTTATAATCTTTCTTATTAAAATCAGACTGTTTTGTGTCTATTTCTATCAAAACCTTAGATTTATCCTCTACATCCCATCCATGTTCTTTCAACAAAACGTCTATTTTATCTTTCCTAGTCCTGAGTTCAGATTCATTAAAAGTGTACATTTTCCTATTCATATTAATAAAGGTTTATTTATAAATACTTATGGTTCTTTTATTAATGTGTAAAAGGCTTTTATTAATGTGTAGAATTTAGTTTATGTGCAAAGCCGGAAATAAAGAAACCTTTAAAAAACCTTATTATTACATTGATTGCAGATAATACAAAAAAAATGCAAAAAGCTAGGATTTCATTGGCAAGCGCAAATATTGGACAATTGAACCAGATATGTGAATCTATAAAGGATATTGCAGAGAAAACAAAAGTAAAACTGTTTGGTCCTGTTCAGCTGCCTACAAAAAGGTTAAAGCATACTACTAGAACTTCTCCCTGTGGCAATGGAAAAGCATCTTTTGATAACTTTGAGATGAGAGTGCATAAAAGATTAATTGACCTTGCTATTGATGACAGGGCCTTAAGATTAGTTATGAGGGTTACTATACCTGATGAAGTGAATGTTTCTATTACTGTCCTAGAAAAATAAATTGAAAATTTCTACAAATTTACAGCGTTGATAAATTTATCTTCTAGAAAAATAAGTGAATTCAGAATTAAAAGATGCGAATTTTCAATGTTTCATACAAAATTCTTTCTGGTTTTTATTATATTTATCATATAAAAGTATTTAAATAATGTATCTGTATTTTTTAAACAATGCCGAGATCGCATAACCTGGTATTGCGCAAATGTTTTTATAATAAAGAACAGCGTAGGCCTGGAAATAAACCTGAGAGCTTGTTTCCGAAAGGATATCTGGGTTCAAATCCCAGTCTCGGCGAAGACACCTTAGATTAGACGCTGTGTTTAACACAGACTTATAAAAGGCTTAAACACGGTGGAATCTATGGTTGAAAATGACATATACAACAACAAGGGAAGATATGAAAGCTTTGTCAGGAATTTAGATCAGCTGACAATACCTTTAGAAAAAAGAAAATTAATAAATAAGAAGGGTAGGAACTCCAATTATTATATTAAAAATCCAAAGAACTTAGAATATTTTAAGGCATTAATACCAAAGTTTGAAGCTCAGGATTTATCTTATATTAGAAGAAAAAGACTGTTTGAAACATTATTATTTATTCCTAATTATAGTTGTAGTATACAGTTATTTTTAACATCTATGAAATTCTTCAAAAAACTGTGAATGGAAAAAATTACTTGGACCTCTTTAAAGGAAGATGGCTTAAAATTTCTTGCACAACCTGATTAATTGTTTTCCCAGAAATATCAATAATAGTTCCATAATCTCTTTTTGAAACCAATTTAAAAACATCCCATACTGCATCTTCTGATATTGGATTGCCTCTTTCCTTGTTACGCATAATGCATTCTTCTACTTTTGCTTTGAGTGTAAATACAAAATGTTTACCAACAAAATTTTTAAGGAGATGATTCATTTGTTCATCTCGATAAAAGCATCCGTCTAATACAACAATTTTTGGCTTTAATTGTTTTATCATGTCCAAAGCAATCTCATTGCATCTAACAAAATTTTCTGCAGAGATGCCATCTCCTTCAATTGTATCTAGATTGTGTTTGCTTAAGATACCATCAAAAGATACATGGAGTGCTCCAATTTTCTCTGCAACAATTTTAGATATTGTTGACTTTCCAACTGCTGCCGGTCCTCTTATTATTACAAACAACATAATAAGTGTAATTTGTGAGAGTTTATATACATTTTTCTCTATTTAATTTTATATTCATATTTTATAAGCAAATATTTATATATTTAAGGAATGTAAAAATATTATGGAATATAATAAGTTAAACGCTATTGTTGTCGCTTTAAATAAAAGATTCTCAAATAATAAAACAAACCCATATGAAATAATTACAAGACTAACAGAAGAATGTGGAGAGCTTGCAAAAGAAGTAAATCATTTTGAGAATAGTGGTATCAAAAGACAGAAACATGGAAAACCAGACAGAATGAAAATGGCAAAAGAAGTTCAGGATGTAATAAGGTGCGCTATACAAATTGCTAAACATTACAGTATTGAAAAGGAAGTGAAAATGTCGATAAAGAAGTCGTATGACGAATTGAAAGCTGAAGGATATACTAAATAAATTCTATCTTTAAAAAAGATTCATAATATGAAACAAAAAATATTATCATTTGTTGTATACAATGGAAAGTTTTTAGCCCTTAGAAATAATAGTAAGAGTATAAAGCATGGAGGAGATTTTTGGTTTATAGTAACTGGCTCGGTAGAAGATAAGGAAACAGTAAAAGATGCTGTTAAAAGAGAAATAAAAGAGGAGACTGGTCTTGATGTCAATGAAATTTTTCCATTAAACTGGAGATCTATATATTCATGGAATAATAATGATTATGAAGAAGAGAACTTTATTGTTTTTGTAAATAAATGTGCTGTAAAATTAAATGAAGAATATACTGAATTTAAATGGTTGAATATAGATGAATTTATAGATATAATGAAATGGGATTCAAATAAAAGAATATTAAAGAAAGTTCTAGAATTAGGATTAAAAAGAAAAAATTTCTTCAAGAAGATAAAAATAGAAGATTTCAGGAAAAATCCTTCATGAAAAGAATATTAAAGGAAAATATAAATACAAAAGTATACTGGAATAAGTTATTAAATAAAGGAGAATGGGGAAAAGAAAGAGGCGCAATATACAAAAAGCTTTACAAATATCTTCCAAACAGTAAAAATATAATAGCTTTGGACATAGGCTGCGCAACTGGACATGGCATAATAGCATTAGCAAAGAAGCTAACCAATATAAAATTTGAGGCTTGTGATTTCTCGGAAAAAGGAATAATACAGGCAAATAAGTTGTATGGTAATAAAATCAGATTTTTTATTCATGATATAAGCAAAGATAAATTAAATAAAAAATACGATTATATTCTTTTTATCGAAACTCTTGAGCATATAGAAAAGCCTAAGGAAGCTATAGAGAAGTATCTGGAATATTGTAATAAAAGAATATTAGTTACTGTTCCTTATAAAGAACTTGGATGGAAAGAACATGTTTATTATTTCGATGAAAATTCATTTAATGACATAAAAGAATTTAAGGAATTTCACATATTTAATAAGCCTAAAGCAAGCACTAGAATAATTTTATATATCTTTGATAAGAAATCTTAAGGCTTTTAATTGGAAATTATAGTACTTTTGCATATTCTTTGGAAAAGGTTTATTTCTTTCAATCGCTTTAATTACATCTTTAACAGGCATTAAATTATTTCCTTCCCAAGAATCTCCTGATTTTAATCTATTATCTATCATTTCAATTTTTCCAGTAAAAAAATGCATTTCCTCTCCTTTAAATCTCTTGTATCTTTCTTTCTGTTTTTCAGTTCTTGCCCAGCCCTTTCCATATAAAAAATGTAAAATTCCAAGCTTTTTCAATCTCCATTTTATAATAACACCACCTTCCTCACGAGCTTCTCTTGTCAATGCTTGTTCAGGAGTCTCATCTTTATTTATTCCACCACCAGGAAATTCAATATAACCCTTTCCAGTATCTCTGGCAATAATATTTCCTTTTCCATCTAATAAATAACTCTCACAATTTTTCCTGTAAGGCAAACTATCAAGATTCTTGTTCATTTTTTCCCTATAAAATAATCATATCTATATCTCCCAACAGGTGTATTTAAATAAAAATAATCCTTTTCATTTTTCTTAAATATCTCTTCATAAATAGGATAAATATGTCTGTCAACAGCCATAAAAATCCCATTATTCTTAAGAAATTTTTTAATTTTATTTAATATTAATCTTAATTCTGTATCATCAAAATTATCAAAACCCATTGATTCATATATTATATCATATTTTTTATTCGTATTAAAATCAATTACATTTGATTTTATTATGTTAAATTTAGGAATTTTCTTTTTAGCTTCTTTTAAACAATTAACGGAAATATCAACTAATGTTATATTGTTAAAACTATTTTTATAAATTAATTCAGAAATTAAACCTGTTCCGGCACATAATTCCATTATTGAACTGTTTTTATTTATTTTAAATTTGTTTAATTTATCAATAAAAAATTTAGCTATATCTTTATTCTGTGGAACAATACTGTCATATTCCTTAGCGATATGGTCATAAAATATTTCTGTATCGTTTAATTTCGGTTCTAAAACAAAAAAATAATTTCCAAAAATATATCTATACCAGAATGACTCTCCATCAACTAAAATTTTAGCGAATTGAACATTTTCAGGAACATCTTTAAATTTCAACCAAGAAGACCGTTTTTTATTCTGTTGATCGTATTCAAATTCGTATTCTTTAGTAACTTGTTCAGAAAAATATAATTTATCTAGTTTTATCATTTTTATTCATATAAATTGTATACTAACTTCTTTATTCTCTTGGGATAATTCCTTAAATATAAATCCAATCTTTTCCTATCAATCTTTTTTTTAAATATATTAATAACATCTCTACTCATTTTTTCTCTAAAATAAACCATATCAATAAACGTTTTTTCAATATCAGAGTAAGGAATTGCTATATCATCTTCCCTATAATACTGAATACCAAAAAGATATTTTCTTTCAATTCTTCTGATCAATACATTTTTGCCTAATATCTTTCTTATTCCGGGTCTTATTTTTCTAGTTGTTATTACTATTGGAATGGTTTCCTGCTCCCATAAATTATGAAAGCTTAAAGCATCTTGCAATCCGAAATAAGCCGGTTGAAAGCAAAATACAATTAAAGAAACATTATCATGAATAGTATAAAAACCCTTTGTTAATCTTTTTACCTTTCCTTTTTTGATTAAGTTACCAATAAACCTTTTAACGTATTGTTTAACATTCTTTTTATTTTTTATTATTTTTTCTATTGAAGAATAATTAACTACAGAACTTTTATCAAATAATGATTCAATATTTTTAATATATTTCTCTTTTCCCATTTTACAATTTGTTTTTAATGTACAAAATCATTTGATCTGTTTTTGGGATTAATCCATCATGAATTAATATCTTTAGTTCCTTTTCATCAGCTGGTTTTCTGAATTTTGTAATTAAATCCTGTAATTCTTTTTTGACTAAAGAAATATCTTGAACATATCTTAATAAGAAAAAAATATCATATAAGTCCCTTATCTTTAATCTCTTTAAATAAGCATTAACTTTTTCCTTAATCAGTTCTTCAGGTGTTAATGTATAGATTGTAATAAAATTCCCACCAATAGTTTCGTATTCTTTTAAAGAGCCTTTTGCATTTTTAAATATGGCTTCAAATCTAACTATTATTCTATTAAATCTTAAATTAGAATATAAACTATTTTCGCTAACTTTCTTCTTTTCTATTATAAATCCCTTTTTTTCCAATAAATCAAAAAATTGTTTAATTTTATCAGAATCTTTTCTAATATAAACATCAATATCTTCAGAAAATCTATTTCCATTATAGCATCTCCAAATGCTGGTTCCACCATGGATTACAGCATTATTGAATATTTTATATAAAGTTTCAACTATCAAATCTTGAGCTTTAGCAATTTCCTTATGCATATTTTTCTTTAGTCTTAGTATTAAAGGTATCATTTTGTAATCAACCAAGGTTATAGATATATGTAACTTTCGTTTATTTATAAATATTTTGATTTTTGAGCTCAGTCTCGGTGGTTTGAAATTGGGGTAAATCATGCAGCGCTTGAACTTATAGATGTTACCTTTCTTTAGAAATGTACAGAACAGTAGATCGCAAAGTAAATAAAAGCTTTCCTTCCTAAGAAGATTATGACATATTTGATTGAGATTGAAGTAGATCATGATTCCAGGAAAAAGATTATATAAATTAAAAGATCCTACTGAAGCTGTGAATGAGATGGGGAAATAATCTGCAAAAGAATATCACAATTTATAAATAACTAATATTCTTATTAATTAAGATGTTACAAACTCAAAAAATAGTTGTTGCTGGTGTACTCTGTAATAAAGGGAAATTTCTTGTTTTGCAAAGAAATGTAGATGAATCTATATTTCCTGGAAAATGGGAGCTGCCAAGTGGAAAAGTTAATTTTGGGGAGGATCCTTATGATGCATTAAAAAGAGAAATTAAAGAAGAAACAGGGATAGATATATTAAATGCCCATCCTCTTACCTGCACACATTATACGATTGAAAAAGAGGATAATAAAAGGCATACAGTACAGATTATTTATCTTGCTTATGCCGATGAGAAATCAATAATAAATATTGGATTAAGTAATGAACATCAAACATACAAATGGATTTCTCCTAAAGAGCTAAATGATTTAGATACATTTGATGATATGATAACTATCTTAGAAGAGGCTGAAAGGAATATAAAATGAATACTGAAGTTATACCTGAGGGAACTCGTATACACCCACTATGGTTATACTGGAATTACAATAGTAGAGTCTCATATCTAGAAATACTTATCAGAAATTTAGATAGCGAAGAGATTGTTAGAGTTCCGATTAACAAAAACACAAATATAGATTTTAAAATAGGTGAAAATCGTTATTGCATTGGTTATCCTAATGAGAACGACGAGATTATCCCTTGCGGTTCGCATAGAAAAGTTTCAAAGGGATTTCAATGTTATGAGTGTATAAAAAAAGATAAACTTCTCGGATGCGTTTTTTGCAAAGGAACAGAATGTGTAACGCCCAACTAAATCAGCGAAGGAACATTAATTCAGGACAACACAATCTACTGGAGAAATAGAGCGCTGGTGCAACCCTTACGATAAGCAATAAAAAAGATTGCATTCGGTCAATATTATACGCAATTAATTTGCTTATTAATTCTACTTTCTGTGTTGCATATG
>Ga0209541_10013869_pt1 | contig 12255 bp, 11 predicted proteins | sample RifCSPlowO2_01_FD_184027 | JGI IMG/M metagenome (GOLD analysis project Ga0209541, IMG submission 184027) | Groundwater microbial communities from Rifle, Colorado - Rifle CSP2_plank lowO2_0.1 (SPAdes) (version 2) | ecosystem: Environmental > Aquatic > Deep subsurface > Groundwater | place...
AGTATCAAATAAACCTCTTAAAACATATTTTTTATGTTTAAGATATGATTTTGGAATCTCTGCTTTATTCCATTTTGGAGATTCTTTCAAACCTTCTTTTAAAAAATAATTAACTATACTTCTTTTAGTAATTCTTATATCAACGGCATTCTCATTCTTTCTAAAATGCACTGGAGCATTGTAACAAAATAAATCATAAATTAATTTCTTAACAAAATACATATAATGCAGGTCATCTTTAGAATTGAATGTTATTTTTATCTCTTTATTCTTTTTTATATAACCATCTCCTAAAATTATTCCAATAAGTTCCGCTGAGATAACATTCATACCAATATTAAACTATTTTTCTTTATAAACATGGTGCGCGCGGTTGTCCAGTGGACACCTTCTAGAATATACTTATTCTGGCAAATAAGAAATAATTTTCTTAATTGATTCCTTTATTGGTTTTGTTACATTAATAATAATTCCATACTTAAATTGAGTTGATTTTTTGTAAACTGCTTTTGCAGCATCTTTACCATGAGCTTTGCTCCTCTTTTTATCTCTCTCAATGCAAATTCTTAAAGGAGCTTTTAATGTAAAAACATAGCTTGGAAATTTTAATCTTTTAATCAAATCATCAATTTGTGATTTCCAGTAGAAGTTTCCATCAAAAACTATTGGAGTTCCTTTTTGCAGAAATACTTTTGCTGTATGAGTAACTATTTCATTAGATTTGATAAAACTTTTTTGTGAGATATATCCATTTTCCAATTCTTCTGTTAAATTGTATTTGTCAAGAATTCTGTCAATAGGAATATGTTTAGCTTTAAGTTTATTTGCTATTCTCTCAGATATTGTAGACTTCCCGCATCCTAAAGGTCCGCGGATTATTACATAATAAGTCATATTATTCAGATAAAAAGATTATTTATATAAATATTGATATTAAACATTTATCATGAACCTCAAAAACCCGTTCATACTTGCACCAATGGCAAAATACTCAGACATTGCTTTCAGGATTTTATGCAGGAAATATGGTGCCTCTTTGTGCTACACAGAACAAGTCTTAGCAATAGCATTAAAGAATGAAAACAGAAAAACTCTTGAATTGATTAAAACATCTTTGGAAGATAAACCAATATCTCTTCAGTTGAGCGGAAGGGATAAAGAAATTTTGTTGGAAATAATAAAAAAGCATGAGAAGAATTATGATTACATAGACTTGAATTTTGGATGTCCTTCAAAGAAAATAGTTAAATGCGGTTACGGTTCTGCATTGTTAAAAGAGAAAGAATATGTAAAAGAGCTTCTTGAATATTTATCTAGCAATATGAAAAAGCCATTGACAATAAAGATGAGATCTGGCTTCAAGAAGGATGAATCATTATCTTTAGTTAAGGTCATGGAGCCATATGTTGATGCAATTGCAATACATGCAAGAACAAGAGAGCAGGGTTATTCGGGAAAAGCTGATTGGGGTGTAATAAAAAAAGCAAAGGAAAACATTTCAATACCTGTGATAGGCAACGGTGATGTAAGAACTCCTGAAGATTCTGCAAAAATGCTCGAACATACAAAATGTGATTATGTCATGATTGCTCGTGCTTCTCTTGGAAATCCGTTTTTATTCAGGCAATGCAATGATTTTTACAATAAAGGAGAATATTCAGCATATTCTCTAGAAGATAAGAAAAAAGCATTTTATGAACTAATCCGATTAATTGAAAAATATGGATTGAATAATTTATTTCTTATGAAATCTCATGCTCTTGATTTCTTTAAAGGATTCAAGAACAGCAGGGAATTAAAAAATAAAATAAGCCTGAGCAAAACTATGGAAGAATTGATGGATGCAATTGAAAAGTTTTAAGTGTGTTTCAATATAAGACTTGGTTTTATCTTCATATGCAAGTGCATTTTCATTATAAAATTTTTGATTCAGCAATGTAACTTCATTCATAAAAATAAAGAAAATACAAATTATTATAAACATTATTATTTAAGATTATTATAAAATATGTTAAAAAAATAAAAAGGGATATAAAACTAATTGACGATTAATTTTCCTTTCATTCCCATTTTTCTATGCTCTCCAACACTGCAGTAATACTCAAAAGTCCCTTTCTTGTCTGCTATGAACTCAATTGTGTCTGATTCTCCCTCTTTCAGTTGTTTTGTCTTTGCATTGAATTCATCAATTACAAAGTCATGGAATCCCTGTCCGCTAACAAGTTCAACTCTTACTTTGTCACCCTCATCTACCACAAGGTCTGGACTTTCAATGCCATCCATAATAAACTTGAAGTTTTCCCCTGATAATGCAAAGGTCTTTACCACAACCATTTCTTTCACATTTTCAGATCCTGGACCAGGCTGTTTATTGCTCACGGCTGTATCTCCAGATATTTCATTGTCCTTGAATCCGCAGGCAGTCAAAAACAAAGCAAGCACTGCCAGAACAAAAATTATTTCTATTTTCTTTTCCAATCCAAGCACCATTTGTCCTTACCTCCCAAAAATATTGCGAACGTTACAAGCATAAGCCCAAAATCACGAACTGCAATGTCATTATATCCTAACCCAATTATTATTCCAAACAAATGGATTGTCAACAACAAGGCAGCAGTTCTTGTAAAGAGACCTATTGTCAGTAATATCCCAAATATTATCTCAAAAATTCCATTTAAGTATATAAATGTTTTTGCATAGTTTGATAATAGGATAAAACTTGGCAGATATCCCATGAAATAGTCTGGATTTATAACCTGATTAATTCCAAACCATAAGAATACAATGCTTATTGCAATTCTTGTTAATATTCCTGAGTATTCTATAAGGGGTTTCATATAGATTAATTGACATAGGAAATTTATAAAATATTCGGAAACTTAATAAGCAAATAATGAATTATTATATTATGGCAACAGTATGTGGTATTGATGAGGCCGGCAGAGAATTAAAATAAAATTTATTTCGCCGTGAGGACCTCTGATAGGGCCATTAGTAATCTCAGGAATCTTGATAGAAGAAAAAGATTTGTCTAAATTAAAGAATATTGGTGTAAAAGATTCAAAACTGTTGACCCAATTACAAAGAGAATCATTATCCAAGAAAATAAAAAAAATAATAATAAAGGAAAAGACAATCATAATCCTTCCTGAAGAGATTGACGATGCTCTAAATTCTGAAGAGTTAAACCTCAATAAATTGGAGGCAATAAAAACTGCAATGATAATAAATTACCTTAAGCCTGATAAAGTTACGATAGACTGCCCTTCTACAAATATCAATGCTTATATTAATTATTTGAAGACATTTCTGAAATATGAGCCAAAGATTAAAGCAGAGCATAAAGCAGACTTCCTTTATCCGGAGGTAAGTGCAGCCTCAATCCTGGCAAAGTGCCAAAGAGAGGAAGAAATAAAAAAACTAAAGGAAAAATACAAAATAGATTTTGGCTCTGGCTATCCATCAGACCCAAGAACCATAGAATTCTTGAAGAAAAATTATAACAAATATCCTGAGATATTCAGGAAAACATGGGTAACATACAAGAATATATCAGAGACTAAAAAGCAGAAAAGCCTGAGTGATTACTAAATTTTATAAGATTTCCAGTGAGATTAATTATATAGATAAAGATTTGGGCTATAAAGTTGTAGCAATAATAAAAAGAAATGAGGAATTATTGCTCGTATCAGAAGGAAGACTTGGTAAATGGGATATGCCCTCTGCAGTTCCGGGAGATAATGAAAGTGATGTTAATTGCCTATCAAGAAGAATTTTTGAGATGTTTCCTGGTTTGAATTTAAGTTTTTTCACTTATAAAAATTTCCACGGGCAGAGATTGTATATTGCAAAACTTTCTGAGCGTAGAATAAATCATATGGATAATATCAGTTATATCTGGGTTGGAAAGAGTGATTTTGTATACTTTACCATGTCCCAAGAAACATATGAAATTACTGAGTTCTTAAAGGATATAATATAAAATAAAAAAAGAAAATTAGTCTCTTGTTATAGAAAACACTTCCTTTACGGCAACTATCAATGCAGCACCTGCAACGAATGCAGTAAATGCGGATAGTATGCTAGTAACAAACGACCCAATTGCGGGCAGGCTTAATCCAACACTTCCAACCATCATTAATGCGATGGTTGCTATTAAGAAACCAGTAACTTCCTTGTTTGTCACATTCAGGAATCCAACTACTATTCCAAGGACAACAAGCCATGTCAATCCAGTGGTTCCTATGCTTACAATCCCTGCTATGACAGAGACCACTAAGCCTATTATAAATGCCCACTTTCCAATTATTTCTTTCATATATCAACCCCCTTTTGTTTTTTAGATTATATGATTATAATGTTCTCTTGGAATTTATAAAGTTTTTTCTTGGCTGAAAAAATTAAAAATCAAAGACAAAATTTAAAAACAATAAAAAGCCCAAAATCACATGACTACAATACAGAAACTTAAGCTGCATGGCTTCAAGTCTTTTCCCAAGTCAATAGAAATTGTTTTTCCCTCGGGTTATTCAACGATTATTGGTGCAAATGGAGCCGGGAAATCAAATTTAGTGGATGCATTCTGTTTTGTCTTCGGCAAGGGCTCTGCAAAAGGGCTGAGGGCAGAGAAATCAGCAAACTTGATTTACAATGGAGGGAAGAAAGGAAAGCCGATGAAGGAAGCTGAAGTTTCTATATGGTTTGATAACAAGGGAAAAGAATTTTCAATTCCTGAAAAAGAAGTCAAGATTTCTAGGATAGTGAAAGAAAATGGGAGTTCCATATACAAGATAAATGACAAAACAAGAAACAGGCAGGAAGTTCTTGATTTGCTGAGTTCAGCAAGGATAGATCCAGACGGGCATAATATAATCCTTCAGGGGGATATAGTAAGGTTTATGGAGCTAAAACAGGATCAAAGAAGGGAGGTGATGGAGGAGATATCTGGAATTTCGGTATACGAGGATAAAAAGCAGAAGGCACTGAATGATCTTGAGAAAGTTGAGGGGAAATTAAGGGAAGCTGATATAATATTCACAGAGAGAAAGGCTCATTTGAGGGAACTGAAAAATGAGAGGGATCAGGCTTTAAGATATCGCGAGATTGAAACAGATATAAAATCAGGCAAGGCAACATATATTCATTTTCAGATTAAAAATAAATTGGATTCAAAGGATGATGTAGAGAAGAGGATAAAGGAGCAGGAGTCAATAGTGTCAAAAATTCAATCTGGAATAGATTCATTAAAGGCAGCAATAAATGAAAAGAAGCAGGAGATAAAATCAATAAATGAGGAAATAGAAAAAAGAGGAGAGAAAGAGCAGTTAAAAATTCATAAGGAAGTTGAAGAGTTAAAAACAGGACTGCTGAGGAAAGAATCAAGGATTGAAGTATGCTCTAATGAGATAAAAAGGATATTATCAAGGAAGGAGCAGCTGAAGAAGGATCATGCGGAGCTTGAAGAAAAAACAAAAGATCTGAAGAAGACAATAGAGCAGTATGAAAAGAATAAAAAATCTCTTGATGCCGAGGAGCAGAAACTGCTGAAGGAAACAAGGGAATTCAGGGAAAAGCATAATATAAAGGATCTTGATGAGGTAAGAAACAAATTAGATTCATTAAATCAGGAGAAGAATGATTTATTAAGGCAGAAGGACAAGATTGAGTTTGAGCTGAGCAAGTTTTCAGAATCAGGATTCAAGGATGTGAACAAATTAAGGGAGGAGTTCAAATCCATAACAAATGATCTCAATAGCTGCCTGAAGGATGATGACAAATGTATAATTGAACTAAGCAGGTTGAGAAAAAAGCTTGTTGAATCAAATGAGGGTCTGGCAAAGTTGAACGTTGAGAATATAAATTATAAGCAGACTACTCTTGATTCATTGTCCATAAAAAGGGTTCTTCAATCAGGGGTAAAGGGCATTCATAACATTGTTTCAGAGCTTGGAAGGGTTGACAAAAAATATTCTCTTGCTCTTGAGGTTGCTGCAGGCCCAAGATTGAAAAGCATAGTTGTCGATGATGATTCCATTGCCCAGAAATGCATTGATTTCCTAAAGGAAAAAAAGCTTGGGGTATGCACGTTTCTTCCATTGAATAAGATAAACTCAAGAACTCCTTCAGATATTTCAAACATCAAGGGAGTTCACGGCCTTGCTGTCAGCATAATAAAATATGACAATGCCTACAAAAATATATTCAATTATGTCTTCTCAGATACTTTGGTTGTTGATGACATAGAAACTGCGAGAAGGATAGGCATTGGGAAAACAAGGATGGTAACCTTGGAGGGAGACTTGATGGAGTCAAGCGGAGCAATGGTGGGAGGCCACAGGCAGAGGTCGGCATATTCATTCAAGGAGATAAACTTTGACAGCAAGATAGAGAAACTTGAGTTAGAAATAAATGAATTGAAGAAGAAGGTTGATGATTATGAGAATCTTAAAGTCAGCAATGACAACAGGATTTATGACTTAAAGAAAAAAAAGGCTGATCTTGAGGCCCAGTTGATAAAATTTGGAAAATTGTTTGATGGCTCTGTGAATAAATCAGACCTGGACAGCAAGATTAAGGGAATAAATCCAAGGCTGAGCGCAATAGAAAAAGAGATATTCTCGTTGACAAGGGAATTGGAAAGTTCAAAGGAGACAAATGTAAAAGGCCTTGAATCTCTTGAGCAGAAAAGGAATGATATAAAGGAGAAAATTATCCATATTGAATCTGATACAAAGAATTTCTCGATGCAGATAAGTTCAATATTAATTCCTGAAAGGGAAAAGATACTTTCAATTCTGAAGAATAATGACAAAGAAGTTGAGGAATTTAACAATGAGCTTAAATCATTGGCAAATGAAGTCAAGGCAATGGGCGTTGATCTTAAGGGAAAGGAAAAGATTGAAAGATCATTCTATGATGAGTTTAAATCCCTGTTTGGGAAAAAAAACAAGATTCAGGAGTTTATACAGAATAAGGAGAATGATTTAATCAGGGAAGAGGAAAAGATAAGGAATGTTCAGCAGAAAGTCAATTCAATAAGCCTTGAGAGGGCCAAAATCACAGCAGAGATAGAAGGCCTTGAAAAGGAATTTGAGCCCTTCAAGAATGAAAAGATAAGGAGAAATATAGGTCTTGATGATATAAAATACGAGATTCAAAGGCTGGAGAAAGAATTCCAGAAATTTGGGAACGTTAATCTAAGGGCTCTTGAGATTTATGAAGATCTCGAGAAGGAGTTTGAAAAGCTCACTGAAAAGTATGACAAGCTCAAGGTTGAGAAGGAGGATGTTTTGGTTATGATGAATGAGATAGACAGTAGGAAGAAAGACTTGTTTATGAAAACATTCAATGTAATAAACAAAAAATTCATTGATATATTCTCAACTTTAAGCGACAAAGGCCAGGCTTACATGGAATTGGAGGATCCTGAAAATCCCTTTGAGCAGGGCATTGATATAAGGGTAAAACTTCCAGGAAACAGGTTCATGGATATAAAAAGTCTGAGCGGAGGTGAAAAAACTCTGACAACACTTGCATTTATATTTGCAATTCAGGAGTTTCAGCCTGCAAGCTTCTATCTTCTTGATGAGGTTGATGCAGCCCTTGACAAGCATAATTCATTGAAATTGAGCAAGCTGATAAAGCAGTATTCAAACAAGGCGCAATATATAGTCATCAGCCATAATGACTATGTGATAACAGAAGCAGACCAGATTTATGGTATTTCAATGCAGCAGGGAATATCAAAAGTTGTCAGCCTTAAGGTTTGATTATTATATTATTATATATAGTTCGTAAAAAAATTTTAATTCACATTAATATTTTCTCAAGCCGTCTCATTTTAAAAGTAAGAAAGCCAGAGCTAAAAGGTAATGTAAAATCAGCATCATATCCCCTGCTTCTTAAGTATTCAATGCGTTCATTGTTTGAATCCAGGTTATTTTCCCCTAGTGGAAAAACAAATTTGTAGAATGGATTATATTTGTGATCAAAGATTATAAGAGTTGAATTGCCTATATCATCTCTTCTTTTGCCGAGCTCCTCGCACTCATTTGCCATTTTTTCTCCTCTTTCTCCTTGGAGTTTCATCCTCTTCAAAAAAGTCAATTATCAGGCTCCAGTATTTGACCGTCAATATTATTATCAGTATGAAGATAAGCGCAATTAGTATATAAAACTTGTAGATTTCTGCATAATCAAATGCAATGATGGTATACCTCTTTGCATATTCAAATAGATTATATTTTATTTGTGCATATGCAATTCCTGCAATGACAACAATTCCTATAAGCCACTTCCAAAGACTGGATGTTTCTTCCTCATCTTCATTCTCGTCTTCAGTTATTCCTTCTTCAAAATCCTCTTCACTCTCGTCCTCACCTTTTGATGAGAATATGAATATAAGGACAATTATTATTACAGCCCCAACCAATACATAAATCCAGTATGGTCTTGCTTTTTCATATATCCCTGAAATAAGGCCTGTCCTGTTTGCATCTTCAATTATATTCTCTGATTTCTCTTCCGTGACAATATCTTTCGATTCTCCAATCGTCTCATTTTTATCACCGAATAAATTTGAAAGCAGTCCCGCAATCCTATATGAAAAAGGAACATATTCCTTTGCTGATTCATTTTTGACAGTTTCCTGTTTTTTTGCTTTTGGTTTTTCATCTGTCTTGTTTATTGTTTCATTTTTATTGGATAGAGATTCAAGAAAATTTGCAAATCTTAGCAAGAAGGGAACATATTCCTTGTCCTCCTTGACAGCAGATTCCTTTACATTTATGCTTATGCTCTTTGAAGCCAGTAAATTCCTGTTATATGATATGCCTATATCTGCATTGTAAATTCCCGGATTTATCTCGACAGACGGAGCGGAATACAGGTAAACAATCTCGCTTTCTCCATTATTAAGCTCAAATACAGAAGGGTTAATCTGGGTGAAGGAGCTTGCATCTCCCGTGATGCTTATCTCATAAACTAATTTTTCATTGCCGTTGTTCCTTATTGTTATTGGAAGCGTTGAGGAGCTTGATTGGAATATTGTAACTCTGCTGTCGGAGATTATTTGCGTGCTGCGGCACTGGTTCTGGTTTAATATGTTGATTTTTATTTTGTCCTCTTTCTCAAGCCCAGAGCCGTCTAAAGCCAATATTCTCGCATAAACATCATGGCTTTTTCTTTCTATGTTGTTGACATCAATCATCAAGTTAAGATTTTTTTCTTCGTTTGGTTTTAGTTTTAATTTGTATTCATCAAGGGATGCCCATTGCTCAGAAGTCTCAATCCTGAAATCCTTTTCAAACAAGCCGGTATTCTTTAAGAAGACAGGAACTCTTGCATTATTGCAGAGATTTATTTCCTTTTCTTTTATGTCAAGAAAAACATCATAGCATTTATCAACCTGGACTTTGAATGTCTTTGTCTTGCTTGATTCTTTCGAATTGGCTTTTAATTCTATCTCAAAGTTTCCATTAATGCTGTAATCGGGGCTTAATACCAGGTTTGTCTTTTCTGATTTTTCTGGATTTAAGATAAAATCACTTTTCTCAAGGCTAGCCCATTCAGGCCCTTTCAATTCCAGATTATAAAAATCCTGATGAATTCCTGAATTTTTGACTTCAATTGCTGTTTTCTCCTGTGAATGCTCGCAGAGGTTTATGAAATCCCTGTCAGCTGACAACGAAAAATCATAGCATGAATTTACTCTTAGCTCTGAATTAATCTCTGCAGTTCCGTATTTGTTGGATGCAAAGACAGTGAACTTGGATGATTCTGAATCCTGCCCTATATATGCATACACATTTTTTGTCTCTCCAGGAACAAGTGATATCTTGTCTTGGCTTAAGGTTATGAATCTTGGCCCTTTAAGGGTTAGTTGGAAGCTCTCTTTATAATTGCCTGAATTTTTTATCTGGTAATTATAAGAGGCCACGCTTCCGCCACATATTTCCTTTAACCCATCTCCAGTTAATTGAAGACCATGACAATTTTCAACATTTATGGTGAATGGGATTCTTCTTGTCTCTTTATTGCTCGAGACTATCAAGTTCAGGTTGTATCTTCCGGGAGCAACATTGTTGTTGGGTGTTGAATAAACATAAACTTGTCTTGCATTGTTTCTCAGGATGAATCCATTTGGGACTGCAGTGCTCCATGATGAAGCAGAACCATCAAGATTTGCATTGAAATTTCCATTGCCGAAAACATTTGCAGTAAATAATAGGGTATTTCCTTGGCATGTGCTCCTTGTTAATTCATTTGAATTCAGCTCAAGGGCTGATGCCAATGGAATAATCAGCAGTATAAATAAAAATATTACCGCTATCTTTTCATTATTCATTAATTATAACCCCCTTTTGCTATTTTTTAAGGGTTATAGATATTTATAAAGATTATTGTAAGAGAAAATATTATTTTTGATTAATAAAAAAAGAAAAAAGTTAAAAAACTTTTCTTAGTAGTAGCTTTCACCCAAAGGCTCGTTTTCCTTCTTGCCCATTTTTGTTGCTGCAAGGATTATTCCAAGTATTATCAATATTATTAACAATACCACAAAGCCTATTTTCAAGCCTGTTAGGACATTATCCCATTCATCATCTGCCTCTTCGACATTTGCCTGGAAGCTTATTTGTTTTACTATATTATTTCCTTCTTTTATGTTTACAGTGAATGTTTTTTGTCCAATAACATCCTGATTTGGTGAGACATATACAAACAATTCTCCTGTTGAGCCAGGCTGTACGATTGCCATTGATGGATCAACCCTGTAGCTTCCCCAGTCTAGTCCGGAAACTTCTGCGGAGAATGTTCTTACAGTATTTCCCATGTTTGCAATGTCTATCTTGTAAACTATTCCCTGTCCTGCTGGAGTGCTCTTGGATTTTTCAGCTGCATCTATAATCAAACTTTCTGGTGATGTTGCTCTTGCACCATCAATTGTCAGTTTGTAATTCTTGATTATCTCGCTGTGTCCTCTGTTGTACTCAACTCTTACAATCATATCATACGTTCCTGCCTGAGCTCCTCTCAAGTCAAGGTATACTGCATCGCTTGATTCAGAAGTTTCCTCATCAGAGTCACTTTCTTCAGTTGTAACTAACTCATCAATGTATACAGCTCCGCTTCTTCCTAATTGGGGAACAGAAACTTCCACCTTGATGTTTTCTTCCTTCTTGTCTCCCACGTTCTCAAGTCTTACAGTTGTGAACAAAGGCTGGTCTGCATTCAAGCTTAAACCAGGTGTGAACAATACATCCATTATCTTCAAGAAGTGTCTTTGTGAATTAACATTCAATATGATTTCCTCTGAATCTTCATATGCATTATTGTATGCTCTTATATTTAATTTGTAATTGTCATTTGAATCAATGTCATCTGGAATTGTGATTCTTAATTGCTTGACAATTCTAACGCCGTATTTAACCTTGAATATCTCAGTTGTGTCTTCAATGTTATCATACTCATATCCAGCTATTTCAGCTCTTATTCTTACATTGTCTTCAACATGGTTTGTGTCCCATACTATGTCTGCACCTTCTCCAGTGTGTGGCCAGTCTAAATTGCTTTGCAATTCAACCCTTATGTTGATTGTCTGGCCTCTTTCAACATAGAAGCTTCCTATGTTGCCCATATCAGTATTGTCAATGTCTACATCAACGATGCTGAAAGGTGCTGGCTGTGCATTTACATCTTTAGCATTATAAACTAACCCGCTAAGGCTTAGAACTAACACCAAAAATACGCTCAATATCTTTTTCATCATTTTTTTAAACCCCCTGTGTTTAACCACTAATTATGATTTGTTATTTTAAAGTTAATACTTATTTATAAACTTTACGGTTGTAACATTAAATGACTATCTCTCTGTACAATACATTTTTAAGGTCATTGCTGCTTCCAAAGACTGCTATTGTATAAATTCCATTGAATTTTGGCCTTGGCAGGTTTATAATTCTCCAGTATCCGTCTCCATTCTCCAATAAAAATGAGTCATAGCTTGCTTCTCCCGTATTCATGTTGACTGCCCTTAATTGCATTCTTTCATTCTGGTTTCCCTTGTTGTCCGTTTTTACATATACATTAATGTATTCATTGTCATAATCAACTATCACATTGCTCACACTGATCTTGTGAATATTCTTTATTTCAACTTTTTCTTCATCAGAAACTGTTATTAAAAATGTTTGGGTATCATAAGCTCCATGCTCATCTTCCGCCTTAACTGTAATCATGAATTGTCCTGTGTTTCTT
>Ga0209541_10013871_pt1 | contig 12254 bp, 13 predicted proteins | sample RifCSPlowO2_01_FD_184027 | JGI IMG/M metagenome (GOLD analysis project Ga0209541, IMG submission 184027) | Groundwater microbial communities from Rifle, Colorado - Rifle CSP2_plank lowO2_0.1 (SPAdes) (version 2) | ecosystem: Environmental > Aquatic > Deep subsurface > Groundwater | place...
TTACACGATTTCTAGTGGGACTATAACTTTCGTAGAAGCTCCGGTTTCTAACGATAAAATTAGAGTTTCATACATGAAGTAATTTTTGATTTGAATTAATCCTGCATTCTATGATTTTTTGTAGAATGCAGGATAATTTTTTGCAAAATTAAAAACATTTGGAGGACTTCACAGTTGGCAAGAACTACAATTCGTGGATTACAAATTAAATCAGGAGATATTACAAACGAACAAATATCTGTGATTGCCGATATCATAACTGCTAAATTTTATGACAGAAATAGGTTCATGATGTCGTCTGTTGAGGGTGAATTTACCTTCAATAACATTGTAAAAATGACTGGCAATCGAATTGAAAATTTAGGAAATCCAATAAATTTAACAGATGCAACAAACAAAAGTTATGTAGATAGTTTATTTCCTGATGTAATAACTAGAGAAGAGCCTTCAGGACTTATAAATGGAAGCAATTCAATTTTTACACTAATGAATATTCCATATCCTGGGTCTGAAAATGTTTATTTAAATGGAATTTTACAAAATGTTACAAGTGATTATACTATAACAGATAATACTATAACATTTGTTGTCGCTCCGATAACAAATGATAAAATAAGAGTTACATATTTAGATGGTTCAGGTGGATTAGGCGGTGGAGGAAGTGTTCAAACTAATGGATTAAATACAAATGACGGAACTATTGTTAATGTAAGTAATGCTACAAAACCTGCAACAGGGCAAATATTGAAAGCAACATCTGCAACATCTGCAACATGGCAAAATGAATCTGGTGGTGGTTCTGCTGATACAGTGATAATTGCTGGATTAATAGGGACATTTACTAAGGGAAAAGCATTATATATTTCTAGTAATGATACACTTTCTCTTGCCGACAATACTTCTAATAACACTCATTTTGTTGGTTTTTCTACAGGAGTTGCAGGAGAATTACAAGTTGCAGGAAAGATTAATGGTTTTACAGGGTTAATTGCAGGAAGTTATTATCTTTTGGGGACAAGTGGTGATTTGATATTAACTGGTCCAACTGCTTCTGGGACAATTATTCAAAGATGTCTTTATTCCATAAATGCGACAGAAGGACTTATTGTTTCTGAAATGTCCATTGAAAACTCTTAATTTTTTAGGATAATTAAAATGCCACATGGAATTGTTCAGATAGATGAGTTAGGAAATCTTGAAAGAGTTATTGGAAGCAATGATTCTGAAAGGTTATATTTTAATGAACCCTTAGAGAAATTTGTCCCTGAAATTAGACCTGTTATGGAAGGCAGATGTTCTTTTGTTCCATTATTAACTCAAACGCTTAAAATCCCATATTATAGTGGAAGGAAAACGACTGTAAGTGTAGGGACTAATCCTTATGGTGTTGCCTTTGATGGTACTCATATATGGGTTGCAAATATTAGTTCTAATAATGTTTCTAAAATAGACATAAATACAAATACAGTTGTTGCAACTGTTACTGTTGGAACGGGTCCTTTAGGTGTTGCCTTTGATGGTACTCATATATGGGTTGCAAATAATGGTTCTAATAATGTTTCTAAGATAGATATTAACACAAATACAGTTGTTGCAACTGTTACTGTTGGAACGGGTCCTAGAGGTGTTGCCTTTGATGGTACTTATATATGGGTTGCAAATAATGGTTCTAATAATGTTTCTAAAATAGATATTAGTACAAATACAGTTGTTGCAACTGTTACTGTTGGAACGGGTCCTAGAGGTGTTGCTTTTGATGGTACTCATATATGGGTTGCAAATAATGGTTCTAATAATGTTTCTAAGATAGATATTAACACAAATACTGTTGTTGCTACTGTAAGTGTAGGGACTAATCCTAAAGGTGTTGCTTTTGATGGTACTCATATATGGGTTACTAATGAGAATTCTAATAATGTTTCTAAGATAGACATAAATACAAATACTGTTGTAGCTACTGTTACTGTAGGAACGAAACCTGTAGATGTTGCTTTTGATGGTACTCATATACGGGTTACAAATTGGACTTCTAATAATGTTTCTAAGATAGACATAAATACAAATACTGTTGTATCTACTGTAAGTGTTGGAACTAATTCTTTAGATGTTGCTTTTGATGGTACTCATATATGGGTTACTAATTATGGTTCTAATAATGTTTCAAGAATAGTTTCAAGATAATTTTTTAATTGGAGAAAAAGAAAAATGAGAGTAAGAATAAGCGGTGAAGATATTACAGCATTCGGAAATGATGACCAGATTTCAGGAGAAGGTACTTTTGAAGTTGTTTCAGTGCCAGAAGATTTTATTCAAACGTTTAACATTGGCAAGTATAAGTGGCAAACTAATCAAATAACAGAACAGGTAGGTTGGATTCCACCTGAACCTCCTCCTGTATAATTTTTGAAGGGTTAATATGATGAAAAAATGGATTTGGATAATTTGTTGCGCGATTGCGATAAGCATTGCTTGTAATTTAAAAAATGTTTCAATGATAACTTATCAAGCAATAGGTATTGCAGTAGAAGAAATTGATAATAATTTTGATATTTTAACTGCTTCTTTAGATGAAGAATCAAAGATTAAGGCTAAAGAAATTTTTGATAAAATTAAAATTAAGTATGATTCTGCAACATCATTAGTAATTCACGCTTGGGAAATTCAAGATTTAATAATTACCGAAACAGATAAATCAATTGTTGAAAGTTTGAAAAACAACGAATCTCAAATAATTGCAAATTATACTAAAATTCTTTTTGAAATATCTTCGTTGATTGCAGAAATTTATAATATTATTCGAAAATGATAAAGTTAGAAGATGTCCTTGATTTTCTTGAGTTAGACGGAGATGATGAAAATAACACTGTTGAAAAAATTACAACAGGTGTTATTTCTGCTGTTAAGCAATATTGCAATAGAGATTTTGAAGAAACAGAATATAAAGATTTGGTTTCTGTAAAAAATGATGATTCTATTATTCTTTCACAATTTCCTGTTATAAGCATAAAAAATATTTCATCTGAAAAAACAACAGTTTTACAAATCAAAAATTCCAATAAATTAACTTATGCAAATGTTAATGTTTTAAAGAATAAATTAAACTTAGATTATAATGGGGATATCCCATCACAAGACTTAACATTTGCAACAAATCCTAAAATTTCAGATATTAATTCAAAGATTGCTTTAATCGGAAATGGTTGGGAATCCTCTATTGTTTCTGAATATTCCGATGTTCTCACATCTATAATTCCTGAATTTAGTAATAAAAATGCAATAGATAGTAATTGGGTTGATATAAATTGCTATTTATCTCCATTTAACGAATATGAAATAAATAATGAATCAGGGATAATTGAATTTAATAGAGAAATAACAGGGAGTTTTTACATTGTTTATGTTGCAGGATATTTGGAAATTCCAAGCGATTTGCAATTAGCAATATATGTATGGATTTCTTCTATTTATAGCAAACATCAAGAAACATCATTAGGCCTTTCATCATATTCAGTTTCAGGATTAAGAAAAGATTTACAAGGGATACCGGATGAAACTAAAAATATTTTAAATAAATATCGAAAGGTAAATCTTTGATTACGGGACCCAAAATTTTAGTTTCTCTCAAAAAAATGAAAAGGACTCCTGATGGAATGGGAGGATATAATAATGAATATGTAGAAATTGCTACATTTAAAGCAGTTTTAGCTCCTAATAGAGGTAAAGAAAATCTGCAACAATATGAGAAAGAAACTATTATTGCAGATTATATTCTTTATGCAAACCTTCCTGAAAATGTAGAGTTCGATGAATTTTGCATAATAGAAGTTCCCATTAATGTTGTGAATAAAAGAAAATTTAAAATTGTGTTTAATCCAAACCCATTTTTAAATAAAAAATTCATCGTTTTATATTTGGTTGAAGTGAAATAATCTACGCAATGTTTTATCTCATTTAAAGTAAAATAGTGATGTGAGATATTTTGCTTTTTTATTGTTCTAAAATACTAAGATACCATGAAAATATTAACCAATACTACACCAGAAGTATTTTTTACAGAAGTAAAGGCTGCATTAATGAATAATTTAATGATGGTTTCTTATGATATTCAAGAAGATGTTAAAGATTCATTTCCATTAAAAGGGGGTGGTAAAAAATATGTAATAAATGGAAAAATCCATTATGCTTCTAAACCCGGTCAACCCCCTGCTGTTTTATCAGGAAGATTGAGGGATTCCGTTACTGTAAGAAGTAATATTTCAGTTAAAGGAGTTACAAAAAGAGATATTGCTAAGGGTAGTATGGCAAAAGCATCAGATATTATTAATAAGCCAAGAACTAAGAATACAATAGATATTGGTACAAGAGTTCCATATTCAGGCTTAGAAAAGGGTATTGGAAATATTAGTGCTAGACCTTATATAATGCCTGTATATACAAATAAAGTTCCCAAACATATTAAAAATGCAATAGATTCAGTATGATAGAAAAAGATTTCGACAATATTTATAAAGGAATTTGGAAATGGATGACAGAAGATAAACTTTTCCATTACGGTTCTCAAGTAGATGGGAAATTTGCTGTAGGAGATATTGTTACTGGAAGTGATTCAGGTGCTTCTGGAAAAATTACAGAAATCCATAAAAAGTTTTTTAAATACGATAAAATAGGAAGTATAGATTTTATAGATGAAACAATTCTTTCTAATACAGGGATTTTAAGTGCTGCAAAAGGAATAAATCTTTTTAATAATAGTGTTGGAAATAGGGTTTATTTAAATGAAGCACCAGAGGAAGAATTAAAAATGGTTGTTCCTTATTGTGTGTATTTTTATTTGAAAGGAACAAAAGTTAAGTCTTATAACACAGAATATAGGGATATGACATTTCAATGGACAATAGTTGATAATCAAAATTCTTCTTCAAATATAATGAAAATATATTCTCAATTAGAATTTTTATTAAAGAATGGAAGATATATGTTTATTGATGGATATACAACATTAGATTCAGTTGTTGAAGATGAACCATTAATAGGCAGAGATGAAAATAAGTATTGGCAATGCGCCATATACAATCGACTTTTTGTTGAAAAAACAATTTGATAATTCAGGAGGAAAATAACAATGGCTGTATTAAATAGTACAGGAACAATTTTTTATTCAGAAATAAGCGGTGTAAATCATCTTTTAGATAAATACAAAACTAATGTTTCTTTTGACGAACAAGTCCTAGTAAATGTTACATTATCACAATCAAAAGCAGATTTAACAAAAGAAGGCCCTGCAAAAAATTCAAATATGGCAGGAATAACTGTTGAAACATCTGCATCTTTAGGAATTGTTGCATCTAAAAGGTTGAAGGATTCATCTAATGTTAACACAAGTGTTGATTGCTCCTCTTATTCTTGTGTGACACTTTGGATTAAATCTTCTGTGGAAACAGATGATGAAACTCTTGAATTTATTCTTTCTTCTACTGCAAATGCTGCTACAGAAACGGAAGCGTTACCAATTCCCGGTCTGAGAGCAGGTGAATGGGCAAGGGTTATATTAAGAATGAATAATCCGAATTTAGACACTTCTATAATTTCAATGGGAATTAAACAGTTAAAAAGCCTTGCTGAAGATTATACTCTTACAATTCATGAACCAAGATTAATGGAAGAATTGTTGGGGCAGAAATCGTTTAATATTACTGAGACGATTGATTCTATTGACCTTTCAGACTATCAATCAAGGGAATTTAGAGAATTTGAACCAACATTTACAAGTTGGACAATAGCTTTTGAAGGACATAAAGAGGGTCCTCCACCACTTAAAAATAAATCTTTTTATGTGATTGGGATTTCTGAAAATGAAGCATTAGGGATGGCATTCGTTGGAGATGGTTTTTACACTACATTCAATCCTTCTGGAAATTTTGCGGAAGCTGTGCAATATCCTCTAACTATACAGGGCAGCCGCTATCTTCACAAACCTTTGGCATAATTAACTTCTTATTGATTAACTAATTATGACTTATTTTGAATAATTAAAACAAAATAAACTATTTGCTTGATTTCTTTTAATATTTTATGATATAGTAGGTTAACTTTTATATCACAAAATTTTTAAAGGAGAAGTGTAAAATGAGGCAGAAAAGCGAATTGTCAAATAGTGGTGTTTTTTTTATTCGTTGTATTTGTAATGACAAATTTTATATTGCAAGTGCAATAAATATAAGAAAACGATTTAATAGCGATAAATCAATGTTGAAGGGAGGAAATCATTATAACCCAAGATTACAAAATGATTGGAACAAATTTGGAGGAGAAAATTTTGAATTTGGAATTTTTGAATTTTGTAATATGGAATATTGTGATGAAATAAAGAGTAAATATATTGAAAAATATAAAGAGCAAATGTATTTATTGGGGAAAAGTAATGATACTTATTTTATGAACTTTTCAACAATGCCCGGAGTTTATATGATTGAAAATGTGATAACAAATCAAAAATATATTGGTAGCAGTCTAAATGTAAGAAGAAGATTTAGAATGCACCATAAAATGCTTCGGGCTAATTCACATTTTAATTCCAATCTTCAAGATAGTTGGAATAAAAATGGGATTAAAAATTTTGAATTTGCTTTGATTGAAAATTGTAAGGAAGAATTTTTAAAAGAAAGAGAACAATACTATATTGATTTTTATCAAGTTTGTAAATTAGGATTTAATATTGCTCCTTTGTCGCATAGTACAAAAGGGGTTGTAAAAACTGAAGAACAAAGACAAAAAATTTCAATAGCAACAAAACAAGCAATGGCTACTGAAAAAGTAAAAAATAACGTTTCAAAAGCACAAAAACTAAGATTCTCGAATCCAGAAGAAAAAATAAGAATGCGGAATATCATAAATCCAATTTTACGTTCTGAAAAATGTAGAAGCGAAAATTCAAAAAGACTTAAATCTTTTTGGCAAAATGAAGAATTTGTAAAAAAACAAAAAGAAACAAGGGCAAAAACATTTAGTAAACCAGAAGTAAGAGCAAAAATGAAAGAAATAAGCATTAACATGTGGAGCGACCCTGAAAAATATAAAGCTACATTAGAAAAACGTAGTAATGTTACAAAAGAACAAGTTGCACGAATTCTAAGCCTTAAAGATTCAGGATTGTCATACAGGCAAATAGCTGAAAAAGTAGGATGTAATAGACAAATCGCTGGAAGAATTTGTAGAGGTGAAAATAAATTTGCTTCATTATAATATTTTGGAGATTTAAACATCATGCCTCATGGAATTTTGCAAATTAATGAGTTTGGAGATAAGAGAAAACTTTCTACATCAGATAAATATGCAGAAGTTTTTTATAATTCAAGTACAAGTTCTTGGATAGTTGAAAAGAAACTTGCAATTGGGGAAAGAGGCAGATGTTCTTTTGTTCCATTACTTTCTCAAACGCTTAAAATCCCATATTATAGTGGAAGGAAAACGACTGTTACTGTTGGAACTGGTCCTAGAGGTATTGCTTTTGATGGTACTCATATATGGGTTACAAATATTAGTTCTAATAATGTTTCTAAAATAGATATTAACACAAATACAGTTGTTGCAACTGTTACTGTTGGAACGGGTCCTAGAGGTGTTGCCTTTGATGGTACTTATATATGGGTTGCAAATTTTACCTCTAATAATGTTTCTAAAATAGATGTAAACACAAATACAGTTGTTGCAACTGTTACTGTTGGAACGGGTCCTGTAAGTGTTGCTTTTGATGGTACTCATATATGGGTTGCAAATTATAATTCTAATAATGTTTCTAAAATAGATATTAGTACAAATACAGTTGTTGCTACTGTTACTGTAGGAACTAATCCTGTAGGTGTTGCCTTTGATGGTACTCATATATGGGTTACAAATTATGGTTCTGCTAATGTTTCTAAAATAGATATTAGTACAAATACAGTTGTTGCAACTGTTACTGTAGGAGCTCTTCCTGTAAGTGTTGCTTTTGATGGTACTCATATATGGGTTGCAAATTATAATTCTAATAATGTTTCTAAAATAGATATTAGTACAAATACAGTTGTTGCTACTGTTACTGTAGGAACGAATCCTTATAGTGGTGTTGCCTTTGATGGTACTCATATATGGGTTACTAATTATAATTCTAACAATGTTCAAAGAATAGTTGTATGATAAATGAAGGTCATTACGGATTTCTTTTTAAAGAAGAAAAACAAATTGGAGGATTTTTATATTGGACAAAGAAAATCCAGTCCAATAAAATAGTATATTTCACTAATAATTGGTGGTTGTTTGAAGATGTGAAAAAGTGTAGTCTTAGACTATACGAATCAGACGGAAGAAAGTTAAACCCAGTATTGGAACATGAATTAGTAGAATTAAAACATCGGAATAAATTAACTTTAGACTGTGAAATGAAAGGTAATTTGAAAATAAATGTAATAATTGATAGTTTGGATGATTTTATTTAATTAAGAAAGGATTGTGTAAAAATGGCAGATAATTTAGCTAGTGTTGTAGGATTAGAAAAAACGATTGTATTAAGTGGGAGAAAGTTTGTGGTTAAATCGCCAACAATTTCTGATGTTGCTGCTGCAAATGAATATTTTTCTAAGAAAAAGAAAGATAAGAAAAAGGGACTTTTATTAGAAAAAGCAGAAATACTAAAATCACTTCCTCAAGAAATGCCGTATGAAGAAAAGATGTCTTTTGTTTCGGAATTATATCCAAAGCCAATGACAGTAGAAGAAAAAGCAAAAATTATGGAATCTTTTCCTAAAGAAATGCCAGAAAAAGAAAAAATAAAAAGATTGATTATGATTTCTAGTGATAGAGGCGATGATAATTTTGATGAGTACGAACAGACTTTATTTTTGCTTTGGAGAATTGTTGGCAAGAAAGATAAAAATATTACCCTTGATGAATTAAAAGATTTGGTGTCAATAAATGATTTATCAGAAGTCACCAAAGTTTTAAATCCTGATTCTGAATCAGATGAAAACGGAATACAGGTAAAAAACGGGTAAAAGGAGAATCAGAAACTCTAAGTTGGGGTTTTGCATTCTCCTTACTCAAACATTTTTATGGATTTTCACATGAAGAAATATGTGGACTAAGCATATTTCAATTCAATTCTTACATTGAAGAAGTTGTAAATGTCCATAATTTTTTTCAAGGTGAATCTACAAATAAAAAGAGGAAAGTTGTCCAAAGAGGTGAATTAATTGTGATGATAGAATTCAAAGGACATAAATTGCCTAAAGGAATAAAATCATGATTTCAGGAACTATTGCAGAAGCAATTATTAGGTTAAAATTAATAGACCAAACAGGTGCAGATGTAGCTTTAAAAAAGGCTACTGCATCCACTAAAAAATTGGATGTTGCTGCTAAAGCTACTACAAAAAGTTTTGGTAGATTAAACCTTGAAATGAGGTCTATTGCTATTGCAATGGCAGGGATAAGTGCGCCATTATTATTATTTGTTAAAAATTCCATAAAAGAATGGTCTGATTACGAATATGAAATGGCAAGTGTTAAGGCTGTAACACTAGCATCTGACACTCAGTTTAAATCATTAGGAAAAACAGTAAGATATCTTGGTGCAACAACTCAATTTTTTACTAAAGAAGTTGCTTCTGCTGCAAAACAAATGGGACAAATGGGGTTAAAGGCAAAAGAAATCGAAGGACTTCTTCCTGACGTTCTTAACCTTGCTGCAATAGAAAATATTGACCCTCAAAAGTCGGCAGAAGTAATTATTGGAGCAATTAAAGGTTTAGCAGAACCTCTTGAATATGCTGGCAAAATGGCTGATTTATTGGCATTTGCTGCGACTAATTCTTCAAGTACGATAGAAGATATGGGGATGGCTCTTGCACGTAGCGGTGCTGCATCTAAAGCTGCTGGACAGTCATTTGAGACAACTCTTTCAATTCTTATGACTTTGGCAGATAGAAATATTAAAGCATCTAAGGCTGGACAAGCCTATGTTATGATTTTAAACGAAATAACAGAAAGTTTAGCTGATTTAGAAAATGGTGCAACCATTCAGGCAAAGACAATGGCAAAACTCGGATTTAAAAAACAAGAATCTGAGAGTTGGAATGTTGTAGATGTTTTAAAAAGAATGCGTGATGGTGGATTAAGTGCTGCCGATGCTATTAATATCTTTGGGAAGAGAACGGCAAAATATGTACAAATGTTAATTCCTGCAATTAGTTATACAGAAGCAGTTAACAAAACTCTTGAAGAAAATGCAGAATTATATGCGAAATTAGCACAAAAGATGAAAGAAATTAAAATGGACACGCTCAAAGGTGATACTTTAGAGTTGTGGTCTGCGCTTAAAAATCTTTTTACAACTTTAGGTGAATCTGTATCTCCTAGATTTAGAGAATTAATTGATGTTGTTACAAATGTAATTTTAAAGTTTACAGAAATAATAGAAAAATCTCCTGACTTAGCATCAAATCTAATGATTGTTGCTACTGCTACAGGAGTTCTTGCTGTTGCAATTGGTGTTGCAGTGGTTTCTGCTCTTGCATTCCAATTAGCAGGAGGATGGATAATTGGTATAATTGCAGGAATTGTTGTAGGTGTTACTGCGGGAGTATTAATATGGAATAAATGGGTAAATAGCACTAATGAAGGAACTAAATCAGCAGAAAGAATTGGAAAGGCTACAGAAACATTAAAAAAGATTTTTGAAGGACTTAAAGTAGCATTAGGTGCAATCACACTTGTTCTTAAAATTATTTATAATTCTATTGCAAATATTATTAAAGAATTTTATGAAAATTTTGCTTTTGGGCTTATTAAAGGAATAGTTTGGTTATTTGCAACAGTAGGAAAAATTGTAGGTAAATTTACTAAATCTGTTGCCGTTAAAATGTCAGAGATAAATAAAGCAATAGATTGGAATTTAGAGTCTAAACAACAAACAGTTGTTTCAGTTGAAGGTGTAGACAAAGCTAAAGAAGAAGTTGATGGACTAACTGCTTCGATTAAGGCTAATGAAGCAGTGATGGAGGCTGCTAAAGCTGCTGCTGAAGAATTAGGCGTAAAAATGGCTAAATTAAGAGATATTTATATCCAGTCTCAAGAAGGATTAGATATTATATATCATGAAAGATATGAGAGAGAGAAACAAGAATTAATTGCAGTTTATGAATCAAGAAAAAATACCGTAAAAGAAGCAGAAGATTCAATGTTTAATTTTGGTGCTTCAAGAGCGGAAATGCTTTTTAATCTTAGAGCGAAATTAATTGAAGATTTAAATAAGTTAGAAGATAAAGCATTTAAGAAACAAAGAGAAATGACAGAAAAGAGGTTGAAAGAAGAGGAAAAAGCTGCAAAACAAAAAGAATCTGCTACAGCTAGTCTTTATGATGGATTAGAAGATAAATCCATTAATTGGTATCGAAGGGAATTAGGAAAAATAAATCAATTAAGAGATAGTTGGGTTAAGGCTAATGAAGATGAAGGAGATATTTATACCAGAACAAAAGAGATGATGGCTGAAGCATTAGATAAGTTTAGTGCAAAAAAAGAAACTGATATTAAAAGTGAAAAAGCTAGAGCAAAAGAAATTCTTGAAACTTGGGAAAAGATTTATGACGGCATGGGGAAAATGACGGAAGAATCCTTAGAAGTAAAGAAAAAGCTAATTGATGAAGAAGTAAAAGAAATGACAAAAATTCTTGAAGGACAAGCTGGTGCTGAAGTTGCTATTGAAAAATGGAAACAAGAAAAACTTAGAGAATTAAAGATTAAACAGTTAGAAGAAATGGGTGAATGGTATGAAGGATTTGAATTATTTTTTGAGAAACAAGAAGAAGATTGGGCATCTTGGGCAGATGTAGTTTCAGAAACAATAGCTGAAGTTTTTGAAGGACTTCAAGATAATTGGGCTAATTTTTTTGAGAATCTATTAGAAGGAAGTTTAACATTTAGAGATTCTTTAAAAGAGATGTGGGAAGATACTAAATCTTTGGCTAGAAGTGTGATTGCTTCCATTGCTGCTGAGTGGATAAAAGAACAAATTAAAATGTTGGCAAAATTTGTTTGGAGAAAAACACTAGAATTTTTTACAGACAAAGCGATTGAAAAAACTAAGGCTACTACTGCAACCACTTCAAATGCTTCAATTTTAGCTATAGGACAAGCAACAACAACGGCATTGGTTACAGGGTGGATGATGGTTGCTGCTGCTGGTGCTGCTGCATGGGCTGCTCCACAAGGTGGTCCGTA
>Ga0209541_10013874_pt1 | contig 12254 bp, 15 predicted proteins | sample RifCSPlowO2_01_FD_184027 | JGI IMG/M metagenome (GOLD analysis project Ga0209541, IMG submission 184027) | Groundwater microbial communities from Rifle, Colorado - Rifle CSP2_plank lowO2_0.1 (SPAdes) (version 2) | ecosystem: Environmental > Aquatic > Deep subsurface > Groundwater | place...
TTCTCCCTCGCTAAAACCGCTTCCAGGAGGAAGTTCGCCCGGATTGCCGGATCCTCTTTCGCCTGCGTCAGGATAATGGTAAATATGAACAACTTGGACTTCTTTCTCGGTTCCACCACAGCCTGCTATTAGTGCAACACCCGCACCTAAACTGTAGGCTCCCCAATGTAAGAATGTTCTTCGGTCCATGAAATAAAGAAAAAAGAAAGAGTATTTAAGGCTTACTCAAACTGTCGTGTCCAGAAATTATTTCGCCAACTATTTATAAGCAGGGAAGTCATTCCTGCTATGACTAAGCTTAACAAAAAGAGAGTTAAATGGTTGGTGGATCAAGTGGCCAAACATGATAAAAAGCCGCAAGAGGTGGCTTGTGTTTACAACGTAACTGGACGAAGAGTCCAGCAGCTCGTACAGGAGTATAGGGAAACGAAAAAATATCCGGAACTTAAGAAGGATAGGCGGCCTAGAACTGCTCTGTCTAACGAGCAGGAAAAACGTATTGAAGAATGTTATAAAGAGACATTGTTGACTCCAAGATTACTCTATTTTGAGCTTAAACGGCGCGGATATTATGCTCCAAAGAACAAGATTTATTGTTTTATGAAGAACAAGGGGTGGATCTGGGATGAACCAGCCAAGAAAAAAAAGAGAAAGCGGGCAGATATGAACGGGAGCATACGGGATCTTTGGTTCATGCTGATTATCACCGCACAACGGAGAATGACCCCCCTTGTATCTTCTGGCTCGATGATGCTTGTCGTCGAATATTGTCTGGTGGCGAGTTCGATAGCCCCAATGCAGAGAATGCTATAAGTACACTCAAAGTTGCTGAGCAAAAGCTGGCAGAATTTGATTGTAAAATTGAGCAAGTCAACACTGACCGCGGCTCAGCTTTTGTCAGTAATAATGAAGAAGAAACAAGCAAATTCCAGCACTATTGTCAAAGTAAAGGCATACGAGTAATCCCCTCACAAATAAAGAACCCGCAAACAAACGGCAAAGTAGAAAGATTATGGCAAGAATCTTTCCAAGCAAATCATTGGTAAAACTATTGTTTCAAAAACCGGCAAGCGGTTTGGCGAAGTGGGTGATGTTATTTTCGAGACCAAGACCGGTGAACTTATCCATATCGTACTGACCGGCCCGACACCATACTCGCAGAAACTTGAGCTGGAAAAGGACAAGGATGACAACGTCCTCATCCCGTACAGCGCGGTCATTGCAGTCGGGGACTTTATGGTCATTGCTGAAGAGGATGTTGTTTAAGGTACTGCAGGCTCAGGCGTGCAGGTTAAGGTGTAGATTACACATTTCCCACATGGATTTCTTGCGCAATAGTTCTCCATCCGATAAGAATAGTCTTCTCGACTCATTTTCCCCGTGTCATATGCCAACTGCGTTGCTTGCCTGAAAAAATCATTTCCTTGCGCTATTTTTCTTCGTGCAACATCACGATCGATTTCAGTTAGTGTTGAGGAAACTTCAGCGAACTTGTGGTTGGCTTCTGCATCGCCATAATCCTTAAAGGCATACGGTGGCAGTCCTGTTTCCTCTCTGATAAACTGGTCGAATTTTTGTTCATATTTTCGTGCCGGCGGGTATTTGTTTGCGGCTCCCGATAATCCCGCTCGAATGTCGTTGATAACACTGGGGATATTTTCCAGTGTTTGTAAGTGCTCATTAATCTCCAAGGTAAGCAACGGCATTCCGATGAGTGGCTGTGTGTTGTGTAAAAAGCTTCCGTCATAGGGGGCGTATTCTTCTGGGGGAATTTTCCCGTATTGTTCTTCTATATCAGCCAGAGTGACTTTTCCCTCTTTTAAACTCCCTAAATGATTGATGCGTGTTTGAAATGCATCAAGTTCGCCCCTTAATTTTTTGAAAGATTCGGTTTGTGTTAGGCGAATAAATTCCGAAGTAAGCAGCTGGTTGTACCTTGCCTCGACCCCCTGTCGGTCCCGTATCTCGCGCGGGTAGTGCTCTTCATCCCGGATGATATAATTATCAAGAAGGTGGGCGTATTCATGATCAACAATCTGGGATGGCGTTCGCCCCCGTATTGGGTGTTCAAGAAGAGTTGAGGCATCAACCAGTCGTTCTCCAAAAACAAATTTCCCTGTCTCTTCCCCGCCCCCCGCAGCAGCATTAAAGTCTCCATCAAATACAAACCCAGTTATTTTTTTAGCCCGTTCGGTATTCTGCTCCAGCCATTCATCAATAAACTGCACCAGATTACTGCTCACCTTCTGAATCTTAATTGTTTTAAGATGCTCCAACCGCGGAACTAATCCAAGAGTAAGAAGAGCTTCCAGTTTTCCTTCTGCGATCTCCTGCAGGGCTGTTTCTATTTGTTGTATTTCGGCATCGACATCTTTTATTGCAAAAGTGAGTGCGGGATATTTGAACTGCAGATCTTCCCGTGTTTTCATGCTGTTTACGTCAATTGAATTACTCACCCGCAAACCCATATTGGTGCCTGCTATTTCCGTATCACTGCGTAAAAGGACAAAACGATTAGATGAGCTGGTGCGCAAGGTTGTGGCGCCTTGAGTCAGTTCAAAAGCGACGCTGGATGGTATTTCTTCAAGCGGTTTATCAAAAGGCAGGGGTTTTGACTGAGACACGAGTATCTTTCCATACTCAAGATGAAAGGCCATTCTTCCGGTTCTTATTTGTACGGCGCCATTTTTATCCTGATGGGTGATTAAAGGAGTAAACCCGCTTTCCTCACGCGAAGTTACCTGTAAACCATCACCATCAGAAACTTGGATTGAAAGGGTGTCTCGATCGTCAGGAACAAGTGAGGGTGGTAGAGTGGCATAGTTTCTTTTTACCATGGCAAATAATTTATTTCCGGGTTGGGGATCGACGTGAACAAGGCCGCTTTCTGTTGTGCCGATGGAAATGCCTTCTGGAAGGATGCTGAAATAGTTTTCTTGCGATTCAGGAAGTTCATTAAAGTAGAGGGTAACCTCATTCTCTTTCGCATAGAGGTGATAGGCGTCAACTGTTGCTTCTTTTCCTTTTTTAACATACGCTTTGCCTTGTTTAAAGCTGATATTTTTGATTTGCTTGATCGTTGTTCCGTCTTCAAGCACAAGGTCAACATTCTCAGTGAGGGTAAATGCGTCGGTGTTCGCAATTTGATTTCTGTTAATGACGTGGGGACGTGTTACCAGAATCTCACCTTTATCAGTAAGGGTAAGTTCCCATCCTTGTTTACTCGAGAGTTCTATGCTCTCGCCAGCACCGGTTGTCGCTTGGAGAATAGTTCCTGTAATTTTTGCTCCTTGCCCAAGACTTTTGACCGTTGTTCCAAAATGTAATTGCAATGCTGTTTGGGCATTCTTAAACTTGCTTAGATCGTCAATTTTTTCGAGATGGTCTTTGATTTGTTCTGCAGTCACCCCTTGTTTTTGTACCGTGGTTAACTGTGCTATTTCTTGAGGACTTAGTTTGGCAAAATCAATATCTTCTGGTTTTTGGGAGTGGATGTCCTTGATTTGTTGTTCAGTAAGCGTTTGAAGTTCTTGCGCATGAAAAAGGGGAAATACAAATAGCAAAAATAACAAAACAAAAATGGATAATACTACACTTTTGGTTTTATTCATGTTTCACACCGAATCGTAGATAATAGGGTTTATTGTCGAAAGTATAATTGTCATCTCTCAGCTCAAAGAGTGTTGTTTGATTTGAATTGGGCAGAATACCAACAAACACTTTTGCCTGCTGTGCCTGCTCTGCAAAACAGGTTACGCATACGTCGCTCCCTTCCATTGTTTCAACAATTGTTCGTGCAAGATGGAGATTTTCATAAGATTGGGTGACATCAACATCCACAGTAAACTCCTGAAGCGTGGTCGTTTTCTCTTTTTTGGTGATGCTGACCGAAAGCGTCGTGACAAGTTGCAGGGTACCATCGCGTGTCAGAAGTGCTGCTGTTTGTGGCGGTTGAAAACTGATCTCCTGCCCTTGTTTTCTAAATGGTTCAAAATCACCAAGACAGATATCAAGCAGTGCATCAACATATTTTCCCACCTCACCAGCGATGGTTTGGTCAGTTGGAATGAGTAGTACGCCGCCTTCTTTGTAATAGGGGACGTTTTCAGTAAGATTAGTGGTTGCATATTCTGGAAGGAGAAAATAACCACCCTGCCGCCCATTTTCAAGAAGGGCTTCTTGAGCGGTCTTCTGCAAACAGGATTCTACATAGATTCTGACATCAGAAGCAGAAGATAATTCTTGAGGTCGTTGGGCACGTTGAACAACAGCGTCTTGATTAGACAAAATGATGACAAAGAAAAAGAACAGGAGCAAGCCAATAATCATGAAGGGGCTTACCTGCGCTCGACGTATCATGGCATAATTAAGCCATAGTATCTTTTTAAATATTGTTCTTATGGGTGTTTTTCTCGTTGTCTGTTATCCCGAAACTTGTTAACATCACGTAACTGGTTAACGTGACGCTAGTTCAGTCCACACTTGAAGCGGGGTTTTGTAGTGCAAGGCTCATGTGCGGTCTTTCTTCGTTGTAGTGTTTTATATAGTCTTTTAGACAGGAGAAACTGCCGGTAAGAAATTCTGTTTTGTAGGTTAGGAAAAAGCGTTCTATTTTGCCGTTTGTTTGCGGCCTGTTGATTCGAGCAAGACAGTGTTTGATGCCAGGGAGATCAAGTGTTTTGCGAAATTCAGTGTTTTCTTGGATCGCGTTTGGGTGATTGGCATAATAGGTGCTTCCATGATCAGTCATTATAGCTTTTGTTTCTTAACGTTAGGAATGACAAGACCATTCCTGACAAGCAATTTTTCTATTTGCCTATGATTAATAGAAAAACCCTTGAGTTTGAGCAGATGCTCAATACAGCATACGCCATAACCAAAACGTTGACGCAAATCAAGAATGATGATTCCAGCATTGGTTCAACACCGTCTCTGAACGGCCAGTTTTATGATCTTTCAGACCATCCAAACTATACTCTTTATGGACTTCCATAATCTTATAAACAGTAATCCGGCTTACTTTCTGCGCCAGAGCCACTTTATTGATGGGCATACCATTCGGAACTTGCTTCACAATCCAAATCCGCTTCTCAAAACTCAGTTTGTACATAGACCTCGCCAAAGGCAGGATCTACAATGTTAACTAAAAATGGGATAGCACAAAGGCTTACTCAAACGAAGACTCACTCAAACCACTGTTTCACACGTGTTGGAATGCCTCTCAAATACAGCAACGCCAGCGGTGCAGCCCAGTTTGCCCAGCGCTCGACAAAGTCCCAGATCGGTTCACCGTTTAAAGGTCGTATGAGTGCAGTCAAAAAGCCCCAAAACGTTGCCCAAACCAGCACAGCTCTCAAAGGTTTCACCAGCATCAAGAAGGCTACGGCAAGATCAGCAATACCAATGAGTGGGAGAAGCACTGCACCAGTTTCAGGCGAGATGCCCACCACACTAAAATAACTCAGCCAACTCTGCTTGACTTGCAAGGCAAAAACGCCATGGCCGAGAAATTCACCGGCAATGCCGATGCGAAGAATCCATTCGACTTTTTTGGAATTGTCCATCTCACACCTCCGAATACAGTCTTTTATGTGGTCTGAGAGGCTATAAACTTCACAATATTTAAAATTAAGGTATCATTTCTGATACACATGGGATGCGGATTGCATGAAGTCAATACCTTATTGGGAAAGAAATGGACCTTCTTGATCCTGCAGGAGCTCTACCACCACCCCCAATCCAGTTTTAATCAATTGAAAAAAGCAGTGAAAAAACCAACGAATAAGATTCTTTCAATACGGCTTCGGCAAATGGAACATGAAGGATTACTCCAGAGAACCGTTCTTCAACAACATCCTTTGAAAGTGGAATATCTCTTGACTGAGAAAGGCGGTGAATTGAATGGTCTTGTTGTTGCAATGAAAACATGGGGTGCAAAACATCAGGTAACCCCCTCATCCTGTCCAGAGACGAATTGTAATAGTTGTCAGAGATCAGAAGAGAAAAGGATGATAGTTAATATTTGAATAGTACGTTAATACTTCAACACCCGCAACCCGGGAATTCTTGCAAAATGTTCGTCGCGAGTAATTAATTGTTCGCCATGTGCTTTGGCGATCGCTGCAATCTGAATATCTTCAAGTTGAATGATCTGCCCTTTTTGTTCTAAATCATACTCAATTTCTGCAGCTATTTTTGCACTTTTTTCATCGAGAGTAAGAACATCTGTAAATTGAAGAAGTTCATTGATTTTTGCCTTTTCACGTTCAGAATGAATTGCGAGCAGTGCACCTGACCACAATTCCATAATAGTGGGAGCTGCAACCGTAAGTTGCTCTTCGTGTTTGTTGAGTTCATCCATAAGCTTATTTACTTTTTCCTTACCGCGAAAAAGGTCAATAAGAAAACTCGTTTCAAGACAGGTCATGATAATGCTCTTTTATGGCTTGTTTAAGTTTGACTCGCTTTTCTTGGTGGAGTATATTCCGTTTTTCGCGCATATCCATAATCGCCCGTTCAAACCGTTCTCCGCTTTCTTTGCTCAGGATTCCGTAAAAGTCGCTCAGGGGTCTCCGTTTCCCTTTACGACGTATGGTCTCACTAAAGCTTTCGCTTCCTTGCTTCCAAGATTTCAAAATTCTATAGGCATCTTCTGTAATGGTAATGGTTTTGGTCACCATATCTAAGTGTATGTATGTTTAGATATTTAAGTGTATCTATGTTTAGATTAAGTCAACTTATCGTCATCTCTGCTTTTCTGGTCAGTTTTATCATGTCCAGGGGCTTCTCCAGTAAAGACCCCTCAAACTGATTTGAAAAAAAATTTTGGGAAAATGACGAAAGAAGCGTAGGAAAGTGAGCGCATCGTTACGAGATTCTGGCAAAATAGAATAAAAAGACGGGAAAAAGTGAAGGATATGACAACACAGCAGAAAAACAGAAAAAATTTATAAAAACAGTTCCATTTATTTCATTTATGAAAAAAAGAGCCACCTACTTTATTATTATTATGGCAATCTTATTTGTTGTAAGTCTTATTAATCAGAATATAAAAGTTGATAGCTTACAAGTCACTGGCATGGCAGAACGTGAATTACAGCAATGCAGAGCAGACAGTGATTGCGATCTTGATTTCAACTGTTTTAGGGGGATTTGCGGTGCATGCCTGACTGAAAATGATTGTAAATTAGAGTACCCCCTATGTGATGGTGGGCGTTGTGTGACTTGTGAACGGGACGGTCAATGCCCAGAAGGATATTTTTGTAATGAGGCAGGTGGTTGTGAAGCAATACCGGAACGACCGGCTCCGCCTCATGTTGGGGAGGTAGATAGTTGCCTCAGTGATGCTGAATGTCCTGTAAGTTCTATGTGCGGGGGAGAACATCTATGCGTTCGCTATGGGAGTGATGGCTCATGCGTAACAGATACTGATTGTCAAGGCAGAATGATCTGTAATCCTGATACAAATAAATGTGAACATGTGCCTCTCTTGCCCGCAGGCGCGGCATGTGAGATGGACAGCCAATGCCTTTTCGGGTTGGCGTGTCAAGATGGTGTGTGTAGTGAATGGCCGTCAAACCCAAGGAGAGTTATACCTGGTGCAGGACAATGTATGACTGATCAGGATTGTAGGGAGCCTCAGTCTCAAGGCCCCCCCAGTAACCTCATCTGTCAGGAAGGGGCATGTATACCTTATGAAACAGGACTGATTATGCCTAATACAATAGGGAACCAATGCGTGACTGATCGGGATTGTGAGGGAAATTACGTTGCACCCTATGTCCTTTGTCAGGAAGGAATATGTAAGTCGGGTTTTTACACAAGTTGTAGATTAACTGATTGCTCAAGAAGGTATCCTTGCGAAAGGTGCCAGTTAGTGGGTCCGGGTTGTGTGTGGGATAAATGTTCATTTCCCTCTGAGAAGGGGATTCTTGATCCTAATGATATCTGTAACAAGGACTTTCAATGCCGATCAGGAATCTGTCTTCCTGTTTGGACCACTTATTTAGGATATCATGGACAGACTAATATGCCTGGTAGTTCAACATTTTATGGACGATGCGCAAATATGCTTAAGAAGCCAACAGAGCCATGCAAACGCGATGAGCAGTGTGAATCAGGAAGGTGCATCGAAGGAATAGGCAGAACAAGGATGTGTGATACCTCAAAATTATTTGATTATTGTACCTCAACAAGCAGTTGCCAACAGGGCTTACAATGTGAAGGGGGTATTTGTACTGAGAACAAGCCTTCACCAATCCTACCTGATAGCTGTGAAGGTCTTGAAGAACTCGTTCCGGGCTTTAATATCGCGGACAGAAGAATCAAAAAAAGAATTAACCTCGTCTTTGTTATGACAAGAACTCCTGATGATCTTTCCCTCAGAGAGCAAAGGTTTATGGTGCTCAAGATGCTCAACTTCTTCCAGCACCCCGCATTTCCGCAGAATGGACTTTTTACCAAGAAACCATTCTCTGACAATAGGAATCGTTTCAATCTCTGGTTCGCCTCATTTAACCCTTATCATAGTGATGAAGAAATGATAGAAATGTCGTTTAATGACCAGAATTATTTTCGGTGCGTAACAAAAGCCTCAAAAGATGAGGAACATTTTTGCCCTCTCAATAGTAAGGTTACAACGACGCTTTGTTTTATAAATTCTCCGAAAGCCCAGACTGATATGGGTACTCATGAAATAGTTATCGCGCGGGGAACGAAGTCATTCAAGAGCCCCGCGGTACTCACTCATGAAATGGGACATGCGTTTGGATTTCTTGCAGATGAGTATGATGAGAATGAACTAAACAAAAAGACAGCTAGATTCCCTAACTGTGCAGATAACAAAAAACTTGCAGTGGCATGGTGGGGGGATCTCATAGGGAGAGGAGAAGGTGATGTGCTTGTCGGTCTGTATGATAAGCCAGAGGATTCTGTTCTTGAAGAGATCCCTAACGCAGGGGGTTGTAGAACGGTTCCGGAAACAGTTCGCCCAACCTCCAATTCGATAATGCGACATCTTGACAGACATGAAGGAAAAGAGTGGTTTTTTGGACTAGTAAATGAGAGACAGTTATGTTACCGCATCCTTGAAGAGACAGGGAACGTAGATGCACAATGTATGGAGAAAATTATGGAGGCCCCTGGCGGGTCGTATAGAGAACACGCTGCAAAGTTTAGCGGTAGCTTGGTGAAGAGTGTGCGAAAAAGACCAAAGGCATCAGAGACAATCAAGATGACGAAGCAAAGCTCACCACAAGAGATGACAAGTGATAAGCAACAAACTGATCAGCCGGCGAATGCACGGGAATCTGGCTGGACAAAAGAAGTCCTGCATTTTGCTGTTGTTAAAGGAACACAAGGATACACAATCCCTTACTATCGCATTGAACAGAGGTATCCGTATATATCCTATTTCGAGGACAACCAGTTCTCTGACAGCGCTGCAATTATCACCTCAAAGAGAGTGACACTCACCAAAGGGATTGCACTGCAACAACCAATAATCACTGAGAGTTTAGTAGAAAGGGGTGAAGTTGGCACATTTGAACTTGAGGATGTTGAAGAGGTTCTGGTTGATATACCTCTTGAAGGTGCCGATGTTGCCAAAGGATTTGCTCTCCGCTTGCAGAATAAAGAAAAGAAGCTTGACCTAACCTTTACCTGTGCAAAAGGAACATGTAAGCCTGACAAAGCTTAAAAGTGAGAGAAAGGTACATATGCAACATTTTCTATTTTAAAAAAACTAGTTTAAACATGATAAAAGACGACTAATCCTTCATCATTCCCGGCATGGTTTGCAATAGCAACATCAGTACAGCCATCACTATTCAAATCGCCGAGCGACATGGCGTGTTCGTTAAGGTGCTGACCCCAAGGAAAATCATATCTTTGCGCTTCGTTGAGCAGACCGTGTTCATTCTGTGTCAGAACTGATAGTGTCATAAAACTGTCATGCTGAACAAGCACATCATCCTTGCCATCACCGTTTACATCCCCAAGCTCAACAGCATTTGGAATATCAGTCACTCGATAAGCAATCGGGTCAACCGCGAGAGTCCCGTCACCAAGTTGTGCAAAAACAGCGACACGCCCAGTATTGCCGCCATAGCTTACTGCCACATCAGAAAGGCCGTCTCCAGTAGCGTCGCCAACACCAACACCATCTAAAAATTCATTTCTTCCAAACCTCTCATCTTCTACCCTAAAAGAAGCAATTTCATTAAATCCACCACGGGCAGTTTGATAAGCAACTCTTCCAAGCGGTGTTCTGAACTCCCGCTCTCCCAGACCGGAGAGGTATGCTTCAATACTTGCTTTGTCTTCTTCACGAAGTTCTGCATGAGCGAAACATCATTCCGCCGATATTTTTTCAAAAAACGAAGAAAGCAGGGACAAATTCCGTTCTCGAGTTTTACCCCGCTCTTACGTCTTGGACGTATGGCCTTGATGATCCCATCGGAATAAAAATAGAAGAGGTACTCGCCAAGGATCATCCGCAAGCATACCAGATATTCGAACGCCTTAGAAACGAAGAAAAACAGAGCGTTGGATTGATGGAGTAGAGAGCACATTTTTCTCCACCAGTATCCCTTTCAGGTATCATTCCCTACAACCACCCCAAACCCCCTCTTTTCTGCGTCTTTGCCCCTCTTTCCACTCTCGAAGGGAGCTTCTCCAGTAAAGACCCCTCAAACTCCTTTTTGCGAAAAAGTCGGGATGATGTCTTCTTTTGGGCGATTTTTGTATACAGGAAAGAAACGTTTGGAGATCATGCACGAATCTCTTGGTTTTTGAAAAAACCAAAATTCGGAATGATTCCGAATTTTTGAGAAACTCAAAACATGAGACAAAAAAGAGCTTGTTTCAGCCATGGTTTATCCTTCAGTTTGAAAAAGAATGAAAGAACAGGGCTGTAATGCAGTCTGCTAAGAAGTTTTAAGCAAAGAGAAAAGAATAATGGCGGAAAAGGATGAGAAAAAGAATAAAAACAAAAAATTAAGCGGTTACATTGCGCTTACTTGAACGTTTCTTGAAATCAATCCTTTGAACTGCATCAGCAGGAACTTCAGGAGAAAGGCCCTTTGCTTTTCTGATTGCTCCGTGACGTTCAGCTGTACGTGACTGACCGCCATGTCGTATTTTACCGATAACGCGTTGTTTTGCCATAAGATTACACCTCAAAATCAGTTATATTAACGCCATTGAGTGACATTCCGTTTCTTAGCGCCTTGTTCTTTGGTACGACCTGCCATACGCATTGCAGGAGTCAATTCCTTTCGTGCGCGTAAAGTATCCCCTAAGTCTGTAGCTCTGGCATCAAGACGTCTTTGAGCTCTCCCTGTCGAGGATGCTTCTTTATAAGAACCAGCTATTCGTGCTTTTCGTGCTGCCATAATAAGATCACCTCAGATTGATAGCCTTAGTTTGTCAGCTCTGATTTTTAAATGTTGTGCTGGTTTACAAGACTCCAGAAATACAACAAAAACAAAACAAAAATCTTTTATTTTTGCTCAAAATATCCTAGCAATATTGTAGTGCTAAAACCTTCTCTCTTCGCTCAAAACATTTTGGCTTTTTGACGACACATGTCGAGATTTGAGGAAAGGTTTAAATAACAAAAATGTGCCCAAACGATTGATATGCTCGCCCTAACCCCGCGCTTTAGCACGGGGTTTTAACGGGCTCGCACTTTACTGGGAACATTTTTGGAATCGAAAATTTGCGCACTGAAGTGCGAGATTTTCAACCCTGCGCAAATTTTCAATAACATTATATAGGGATAAATATTCAGCACAACACGGAGGTGAGGACATTCAAACAACACAAGATCGTTCTCCAAAACCATGAACCAAGTATGAATCCCACGAGTGAAGAATTAGCTATGGTTATTCTGGCTCGTATGGGCTTAATGCCAAGAAAAAAAGGTGCAACTGAAAAAATGCACCGCGTTCTGCTGGAGTTCTACGAACGGGCAAAAGCAAGCTACCGCATGAAACAACCGCATCTTGCTGTGATGACGGTAGAAGAGATGGGATACTATGCAGGAATCACTCGACAAACGATGTATGATTACCTGCATCGCTGGACTGCATTGAAGGTTATTACCAAGACAACGTATATTGCAGACAGCAAAGTTGTCGTCGGGTATAAGCTCAATGGCAACACGCTTGAGCAGACCTTTGAACGGAGTACAACCGTGCTTCAAGAGCACATTGAATTGACAAAGCGATATATAAGCGAATTACAACGCTTAG
>Ga0209541_10013875_pt1 | contig 12253 bp, 16 predicted proteins | sample RifCSPlowO2_01_FD_184027 | JGI IMG/M metagenome (GOLD analysis project Ga0209541, IMG submission 184027) | Groundwater microbial communities from Rifle, Colorado - Rifle CSP2_plank lowO2_0.1 (SPAdes) (version 2) | ecosystem: Environmental > Aquatic > Deep subsurface > Groundwater | place...
CATTTCATGGAATCACTTCGGTGCTCTTCGCATATAATGTAAAGAAATTCGCTGGATTTTTGTTTTTAGGGATTCTACTTTCATTATTCCCATCTTTTTTGTTCTTAGTTTTCTTTTGGATAGACAAATCTAACTTCTATTTATTCTCCGTCACGACCAAAGGGTTACTACAACATATTGTGGGTTAAGAATATAAAACCACAACATCTTGTATGCCTCTCATTTTATCCATCCTATATTTAAAAAGCTTATGTGTGGCGCAGAATAGATTTTGAAAATAGAAAATTACTCAGAGGGAGTTACAAGAATAATTCCTGGATTGAAGTTATGGGAATGATATAAAGTCAAATACGTCTTTACCTCTCATGTCTTCCAAATCTTTCTTGGGTATTCTCCTAAACATTACAGTATCGCCATATGAAGATGGGACATGATCTACAGGATGTCTGAGAACAGGACCCATGTTTCCCCATTTAGACATAACAGTTCCGTCTTTCTGATAAATACCAACGTGAACAACACCATTTTCTTCACTGTGGTAAAGTACAATGTCGCCTTCTTGAGGATTACTTATGTCGGCATATAGACCAGAAAGTACATTCCTTATTCCTGAAGTACCTAAGGCATAGGTTTCACAGTTTTGACCTTGATATGGCGGCGTAACTAATTCAACCCCAGAAGGAAGATGTTTTAATAATTTTGGCATAGATTGCGTTTTTTCTTCAAGTTCTCTGCGGAATTCAGATTCAGGGTCCAATTCGTATGACATTAGAAAATGATTGACGTAAAACTTATAAATGGCCAATGAACCGAAATTTTACTCGTCAATCAATCCCTTTGCTGCTGCTTCAGAAAGGTTTGTTATAGAAGCAAGCTGTTCTTGTATATCTTCGCCAGCAGGACCATAACTGATAAGTATTTTGTCCTGATCTTTGATAATATATTTATCATATGCTGGATTTTCTTCCCCCTTCACATAAAATTTCAATGTATTGGTGTCATCGTTGCATAATCTTTCTCCGTTTTTATCAGTGATGCATGTAGAATTGAACGGTATATCTATAGATTTCATGAAATATCCTATTGTTATTCCTGTTGCGCGAATATGAATAAGACTGTCATAGGGTGAAAGCAGATGTGCATATTTGTCGCGAAGATCACCGGCAAAATATCTATTGTCATTAAAACTAAGCTGCGTGCCGTTGATATATACTGCGAGATCAGCGTGAATATGAGCTGAGCCGTAAGCGCCTAAACCTACATTATCATTATTATTTTTTGGCAGATAGACAACCGCCGCGCCAATAACAGCTATGATAAGAATTATAGGTATTGTATATTTCAGAATTTTCATTGTCTTTTTTTTCTTTACAGCCTTATCTATTGCCTTGTCCCTTTCGTCTATGCTTTTGGCAATCTTTTCATGCTTCTTTTCCTTGCCGATACCATGCTTGTCGCGGTTGTGCTGATTGAAACCTTCTTCTGTATCAAAATCCCTGCTGCATTTATCACAATGATACTTGCCCTCGGCCATGCATTTTCATTTTATGAAAAACTTAAATAAGTAATTAAATTGTTGTTCCAAAAAATAAGAACAAAAATATAACAAGCAATACCTGATGGATAAGATAAATTACCAAAGAATTCCTTCCTAGAGATGAAAAAATGTTTATTACTGGATTTCTTATTGCTTTTTTCTTGATCTCATAGATATTTCCGAAATGCATTCCTATTAAAAATAGGCCAAACCACGGCAGCAGCGGCCAGTAATCAAACGTATAGAATTCTCTTGGAACAAGACCAAGCCACAATAACCACGGAAAATCAAAAATTAGATTGCCTAAATAAAGGCCAGCCAGAATAAATGCTATTCCCAGCAGAATCTTATGCCTGAAACGAATGAAAAACGATGATAAAATTATGGATAATCCTATCAGGTGAAGGATCCCGAATATTATGAAATCTCTTGAAAACAAAAACCATGTAACCAAAGTAATCAGCAGGCCTAAGGAGAAAATTTTTATGCCGTTATGAAGAATTGTTGCCTTGCTCTTATTATTTTTATAGCTGATCATCAAAGAAAAGCCGGCAAGAAAGATAAATACCCCGCCAATTATTCTTGGAAATAAATACCAATAGAACCAACCGCCTTCAAGGTTGTAGATGTTAAAATAACGGAGTGTAAAGGAATAATTGAAAATTACCATGAGGATTACCGCCAATCCTCTGCAGGAGTCTACTTTCCAGTCCCTGCCTTTGTCGCTTAATTTTAGAAGATGCATGAAATAACTTATAATTAAATTTTATTAAGATCGCAATTTTCTTATTTTTTGCCCTCTTTCAACTGCGTCTTTGAAGATGTCATATACATATTTATGAATGCTTTTTACAGAAATAAATTGATAACTACCGTTTTTGTATCCCTCTAATCTGTGTCCCTTATTAAGAAGAGAATATATGTGTCCCCTTTCTACTCCCAATATTCTGGCCGCTTCGCTTGAAGTTACGTATCCTTTGGGAAATTCCGATGCAAATGGCCTTCCAAAATGCCCATCATAAGGTCTGCCGTAATTTTTTTCATATTGTACATAGAAATATGATTTTACGCCTTCTCCTCTAAGAATTTCAGAAACCGCTGGAATACTTATTCCTGTCTCTTCTTCTATTTCTCTTAGTCTAAATCCCTTTTTGCCCAATCTTACGGCTTGCCTTCTTTTTTTATCTGAAACCATTTTAGAAAATTGTCTAAAGTATTTATAAAGAGGACTGTTTCCAAAAATATCGAGCCATAAATTATTAATATTCTGTGGTCAATTACTATCAGTGTTTCAAATGAGCATAAAAATCTATACGACGACAACGTGCCCATATTGCGTCATGGCCAAGAGATTTTTCAAAGAAAACAATGTAAAATACGAAGAAGTTAATGTGCAGGAAAATCGTGATGCCACTGAGGAAATGATTCAAAAAAGCGGGCAGATGGGCGTGCCTGTAATTGACGTTAATGGGACTATAATCATAGGATTCGATAAAAAGGCCTTGGAAAAAGCGTTGAAATTGAAATGAATTTTTTTTCTCGCGTAAGAAGCTTCTTAAACATTATTGACATGCGATACCTATGGAAAGAGTAATATCTGAAGCATGGTTGGATGAATTTCCTCTGTCCCCAGGAAGGTTACAAGCTGTGAAATATGCATGCGAACGATGGTACAACCTGCGAAAAGAAACAGACTCAGGCGGCTGGTACGAATTTGAGCATAGTCCTTGTTTCCAATATGAAATAATCGGAAATATAGTATACTTCAGAACTTATGCGGGTGTTGGGGTAGGAGAAGGTAAAGAATTAGGCAATGCTCAGGGCGAGCGCCTATATAGAATTAGGGAAGAAATGCCATCATATGATGAAGTAACCGAATCATTGATTCCAGTATATAGTGTTGATGAATTAAAAAAAATGAAAACGACTAGAAGGCTGCTGGAAGACTTGGATATTTAAGATACCTCCTACTTCCTTATTTTTTAAGCTTTATCGTCTATTTCTAATCCAAAGCCTTTTTTTTGCTAGGGAGAATGACGTACCTTCTGTACGTCCAACAGCCTTCGAAAACCCTTGAGGAAAAGAAAAAGATAAAATAATATCATTAAATAGAAGAGATCATAATTATCCTAAAACTGAGGGGAAACTAGTTTCCCGCGGGTTGGAAACATGACAAAATTCGTTATAGCTGAGAAGGAAAAAAGCTACCAGACTGAGAAGGATCTAGGTATAATTGTAGGCAAGAAAATAGGCGACAAATTCAATGGCGATGTAATAGGCCTTAATGGATATGTATTGGAAATAACCGGCGGTTCAGATAAAGAGGGATTTCCTATGAGAAAGGATATTGAAGGAATTGGAAGAAAGAAGATTATTCTTACCCGCGGTATTGGATATAAAGCAAAAAAAGGCCAGAGAAGAAGGAAAAGCATAAGAGGAAATACAATAAGCCAAGATACTGCACAAATAAGCTGCAAAGTTATTCAGGCTGGTGAAAAGAAATTGGAAGAATTGTTCCCCAAGACAGAAAAGAAGGAAGAAGAGAAGAAGAAATAAGCCCTTTCTCTTTTTTGAAAAGAGAAAGCCCTTGGGGAAAGAGAAAATATGAAGAAAATAAATATTTTTTGGTTAAGCTTTTTATTAAAAAGGTCAGGTGATGAACTTTCACGGAAACAAAAATGAAATCAAAAGACAAGGAAAAATTATTGCCAGAAGTCAATATTGGTACGACTGGCCACGTAGACCATGGTAAAACAACTCTTGTTCATTCTCTAACAGGCAAATGGGCCGATACTCATAGCGAGGAAATAAAGAGAGGAATTACAATAAGGCTGGGCTACGCTGATTCTACTTTTTATTATTGCGATAAATGCAAGAGTTATGGCAGTACGGAAAAATGCATATCATGCATGTCGGAAGCCACGGCAAAGAGGGCGGTAAGTTTTATCGACCTCCCAGGACATGAAACCCTGATGGCTACAGTTTTAAGCGGCGCTTCATTGATTGACGGCGCATTGATGATAATAGCAGCGAATGAAAAATGTCCCCAGCCCCAGACTGCAGAGCATTTGAAAACATTAGACGTTGCAGGAATAAAAAATATAGTTATAATACAGAATAAAGTCGATCTTGTATCAATTGAAAAAGCAGAAGAGAATTACAATCAAATAAAAGAATTTGTCAAAGGCACAGTAGCTGAGGATGCTCCAATAATACCTATGAGCGCTGTCCATAATACTAATCTTGATGTTCTTATTGAAGCTATAGAAAAGTATATTCCAACTCCAAAAAGAGACGTTGCTACAAAGCCTAAGTTCTACGTTGCCAGAAGCTTTGACATAAACAAGCCCGGAACCAAAATAAATGATCTCAGGGGCTCTGTTATCGGAGGTTCATTGGTTCAGGGGACGATGAAAGTAGGAGATGAAGTTGAAATAAAACCCGGCGTTAATGTTAACAACACTTGGAAAGGATTGAAAACAAAGATTGTTGAAATAGTGCAGTCCAACCAGAAATTAGAGGAAGCGAAGGCTGGGGGTCTTTTGGCCATTAGAACTGATCTTGATCCTTCTTTATCAAGAAGTGATGCACTATCTGGAAATATCATAGGATTAAGCGGTCATATGCCTCCTGTAACAGATACGCTAAAAATAAAGACAGATCTTTTTGATCACGTCATAGGTGTAGAAGGCCATCAGAAAGTTGATCGTATAAAAACTAATGAAGTCCTGATGCTTACTGTTGCAATAACGAAGACAGTAGGTGTTGTTACATCAGCACAAAAAAATAATGTCCAAATAAAATTAAAATTACCTGTAGTCGCAGAAAAGGGAGATAAAGTAAGCATATCAAAGCAGGTTGGAGGGAGATGGCATTTGGTCGGATGGGGACAAGTGCTGTAATTTACATTGATTTACTATTCAATTAAGTTGAGAAAAATATAAAATAAAAATAAGCAAGAATGATATAAAAAATATTGTGAACGATATAATGCTTACTAGGAATGACCTTTCGGAATTTTCTTTCAGTCTGATGATATCCTTATCCTTTATTTTATCGATCTCCTTCAGAAAATCTGACATTATCCTAAAGTTCTTCCTTATCGACAACGTCAAAATCATGGAAAATGCTATTTCTGCCATCTTTTTCCATCTGCTTGGATATTTAGTTTTCACCTGCCTCATTAGTTTCCTGAAATAAATTAAATAAAGAACAGTACCGATGAAAGCTGTTATGAACGAGCCGATGAAAATGCTGAAAATTGATAAGAATAAAATCATGTCAGGCATGATAGATATTAAATATGGATATATTTAACTTCAGACTTTCGCAGCCTTCTTCACTGCTTCTGCGATTATCTTAGGAACTTTTTTATCTAAAGCATCAGGAAGTATTTTTTCTGCCTCAGGTTTCATGTAGTTTGCAAGAGCATGAACAGCTGCTAACTTCATCTCTTTTGTTATTCTTCTTGCCCGCGAATCCAGAGCTCCCCTGAACAATCCAGGAAAAACTAAAGAATTATTAATCTGATTAGGGAAGTCGCTTCTGCCTGTACCTACAATCGTCGCGCCTGCTGCTTTAGCTTCATCGGGCATTATTTCAGGCACAGGGTTGGCCATTGCAAAAATTATCGGATCTTTGTTCATTGATCTTACCATTTCCTTGCTTACGATATTTGGTGCGGAAACTCCTATGAAAACATCAGTATTTTTCAGTGCATCTTTCAATGATCCTGACCGATTTTCTTTGTTTGTTATCTGCAATATTTGCTGTTTGTAAAGATTTAGATCATCTCTTGATTTGTTTACTATTCCTTTGGTATCAACAAGAAAAATATCTTTCACGTCCTTGCTAAGTAATCTTGCTGTTGCTATTCCGGCCGCGCCTGCGCCCGATATAGAAATTCTCAAGTCTTTCATTTCCTTGTCCAAGACTTTGCATGCATTGATCAGCGCAGCAGATGTAGCTATTGCTGCACCGTCCTGATCGTCATGAAAAATTGGTATGTCAATGTCACTCTGCTCTATTCTTTCTACTATCTCAAAACATCTTGGTGCAGAAACATCTTCCAAGTTAATGCCACCAAACGTTGGGGCAATATTTTCTATGATATTAATTATTTCATCAACTTCCTGCGTTCTTAGACATAATGGAAATGCATCAACGTCACCTAATTCCTTGAAAAGAATTGCTTTTCCTTCCATCACAGGCAATGCTGCTTCAGCACCTATGTTGCCTAGACCTAGTACTGCAGAACCATCAGAAACTACAGCAATCATATTCCAACGGGAAGTATAATCCCATATCTTGTTCCTGTCTTTATGTATTGCCATGCTAACTGCAGCAACGCCGGGCGTGTAAGCTAAAGACAAGTCATCTCTGGTTTTTATCTCTACCTTAGACCTTATGGCAACTTTGCCTTTGTGTTTCTTGTGATATTCGAGAGGATCCATATCTTAGTTATTCAGACAGAAAATGTTTTAATATCTATTATATAATCGTTCTTTATGCACATCCCAAGAAAATTGAAACGTATTGCAGCGCTGGCTGCTATGCCTCTTATAGCAAGTGCTGTTTATACAGGGGGTAGCGATGATCGAAGTTATAGTCCTCCTCGTGCTGCTATAGTTGACCAGCTTAGCTTTAACGTCCCTAATCCTGATTTTAGTCAGAGAGCCACTGCACTGCTAGAACAAGCTGGATATACTGTGGACTATTATCCAAGTGACAACGTAGATGTAGACTTATATCGAAAACTTCCTTCGCGTGACTATGACTTCATAGTTTTTCGTGTGCACACTGATAGACAAGAGCAGATAGACGACGTGATTCTTTTTAGCTCTGAGGCATACGATACCCGGAAATATGTAGCAGATCAGGCAAGAAATAGGCTGGTAATTGCTCAATATCAAACAGATGGTAAAGAATATTTTGGCGTCGCTTCTTCAAGATTGTTCGAAAAGGGTGACTTAGACGATGCTACAGTGATCATGATGGGCTGCGAAGGAATCGTCACACCAACAACAGGCGAGGCGTTTGTTGATGATGGAGCTGAAAATTATATAGGATGGAACGGTCCTGTTTCGGCAACGCACACCGATGCTGCAACACAGAAGTTACTTGAACTACTAGTAATCGAAAAATTGCCACCCACCGATGCTTTGGTTAAGACCATGAATGAAGTTGGCCCTGATCCTTTGTACGGTAGTACACTTGGATTTGTTTACAAGCCATAGAAAGTTTTGAAGAAACTACAACTCCCGTCTTGAATTGTTATTCCTTTTTAATATTTATTTAATAACTATATACATGCAAATTCAAAGAAGGTTAAGATATGCTGTTGCAGGAGCAATTGCTGCACCACTAATAGCTGGCGCTGCTTTGGTTTCTTATCTTGGTTTTCATGGAATAGACGTAGATACAAGATATCAAATAAGTTATGTGAGCGGTAGTACTCGTATAACAAAAGAAGATATTCACTGGAGCTTGTTTCAGGGTACTACAAAGGATCGTGAAATTTTTGCTGATAGTGATAGCAACGGACACCTTGATTTCTATGTAGATGTAGGAGATGTAAGTAGTAATAGAAATAAATTAATTGTAAGCTACAAAGATCCTGAAAGCACTTACGGTGATGGAGAACCTACACCCAGAGGTATGTTTATATGGCTCCCTGGAGAAAGGCAGCCATTTATTAAAGACAAAAGAAGTGAACTTGGTGAGTATGCCCCTAAAATGGGTGATTTAATTTTAGTAATGACAGAAGATGAGCAAAGGGAATTAAATGAAAAATTCGAAAAAGCCAAGCAATTAGCAAGGTACTATTAAATTCATAATCCCCATCTAGGATCGTGCTTTCTTTTTAATACTTATTTGATAATTATTTCAGATGCAAATTCCAAGAAAATTGAAATATGCTGCGGCTGCTACTATAGGAGCAGCAGTCATATCGGGTACTGCTTTGGTTTCTTATCTTGGTTTCCACGGTCAGGATTTCTATAGTTATAATTGCAAAGATATTAAAAATGGGACTTATGTAACCAAGACTACTATTCATTGGGATCTTTTTTCTGGAGAAGGCAGATATTCTGAAGCATTTGTAGACAAAGGTAATGATAAGAAGATAGATAGATTCTGGGATTCAAGAGATCAAGACGATTTAAAAGAGGTATTGTTCAAATCTCCAGAGGATGGATATGTAGCCCTTGTCAGAAGAGGGGAGTATCTGTGGCGATATAGTATAAATCCGACAAGAGGCAGCAAGATAGATTTTGGAAAAAGAGAAGATCTTGACATAGATTCTATAGGAGAAGGTATAATAGGCTTGGGAATGACAGAAGAGGAAGAAAGATATTTCAATGAAAGATATTTAGAAGTAGGAGAAAAAATGGGAATTGTCTTTGCAAATACTGTCTCATGCTAAAGCCCCCATCTAGGATCGTGCTTTCTTTTTAATTCTGTTATCTCTTCTAAAACTTGTTTTTCATGTTCTGTCAAAAGATGGAAGAATTTCTTTAATTTTTTGTAGTCCTCGCCACTGAGGCCTGTGAAAAGAATATCACCTTCCTTGATTTGCCTGCCTACTGTAGGGCCTGTGATCGAAACTGCTACTTTATCTCCTATCTTCGCTTCTGTTACATTTTCTCCCTGACTTTGTATCTGCTTTACTTCTCCTATATCAGAAGATTCCTTGAACAGTTTGTAGCCTGGCTTTACAAATCCTCCTAGAATTTCACATCCAACAATTGCAGGATTGCTTGCCCTGAAAACATGACCCGGAAGTATTCTTAGCTTACCCGGCTTTGTAACATTTTCTAATTCCTGCTTTACTATATCTTCTTTCTTTTTTGCTGTCCATTTTTCATAGTCTTCTATAAGCTTATAGATTATATTTGAATTGAGTACTGTTATATTTTTGTCCTTGGCCAGTTTTTCTGCTTCGCCAGCTGTAGAAACGTTAAAGCCTATTACAATATTATTCATTGAATCAGAATTAGCTTCGGCACTGATGACGTCTTCCTTATTTATAGTTCCTATAGATGCCAGACGAATGGGATAATTCTTGAATATGTAAATAAGCGCTTCCAAACTTCCCAAAGTGTCTGCTTTAAGTATCAATCCATCTTTTTGCGCATGAATCTCAGTTTCTTCCACTTCTTTTTTCATTTCGTTTGCCAGTAATTCTGCCCGTTCTTTTGTTTTTGCAGTCATTATTGCTGAACCTGCAACAACGTCTTCTAAATTAGGTGCTGCTATTTTTACTCCTGCTGCAGCAACTACAGAATCAACGTTATGAAATTTTTTTTCTGTACGCATATCTTTTAATGGATCGGGCTGCAGCAGCGCTCTTATCTTTGTGACTTTTGGGTTCTTTCCTCCTATGACTAAAAAGTCATTCCTGCTTACAGAACCATCATAGATTACAGAATCGAGGGTAATACCCAATCCTGTATATTCTTTCACTTCTAGGATGATTCCTGCTGAATTCTCTGTCTTTACTAATTTATTTTTCAGAAATTGCTGCGATAATCCTATTAAAATTGTAAGTAATTCCTTTACTCCCTCGCCGCTTTTACAGCTTACGGGAACCATTGCAAGAGTTTGCCTAAAATCACTTATCCTGTCAAAGCGGTCAGCAGAAAATCCTTGATTAGAGAACTGAGCTACAACATTATAGAAATATTTGTCAAAACTTTCCATTGTCAACTCGCTTTGTTCTTTGACATTTTCAAGAAATGAGTCATTGCTTTTCCAACCATGAACTTTGTCTATCTTGTTTACTGCGACCACAAAAGGGGTTTTTGTTGTTTTCAATATTTCCAAGCTCTCTAAAGTTTGTGGCATCATGCCTTCAACAATATCAACAACTAAGATTGCGATGTCAGCTATGCTGCCGCCTCTTTTTCTTAAAGTGGTGAAAGCTTCGTGGCCTGGCGTGTCGATAAAAAGCAATCCAGGTACTTCAAGATTGAATTTGAATTTCTCCAATAATGGACCGCATAGTTCTTCTAATGCTTTGGAAGGAATTTCTGTGGTGCCTATAGCTTGTGTAATGCCCCCAGCTTCCTTAGCTGCTATGGCAGTAGACCTTATTTTGTCTAGCAAAGTTGTTTTTCCGTGGTCTACATGACCGAGTACTGTGATGATAGGTTGTCGCAGCATACATAAACACCATAGAAAGAATCATTAATAATAAAGGATAAAAACTGACCTTTTTAGGAAAAAGGTCAATCAAAAACTCTTTATATCAATTAAAGAAATCTTAGTTTTCCTATAGCGTCTCTAACTCCTACTATACCAAATCCCTGGAAAAACATCTGGTAGGAATCTGATGTTTGCCCCTGAAAAAAGAAATAAGCACTGCCTATCATCAGAGCCAAGCCAGAAAGAATTCCCTTTGACCTGTACCAAGGCTTTTCATTAAATCACCTATAGAATTAAGATTAAAAATAATTTAAACCGACTCCATTACTTCAGTTCAGAAAACCAGAGTTTTATTTCTTTCTTTGCCTCGTCTGCATTACCAGAAGCATGGACAAGATTTTTTATAGCCCTGTTTTCCTTGTCGGCCTTTTCCTGAGAATCATTACCTAAATCACCGCGAATTGTACCCTTTTCTGCCTTTGATGGATCAGTGGCACCGGTTATCTTTCTTACATTCTGTATTGCATTCTCTCCTTCAAGAACAAAAGCAACTACCTTGTCTTCCATCATGAACTTCTCAAGGCCATGGTAAAACGGCTTGTTGACATGCGCAGAATAGTGCTCTCTCAGTAATTTCTGTGAAGCTTTTATTTCCTTTCTTGCTATCAATTTCAGCCCTTCCTTTTGGTATCTGCTAATTATTTTGTCTACAAGCTTTCTTTTTATTGCGTCAGGCTTCAATATAATCAAAGTTCTTTCTATCATGCAATTCCTTTTTCTTTATCATTTTTATTCTTAACTTTCCTGATTTTTGCGACAAAAAAGCCCTGTGTGTTGTTCTGGTAGGGATAAATCCTGATGCATTTTTTCATATCTTTGCTGAATTCATTGCCTTTCCAGGAAGTAAGACCGAATGAATATTTTATTTCTTTTGTTTTGATATCTTCTAATTTAGAGTTGTCATTTTTATCCAAAAGAAACTGCACAACTTCCTCGTTCTCTTCAGGTGCAAAGGTACAAGTGGAATAAACCAGAATTCCGTTGCCATTCAATATTCTGAATGCATTGCTTATCAGCTTTTTCTGTTTTTTTGCAAGGAATTTGATTCTGCGTTCGGACCATGTTGAAAACATTTTTTCTTTTTTGTTTACAATGCCCTCGCCACTGCAAGGAGCGTCGATTATTATTTTATCAAAATTTTCTTTTATCACTCTTCCGCTCATATTTGTTATTATTGCGGATATATTATTTTTTTCTATATTTTCCCTTAATCTCATAATTCTTTTTTTGCTGATATCATTAGCTACTATGTATGCATGGTTGTCTGTAATTTCTGCTATAATTATTGTTTTTGTTCCAGGAGCAGCGCACATGTCCAGTATCTTTTCATTCTTCTTTGGATCAAGTGCAATGACTGGTATAACGGATATGGGATCGAACCTATATCCCCATCCGTCATAGGACGCTTGTGGGAACCATGGCACTTTTTCCTCTCCTTCCCCAAGATATGCTTTTCTGGACCTCTGCGAATAAATTTTTTCTGGATCTTCGCCTGATTCTTTAATTCTTTCA
>Ga0209541_10013876_pt1 | contig 12253 bp, 11 predicted proteins | sample RifCSPlowO2_01_FD_184027 | JGI IMG/M metagenome (GOLD analysis project Ga0209541, IMG submission 184027) | Groundwater microbial communities from Rifle, Colorado - Rifle CSP2_plank lowO2_0.1 (SPAdes) (version 2) | ecosystem: Environmental > Aquatic > Deep subsurface > Groundwater | place...
AAACGGTTTCAGTATTTCCATCGATTGATACGGTAAGAGGGCTGGAGCTGAACACAAGAGCGTAATCTGCAGATGTGGCGACAAAAACTGCGCTTGAGCCAGTGACCCGATATTCAAGCTGTGCTTTTAGGACTGCCTGCCCGCCTTCCACGCCGGCAAATACCGCGCGGACGGGCACGTTCACAACGCCTCCAGATTTTATCGTACCGATAGAAATGCGCTGACGCGGAACGTCGGTTGGAATGTTCGGCGACATGCGTGTGCCCGGGGGATATACGATTATCAGGTCCGCAAGTTCAAGCCCCACCTGATTTTGATTTGAAATCGTAATCTGAAGTTCCGTTGGTTCCCCTCCGGAAACGCGCGAGGGCCCCGAAATTGATATCCCGATATTGCCGGAAGGTAAAGGCGAGGAACCTCCGCCGATGGTAAAATAGTATGTGATAAATCCCGCAGCACCGACAAAAAACGCAGCGAGAGCTATGCCGAGCCATCGCATCGTGCTCCTCCAGATGCCAGAAATCCTCGGGGCAACCACGATGCCCTGCAGTTTAGGCTCCTGCATCTTCCAGTCTTCTGCTATGTCGGTTCGGTCACCCTCTAGCGTGCGCCTTTGATGGTCTTTGAATTTGGGAGCGAGCGAGCGCGAGTACATCGCGCGGCGCAATCGGTTCATTTTTTCTTCATCATTCGGCATCGGCTCCATACCCACAATAATACCAGAACTTTCAGATAAACGTTCTGTATTTCTTCTTTCTTGTATTTCTCTACTCCCTATCACCCCTTGCCTATGCCCTGTTTATAAGTGTGTTTCCGAAATGGCACGGTTAACGGAGGATAGCAACTCGTCCCGCAAATGTTCGGCTTCAAGGAGATGCCCGTCCGCGTATGCCGTGTGCGTAAGGAGGGCTGTCTTGAGGGCTTCGTTTGATATGTAGCCGAGCGCGTACAAAACGCGCGCGGCGCACACGAGTTCAATGGTAGCCCACGCCTCGCAATGTTCTTGCGAGAGCGCGGAGAGCGCGTCGCGCAAAATCTCAAAAAGATTTCGGTTCGCTTCTTCACCGGCGACAAACCGTGTCACCAATCCGGCAATGCGTGCAAACGCCATCCTGCCCTTAATGTCTCCGCCGCTGCCGTTCCCCAAGGCCGTTGCTCCGGCAAGACGCCACCCCTGTTTGCCTCGCACGAGAGAAACATTTGCCAAGGAATAATTCTGGAGCGCGTATCGCATTTTGGATTTTCCCGCGCGGATTCCGCGAGCGCGCGCCCGCACGAGTCCAAAGTCGCGCGTATAGAGCGCGAGTATCTTATCCGACTCGCCCATCTCTCGGCTCCCAAGGACAAGCGCATCGGTGTGATATTTCTGGTACATCCCGTTAGAAGTAGGAAGCTTGCGCTTCCTTCTTGTTACCTGCGATTAGTAAAACATCGACCAATGCAAAACATTTCGCGAACATTCGCTTCTCAGAACTTCCGTGACTTCTAACTGGATACATGAAAGTAAATCAAAATGCAAAAGTCAAAAATCAAAAGTTCATAAAAGCGAAATGGTCGTATTCGTTTGCTTCCCGATTGCCTCCAGACGCTGCCCGATGACTAGACGGTCTTCTTGAGAAACCGTGATAGAGACCTCGCCGTGTTCTCCCGGCCGCATCCTAGCGGCCTTGCGCGCGTCCTGCACGAGCCGTACAGCGTCCCGCACCGCGCCCTCTTCGCGCAGTTTCGGTGTAATGTTCGTGTCTAACGCAAACGAATTTCTAACCTCAACCTCTTTTACGTTCACTTCATCTTTGATTAGTTGAAGCAACCCCTCCCTGCCTTTTCCTGTCAACTGTTTACTGTTAACTGTTAACTTCTGTAATGGCTGGCGCACTTTGATGCCCGCCTTATCGCGCGCTTCCAGCGCCTGCGTTACGATGGTGCGCGCGTTTGCCATATCGGAAAGAATGCTATCTTTTTTGCCGAACAACTGCGCAAAGAAGCCCTTTTGTGCAGAGGCAGGCCACTCTGCGAGATGCACGCTCTCTGGATCGCCTTCTTCTTTGACCGACTGAAACAAATGCTCTGCAAAAAACGGCATGGAAGGCGCGACAATCAGCGAGAGCGTATAGAGAACGTGCCGCAAAGTAGCACGTGCCGCTTCTGCATCGTCTCCACCCTCTTTAAAACGCTCGCGGCTTCTCCGCAAATACCACACCGAGAGGTCGTCAATAAAGAGAACAATCGGTCTCGTCGCCGTGTCCAGCTGGTACTTTTCAAAACCTCGCGTGGATTCGCGTACAAGTTGGTCAAGACGCGCGAGAATCCAGCGGTCAAGAACATGGGTACTTGCGGTTCCCCGCTTGGTATCATCCGCATACATTTGATAGAACGCCAGAACATTTCCGAGCCGGCCGATATTTTTCCGAGCGGCTTCGTTCACGCCTTTTTCCGAGAAGCTCAAATTCTCGGCTTGCATCACGGGAGATGCAAGCAGGTAGAAGCGGAGTGCATCGGCGCCGTATCTATCAACTACTTCCATCGGGTCGGGATAATTATTGAGCTTTTTGGACATCTTCTTGCCGTCTTCCGCCAAGACTATGCCGTTCACGATGACATTCTGAAATGCATTCCTATTGAACAGAGCGCCCGCGAGCACGTGCAGGTAGTAGAACCACGCGCGCGTTTGGTCCAATCCTTCGGCGATAAATTGCGCGGGGAAAACTCTCTTAAACTTCTCCGTATTTTCAAACGGATAGTGCCGCTCGCCGTATGGCATTGAGCCGGAATCAAACCAGGTGTCCAACACGTCCGGCACGCGCTTCATCACGCCCCCGCATGCACAGGCAAAAGAGATTTCATCAACGATGTGCTTGTGCAAATCGTTCACTTTTTTCCCGCTTGCTTCTTCAAGTTCCGCGGCGCTTCCGAATACTTTCAGCTTCTTACATTTCTCGCACCGCCATATCGGAATGACGCTCGCCCAAAAGCGCTGGCGCGAGATTGACCAGTCGCGCGCGCCCGAAAGCCAATCTCCAAAACGCCCTTCTTTGATGTGCGCGGGAGACCAATTGATATTCTTAGCGTTTTCAAGCAAGTTCTCTTTCAGCTTTGTAACAGAAACAAACCACGACGATGTCGCATAGTTAAGCAATGGCGTATCGCATCGCCAACAATGCGGATATGAGTGTTCAATTTTCTCCTTTGAGAGAAGCAGTCCATTGTGGGCGAGATATTTGATTATCAGAACGTCGGTCGCCTGCGGGTCATCTATCGGCTTTACGTCTCTCCCTGAAAAATCCGTAACCTCTTTCTTGAATGTGCCGTCCATGTTGACATGTTGAACGAACGGAAGACTTTCTTTTTTCGCAAGTTCCCAATCATCAGAGCCAAATGCCGGCGCTTCGTGCGCGATTCCCGTACCAGCTTCAGTCGTGATGAAATCCGCCGTATATACTTTCCAACCGTTCTCGCGGTTCTTGAGTGATTCATCTTTTGCGTAGTAATCAAAAAGTGGTTTATATTTTATTCCCGCAAGCTCCTGGCCCTTTCTTTCCTCAAGAATCTCCGCTTCAGGAACAATCGTCACCACCCTATCCTTGGCCAGCCATGCAAATCCTTCAGGAATTTTGACTTTGACATATGTAACTTCAGCACCAACGGCCAGTGCAACATTCCCCGGCAGTGTCCACGGCGTGGTCGTCCATGCCAAGAAATATGTTCCGGGCTCATCAACTAATTCAAACTTCACCGTCACCGAAATATCTTTCACATCCTTGTACCCTTCTGATACTTCCTGCTGTGAAAGTGTCGTCTCGCATCGGGGGCAAATGTGCATTGAGCGGTAATCCTCGTAGACCAGTCCCTTGTCGTAGAGCTGTTTGAAAACCCACCACACAGATTCCATAAACGGCTTGTCCATCGTGCGATAGGCATGCTCCATGTCGGCCCACCGGCCAATGCGCGGGATTATTTTTTCCCATTCGCTCGCGTAAGTAAGCACGCGGCTTCGACAAAACTCATTAAACTTTGCTATGCCGTACTCTTTTATTTCTTTCTTATGCTTGAACCCCAGTTCTTTCTCCACGATGTTCTCTATCGGTAGCCCGTGGCAATCCCAGCCCCACACTCGCGGGACGCGATACCCGCGCATCGTCCAATAGCGCGGTACGACATCTTTGATGACGGAGGCCACGAGGTGTCCATAGTGCGGAAGCCCCGTCGCAAACGGCGGCCCATCATAGAAAACGTATTCCCCCTTCGGCGCGTCTTTTTGGAGCGATTTCTCAAAAATTTTACGCTCTTTCCAAAACGCAAGAATATTCTCCTCGCGCTTTGCTGTTTCGCTCTTGGAAACCTCTTTCATCGCTATATCCTAGCAGAAAAACCTAAGTGTGGTTAAGAACCTTGGGACACAAGGCGCTCACATTCAATTCGCATACTATCTTCCCTATCGCCCCTACTGATAAACAAAAACAAACTTCCCGTTGAATCGCTGTACCATTCTTTGACAGGGGTCAAAGAATGGTACAGCATTACAGCTCGTGTAATTTGAAAAATCTTTTCAGCGCCGCCGAACCGTCTACGTCGCGGGCGGAAATGAAAGAGACATAACGTGTTACTTTGTAAAACCTGCAAACCTCGAGCAGGGTATCTTTTATCGGATACGGATATATGAGTACCGATTGCTGATACTGCGCGATACCCATGCGCAACAGAGCACTGTTGAGCGCCTTGCGCGCCGTGGATTCTGCCTGCGGAATATCGAACATGATGAGATGCCACCAGCCGTCCCATCTACGCGGCCGAGGGATTTGGAGATTCCATATCGCCTCACCAGAAAGCAAGCGACCGCCCTTATCGCTCACCGCGTATCTGACCCCGTGCTTTTTGAGATAACCGCCCTGTTTCAACTGTTTTATTTTGCGCCTTGCATACCTGCGATTCTCTGCCGTATCTCCGAGCGTCAGATCATGCAACATCCTGCCGATCATGCGAGGTGAAGGAGCCGCTCCGATGACGATTATAAGCACTCCGAGCGCAACCATCTTCAAAATGCGCACCGTGCGTTCTCTCTTGGCTCTTTTTTGCGCATCACGCGCGTCCGCCGTTTTTCCTGTACCGATCCCCGTTCTTATCTCTGTACCATTCATAGACAGCTGTCTATGAATGGTACAGAAGGTGTACTGATTTGCAAGTGCACAGGCGGATCCGGCACAATTTATCAACTCATGTACCCTACTAATTTAGTTGGAGCAGTTCTACATCTTCTCTGGAGCGGAGATGCCGAGTAGCCACAGGCCGTTCTTTAGGGTTGCGCGGACGGCATCTACTATTGCGACTTTGTGCGGCGCATCCTTTGAGCCATCCAGAATGTGCACCTGCGCGTACCAGCTGTTAAACGCGCCAGCAAGCAATATCAAATAATTCACAAGTAGATGTGGTTCAAGCTCGTCGGCCGCATACAAGACGACTTCCGGAAAGCGCGTGACAAGACGCGAGACATCATTGGGTTCCAAGGTGTCACCTTGAGCACCCAAAAAGGTGACTCCTTGAGATTTCGCCCTCTCAACAACAGCATGCGCCCGTGCGTGCGCGTATTGCAAATACGGCCCCGAATCTCCTTCGAGCGACAGCGCACGGTCGCGGTCAAAAATTATGTCCTTGCCCGATGCCTGCCTTAATATCTGATATTTTACTCCCGCAAGAGCTACATCGTGCGCCAGTTTCTCATAATCGTCTGCACGGCTTTCCTTAGCGCGCTCTTTAGCGACGTCAAAAAGCTCTTGAAGCAGCCCTAACGCAGTAACAACGTTACCGGTTCGCGATGACATTTTGCCATCGGCAAAACGCATCATGCCGTGCGATATGTGAAGGGTTTTTGCGGCAAGTTCGGGATAGACCTTTGACATCGCGTCTAGCAAAACTCTAAAATATTCATTGACCTCGTTGCCGGTTATGACAATAGATTTGTCATAACTATAGGTATAGTATTTTTTCTTCGCCAGACCAAGTTCCTTTGCTTCATAGGTTGACAATCCTTTGGAATTTATGAATACTCGCGTATGCAGACCCTTTGCCTCATCTCCTTTGTAAACAATCGCGCCGTCGCTTTTTTCAAATATTTCAGGATGTTCTTCAACTACGCGCTTCCCGAACGGCGCTGTTTCGCTTTCAAAAAAGTAGTAATCAAATTTTGTGCCGAGGGTTTTGTAGATTTCTTCAAAATGCTTGAGGGATGCCTCGCGCCCAGCGTCATAAATTTTATTTATCTGTTCATCGGAACGGTCATAGATTTTTTCGTTCAATGCATCAATCTGCGCCTTCGCTTCGGGGTCGTTCTCATACGCCTTGGCACCGTCCGCGTATGCTTTCCCCAGAATACCCGCGTCATGTGCATCTCCCTCGTGTTTTTGGATGCTCCAAATCGCTTTTGCAACATGCGGGCCAATGTCGCCCTGATAATTCGCTCGCTTCACTTCCGCGCCGGAGTATTCCACGAGGCGTGAGATGGATTCGCCGATTGCATTGCTCATCAGGTGGCCAATATGAAATTCTTTAAAAGGATTCGGGTCTGTGTATTCCACCATTACGCGCACGTCTTTCTGTGATTCGTTCTTACCCCAATCCTCCGGCTCTTTAATTACTTCCGCCAACACTTTATTTATGGAATCCGATGCAAGATAAAAATTAATGAACCCGGGCTTCACAGCTTCCATGCGCGCAATTCCGGAAATTTCTCCTAGCGACGCGACTATTTTTTCCGCAAGCGCAAACGGGGACACACCCACTTGTTTGGCGTATTGAAGCGCAACACCGCTCGCATAATCGCCGTGCGAAAGTTCTTTCGGCCGTTCAAGCGCAACATCATCCGCGGAAACCTTAATTCCCGCCGCATCCAAAGAGCGCGCAAGCGCTTGTTTCAAAATGTAAGCAATCTCCATTGTGAAATAATACCACTGACTCGCTGGTTCCAGTCAAATACATGGATGCATTCAAAATATTGTAAAAAGCGAACCTGCCACCACGAATGGGGCAGGTTCGGATCTATAATACCGTTTCGACCAAATGGTCGATTTTGGTTGGTACCGGTTAGCGAATCATATCGAGTTGACTCGCACCATCCGGACTGGTTGCACCTGCGATGCAAGCGTCGTCCATATGGGCTGTCTCGAAACGCGAAGCCCATAGACTCGAGATACGACCGTCGCGACTCTCCGTCAGACGAATAGCATCGCGATACATCGCCATCGCAGTTGGCATTGGTCCTGCACCAGGTCCAGCGTGACTATACCCGGTGTCCTCACCATCCGCAGAGTAGATATAAAACCCGTTATCCACCCCGCGTACGATTTGGAGCCAGCGATCGATGCCGTTGTCGTTTCCGACGTCATAGAACCCACCACGAATCGCCCACTTGCCAATCCGAGCAACAATTGAGCCGGGGAGGTCTGCACCGTTGTCGGAATCAGATACCGGAAGACTCGATGCAGATAGGACGTAACGGAAGCGATTCTCGGACTCGACAATCTTGTAAAGGTCGGGTCCGGTGAGCGGAGTCACCCTGATTGATTGCGGAGTAAGGTACTCCCCGCGTTCGGCCAGAACTACGTTGTAAAAAACGCTAGCCTTCAAGCACACGTCGGAGAGCTCGCCGTTAATCTTATCGACTTGATCTCCGTCGCCCGGCTCTGCATACCCGCGGCGTATCGCTTCGGCCAAGACATCTTCGAACGAGTGTCCTTCGCCGATGCCACTCAGTATGTAGTTCATCGTGCCATTCACCACCATCCTGATGGACACGCCGTCGTGGTCACGCAAATGCCGCCGACTGAGGCACTCAAGCATATCGGTGCCACCACCGAACGTGGCGGAGCATCCGATGTGCTTCAGTTTCGACGACAGTTCTGCGTAGTGATACGCGAGTGCGCCTTTCTCGGCTGTCACCACAGCCACCCCCCGCGACACGAAGAAGTTGATGTAGTCGCGTGCCGTCTCTCCCTTATCTTTCGTGGGAATGGCGATGAACGCTACATCGGCATCTGAGCAAAAGCGCTCCAACGCCCTTTTGAGATAGTCGCTGGAATAACCGACGAGACTGGTAGCTCCCGCCTCATCCTCAGACCACCTCACTTCCTTGCGGCTTGCGGTGGCGAGAACCTGATGACCTTTTTCTTTCAGGATTTGTATCAGTTTACCGCCAACGGTTCCGCACCCAACGACGATGCATTTCATTGGTTTCGGTTTGTCGCTTTGCTGTGTTTCCATCGTAAGCCCCCATATGGTAGTTGGTACAGGTTGAAAATGCGCATTTTGACTGTCAAAGAACCGACAATCAGTTGATACTATTATTTATATTCGCTTGTAGGTCAAGCAGTCAGCTTCTTGTCCACAATCCGTCATATTTCTTCATCTACTTCTTGCGGCGTGTGATTATTTTAGAACTGATTGGTAATTTTTCAGCAAAAAGACGGTTTCTTCCCGCAGATGGATCTTAACCCATGCCTTTTCTTTCTCATTAAGAAGTTCGCCCAACCCCTGTAAAATTTGGCTATCTTTTACTTTCTCAATAGTGGCTATGCAATCGGTCAAGTGGTCTTTAACGCTTTTATCGGTCCCTGCTTTTACAATGTCGGCATTGATGTCCCAGTTGTTTTTGCCGAAGTACCAGATATCATAAATATCGCGCATGGCTGTTTCGCTTCGCAACGCCAGCGCTACAAGCTTGCCCGCAAACAAATAATCTTTCCTCCCGGCCAACATTGAAATGCCGAGATATTCTTTCAGCTCGTAGAATTTTTTAAGGTTCGGCATCAGCATCCTGATGCTCACCTCAACTTTGATATTGTGATCAGCATCGCCGTAGGAAAGCAGGAAGAAAATCGTGAAGCGTTTGATGTAGCTGTCTTTCACTTCGCCGTACCTTGCTAAAATTGATTTCACTTTCTCAAATATCATTTTTTGAGTCTCATCGTCGGTCGTGAACAAATCAAAATCCAAGTCAACCGAGAAGCGAGGCAGGCCGTAAATAAAGTAGGCGCAGGTGCCGCCTTTAAAACCCATAAGCGGGGCAATGGTGGTGTCGCCGTAAATATCGCGCAAAATGCGTCCCATGACCAGCTGATGTTTTTCTTTATTGAGCATATTGTTTTTGATATTTTTTAAGACGCTTTATCAATTGCTTGTTGCTGTAAATTTTCACCAGCTCGGCACACTGCTCCCAATTAATCGATTCCAAATTATCAAAGTAATATTCAGGGAACAAATAGATCATGTCCAAGAAGGCCCTCTCCGGCGTCGCGATACTGTAGTTGTTTTCGTTCTTTACTCCGGCCGAACTGAAGAGCACGCTGTCTTTCAGTTTTCTGAAAGTGAGGTTATATCTGCCTATCTTTTTTGCGACCGGCCAAGGAGCAGCGACGAAGATAGTGTCGTAGTGCTGGAAAATAGTGCCGGCTTCCCGGAGGACCGTCTCAAAGCTGATATATGAGGGAGTGTAAATGCTCGTGGCCAGTTCTTTGGCATTGTAGTTCGCATCTTTTGCAAAGACGTTGCGGGTCAGCCGAATCAAAACCCCCCGTTTGACATAGTAGGCAATTTTAGCTTTGAGATTGTTTAAGTTGGTTTCCCCCCAAATTAAAGCCAAGTCCTTGTTGGTCAGGATTGTTTTCGGGGACTGGTATAATTTCGCGATTAAATTGTCCATATTTGATATATAATATGTTTGACGGAAGTAATGTATTCTCTTACTTCCATTCTATATTATTGATATAACGAAGTCAATGGTACTGTTTACTCGCAATGCGCAATATCTCTTCATGCACCTCTTCCGGCGTGCGGTTGGCGTTTACGAAAAAGACTTTTGAGCTGACTATGTTTGCAAATCTCTTGAATCCCAGACGAGCCCTTTTGTGATATGCAAGAGGTTTTTCATCAAAAAATACCGCTTTTTTTACGGGGTTTTCACGGCGCCACTTCATCGCCTTCTCTGCAGGCATGTCAAGAATTATGTATGCATCTGGAATGCATTTTGAAAGCACTGCTATCCGGCACTCTTCAAACAAAGACTTCAATTCAGGAGCTTGCTCCGCACAAATCTGAAAAGCAAACGTGGAAGAATCAAACCTATCCGTGATTACATTCTTGCCCGCGCGAAGCGCGGGGAGAATTATTCTTTCAACATGGTCCGCCCGCGCCGCCCAGAATAGAAGAAAATCCGCAAGCGGCGCGGGCGTTTCTTTTTTTCGTTCAAGCAAGATTTTTCTGATTTTCTCCGCCTTCGGCGTTCCCCCCGGCTCGTGCGTGAAAACTGTGTGCTTCCCGAGAGCGCGCTTCAGAAGTTCTACCTGCGTTCCCTTTCCCGAGCCGTCAATCCCGTCTATGACGATAAATCTGCCGCGCTTCATCATTCCAGTATTATGCATAAGATACGGCTTCCAGGCGATTGGCTTTTTCCTTCATTGGTTAATGCGTTAGTGCCACAAATAGTCCTTTCAGGATTTCCCGAAGTTCCTCACTTCTAATACGCCCGATGCGCTTAGTGAGCCGCTTTTTTGCAATAGCCCGTATTTGAAATGGAATTGCTTCTGAATCTTTTTTCAATCCGCTTGTTCTGTTGGCGGGCAACACGACACAAGTAGGATACGATTTTACTTTAGACGTAACGGGCACAACAATAACGATAGGAAGCGCGTCGTTGAGAGTATTTCCGGAAACAATTACAACCGGCCTATTTCCTGATTGCTCTGATCCTTTGGCAGGATTAAGATCGGCAAACCATATTTCGCCCTGCCGCATAATTACGCGCAACTAACTATTTTCCGGTAGTCGTCCATGCCCCACTCAACAAGCCCAAGCATGTCCGCATCCAGCGCCGCACGCTCAAATCCTTCTTTGAGAGAACTCTTCATTGAATCGCGTTGATAACTCTTGACGGCCTCCTCCAGAACAGCACGGCGTGTCCGCTTTTCTACCCTCGCGCGCTTGTCAAGCCATGCAATAAGCTCCGGTGAAATGGTGCTCGTAAATGATGCGGTGGTTTTCATATGTGTAATGATACGTATAATCGTATGTATACTAGCACCCCGCGCACAAAGTGCAAGTGGCGCATCCTTATTATAGGCATATTCGCACGAATATGCCTATAAGGATTTGGGTAACAGTAAAAAATTCTCGGGTATTTGCCCAGAGAACTTCTTACTCCGTCGTAATGCCCCTAAATCTCGCTTTGCGAGATTGGGCGACATGGCGCTTTGCGCCATGTTTAGCCATTGAACGCTAGGAGTAAACTTCAAGGAATCTATTCTGTAGTTATGCCCATCGATCTAGCTGTCCCAGATATAATTTTCTTCGCCTGCCCCATGTCGTTCGCGTTCAAATCTTCCATCTTTTCTTTAGCTATGTCTTCAACTTGCTTGTTGGAGAGCTTCCCAACCTTGTTGGAGTGCGGCTTATCGGAGCCCTTTTCAAGGCCGGCAGCTTTGAGAATCAGGCGCGATGCCGGCGGCTTTTTAACGATGAAATCAAAAGAGCGGTCGCTGTAAACTTTCATGAGAACGGGAAGAATACTCCCTGCCTGCGCCCTCGTTTTAGTGTTGAATTGATTGACGAATTCGCCGATGTTTACCCCCGCAGGTCCCAATGCTGTGCCCACTGGAGGCGCAGGCGTTGCGGCTCCTGCCGGAATCTGCAATTTAATCAGTTTTACTACCTTTTTTGCCATGTTAGATTTTGTTATTGAGTGCTAACGAGATTAGAAAATCTTACATCCCGCCCCAATTTTGAGCTCCAGAAGTTCATGCCAACGAACTCTGACTGTGCTTGGGAATGACAGTATTGCATATTTATTGAAAGTTTCAAAATTGGGGCGGGATTAAGAAAAATACAGTCGCTATGCTCCTTATTTTTCTAAACTCTCTGCACCTGGTCAGCTTCCAATTCAACCGGAGTCTCACGACCGAACATCGGAACCAGCACCTTGACCTTTCCGCGGTCTTCGTCAATCTCCCCCACCTTCCCTTCCAAATCCTTGAACGGCCCGTCAATTATGACGACCGCATCGTCAAGCGCAAGGTCTATCGCGTGGCGAACCGTGTCGCCCTCCACGCGCGCCAGAATCTTATCAACCTCTTCCTGCTCCAAGGGGACCGCTTGGTTCGCTGTGCCCACAAATCCTGTAACCTGCGGGGTGTTCCGGACGACGCTCCATGCGTCGTCAGTCGCAATCATTTCCACGAGCACGTAGCCGGGGAAAACTTTCTCGCGCACTTCC
>Ga0209541_10013878_pt1 | contig 12252 bp, 15 predicted proteins | sample RifCSPlowO2_01_FD_184027 | JGI IMG/M metagenome (GOLD analysis project Ga0209541, IMG submission 184027) | Groundwater microbial communities from Rifle, Colorado - Rifle CSP2_plank lowO2_0.1 (SPAdes) (version 2) | ecosystem: Environmental > Aquatic > Deep subsurface > Groundwater | place...
TGTTTTTATGATCCTGATATGATCAGATTTCCCTCTAATGTGCAAAATGATACAAAACTCTTATTCAGAGGTTCCTTAAATTCGGGCTTGATTAATTGAACATCTTCCAACTCAAAATCACTCTGAAACACATCCGCCCGCAAATCTGGCGGCGCATTCAGGTTCCTGCTGACATTAAACTCGGCAAACTGCATGACATCTTGCAGGCCGCCATGGGCTGGGAAGATTGCCATCTGCATCAATTCATCACCGGTGATATCCGTTACGGCATTCCTGATCCGGAATTTCCGGACGATACCAGAAATGAAACCCATGTGCGGCTGAATAACATTGTCAACTCCGGTGATACCTTGACCTACGAATACGATTTCGGCGACAGTTGGCAACATGAAATTAAAATAGAAAAGATATTGACGCCCGAACAAAACCAGCGTTATCCCGTTTGTCTTGCCGGCAAACGCGCCTGCCCGCCAGAAGACTGCGGCGGGTTCCCCGGCTACCAGCGTCTGCTCAGGATATTACGTAACCCGAAACACAAGGAATACGAAGACATGCTGGACTGGATTGGCGGGGACTTTGATCCGGAAGCTTTCGATCTCGTTGAAATCAACAAAGCCCTGTGGCGATTGCGCTAAGCACTACTCATCACAAACTACTCTTATTCCATAAACATCTCTTGTAATACTTCCAGCAATTGTGCCGATACATTCTTATCAAGTTTACCGAGGCGTTTAACCAGCCGCGTTTTGTCTATCGTGCGGATCTGGTCGAGCACGATCTGGCCTTTTTTGCGCTTGAACGTGAGCGGGATGCGCGTAGGGTAATCGCGTCTCTTGGTAGTCATGGGAGCAATGATCACGGTACCAATATGATGATTCATCTCGTCAGGGGAAATGATGACACAAGGGCGGGTCTTGCGGACTTCATGTCCAATAACGGGATCCAGACTGACCAGAAAAATATCAAAACGGGAAATTACCAGCGCCATTCTGATTCATCCCATTCCGTGGAAAGATCAACGTCTGCATCAAGCAGCTTGTCATCGCCATGTTGCGCCATTCCGGAAAAGGCTTCTGCCCATCTACTACGTGGTGAGTGTGCGGGTTTAATGATCAAGGTGTTATCATTCACTTCTATTTCAACACAGTCTTTCAGATGACATTGATCCAGAACTGATTTTGGCAAGCGGATCCCTCTGGAATTACCGATGCGGACTATACTTGCTTTCATGACTGGAGTCTCAAAAAATAATGTTATTACATTGTAATTACCATGCCTTGTAACGTCAATCAGAAGTAATGAGAAAAATCCTCACCACTGCATCACTATTTGAGCCACCACCTGATTTAAGCTCTCCCCGTGTAGCTGCCGCATGGCGGTAGCCTGCGCCGAATATTAGCCTGCTTCATTTGGTTCCCTCTCCCTCCGGGAAAATCTGCCTGGAGCAGATTTGGTCGAGCGTAGCTCGCCTGAAAGGGGGACAGGAAAGTCCGCCAACAAAGGGGCTGGGGTGAGGGAACTCTTGAATCCTCTCCCTCCGGGAGAGGGCGGCGTAAGCGGGCGAGGGAATAAACAAAACACGAGGAGAAAACATGAAAAAACTATCATTAATAACCCCTTCCCACTCGACGGGGGACGCCTGCATGGATGCAGGCGGTAGAGCGACGCAGGAAGCCAAAGCCGAGGGTTGGGATGGGGGTGAATTGCACCATGCAAAAACAATCCATAAGAATATGCCGATCATTAACAGCATTCTGATCAGCACCCTGCTCACGGCCTGCGCCACCGATCCGGACAAAATGCAGGCCGCCTATGTCTCCCCGGTGGAATACCAGAACTACACCTGCGATCAGATCGCCCTGGAGATGCGTTATATCTCGCAACGAGCCAATGAACTCTATGGTGCATTGGATAAGGAAGCCGGAAACGACTCTGCCCAGATGGCGCTCGGCCTCATCCTGTTCTGGCCAGCATTATTCTTTCTTGAAGGCGGGGACGATGCCCGTGCTGCGGAATATTCCAGGTTAAAGGGCCAGCGCGACGCCCTCGAACGCGCCGCCATCCAGAAACAATGCGATCCTGCAATGATCCCGAAATTCGAAGAACCGAAACAACCAGAACCAGCGAATGTACAAAAAACAGATCCAATTCTTTAAATGTGTCATTTCAAACCCTTCCCCTTGTCATTTCGAGCAAAGCGAGAAATCTTACCCCTTTTAAAATGTGCCCATAAAAACTCACAATTTGAGCCTCCTGCAAACATAAAATCATCACCAAATCTTATTGGTTGAGGCATCTGAAATGAATAAACGTAATTTCCTGAAATCCCTGCTGGGGCTGGCGGCACTGTTACCAGCATCAATCGCCACAGCAGGCATCCATGTTAATTTAAGGGCACCACTAACCCTGCTCAAAAGCCGTGTGGCAGGATTTCAATATCATGCCGGCGAAAACCTCTGGCAAGCGATAGCACCTGGAGACGAGTTGTGGCTACTCAGGGAACCGGGAAACCCGCATGACAGGCAGGCCGTGGCCCTGTTCCGGGAAGGCTGCAAAATCGGTTATGTCCCGCGCCGGGACAACACCGTGATCGCGCAACTGCTGGACCGGGGCATACCACTGGAATGCCGTATCACTGAAAAGAACGAATCACCTGATCCCTGGCAGCGTATCCGCTTCTCGGTAAATCTGGCGGTGTAATTCCGGGTAATTCAACTATATTTAAAGAGGGGACCCAGCCGGATGGCGAGAAACAATAATCATCAGGGAAAAATAATGGATAGCAATTCATCCTTCGGGCAAGTGGCGGAAGGAATTAATCTCTCTCGAACACTCAGAAACTACTCAGGCGGGCGCTGCGCCCCCATGTCCGCACGCAACAATTCATTGATTTGGGTTTGGTATCCTGAACCACACTCTTTTTTCCTGCGCCTGGTTTTAACAATCGCTTTGGTAAAAGGTGTGTGCTTATGAGCGATGACCACTCACTGGCCATATTTGAAGATTACCCGATCCGCAGGGTGTATGACGAAGATACCGGGACCTGGTACTTCTCCGTGGTGGATATCATTCAGGTGCTCATTCAGCAGCCTGACTATCAAACCGCCCGCAAATACTGGAACAAGCTGAAAGAACGGCTGAAAAAGGAAGGCAGTCAATCGGTGACAAATTGTCACCAGTTGAAAATGACCGCTCACGACGGGAAACAAAGGCTGACAGACGCCGCCACCGCCGAAACATTGTTGCGGCTTATTCAGTCCATCCCCAGCCCTAAAGCCGAGCCGATCAAGCTCTGGCTGGCCAAGGTCGGCCATGAACGCATGCAGGACATGGCCGATCCGGAACGCTCGCTGGATCGGGCCCGGGAATACTGGCAACAGCATGGCCGAAGCAAAAAGTGGATACAGCAGCGGATGATGGGCCAGGAAACCCGCAACAAGCTCACCGATTACTGGAAAACCCATGAAATAAACAAGGAAGAAGAATACGCCATCCTCACCAACCTGATCCATCAGGAATGGACGGATATTTCGATAAAAACCCACAAGGCGCTGAAAGGCCTGAAAGACCAGAACCTCAGAGACCACATGAGCGAAGCCGAACTCATCTTTACCGCCCTGGCCGAACTCTCCACCCGGCAGATCGCCGAGAGCGATAATGCCACCGGCATGCGGGAAAACAAGGAGGCAGGCAAAAAAGGCGGCGGTATAGCCAAAAGAGCACGACAGGAACTGGAGACAAAGACCGGAAAACAAGTCGTTACCTCAGAAAACTATCTACCCTCCGAAAAAAAGCCACGCATCAAGGACAAGAAAGGTAATCACAAATGATGGTCACCTTTGTCTCCCAGTGTGAGAAAAAGGCCCTCCCCAGTACCCGCCGGGAGCTGGGTGCGTTTACCGACAGAATTGGTGATAACACTTGGCAGACGGTAATTACGCAGGAGCTGTTGTCGGTTAAATCCATGCGTAATGATTCCTGCTTTTGTGGAAATAAGGGCGTATATAAGAAGTGTTATGGAGGGGGTTAATGGATAGTTTGTTTATAGCGCATGCAAGAAAAGCTGGCGGCCAACAATTACTTGCTAGCCATTTAACAGAGGTTGGAGAAATAGCTGCTATTCATGCCGAAAAAATAGATGCAAAAAAAGCTGGACAGCTAATTGGATTGCTTCATGATTTTGGCAAGTTCAGCGAAGATTTTCAGACTTATATCAAGTCAGCTACAGGTATCATGAACCCTGATGAAGATGAGTTTGTTGATTTCAAAGGCCTGAAAGGAAAGATTGATCATTCTACGGCTGGTTCGCAGTTGGTTTGGAATACTTGCCAAAAATGGGGAGCTCATGGACAGGTTGTTGGCCAGATACTGTCACTTTGCATTGCTTCTCATCACAGTGGCTTAATTGATTGCCTTGAGCCAAATGGCGATAACAACTTTATACGGCGAATCAACAAACAAGATAAAAAGACACATCTGAATGAATGTAGCAAAAACGCTCATAAATGGCTTATGGATGAGGTTGCCAGAATAGTTAATAAACAATTGATCGCTGGCATTATTGACCAACTCAGAAAAATATCTACGCAGAAAAGTAAACTACCGCATGTTCCACTAATACAAGAATTTAACAAAGGACTGTTCACACGCATGTTGTTCAGCTGTCTGATTGATGCCGACAGAAGTAATAGCGCCTATTTTGAACTGACGGGTAAACCACAGATTGCCAAAAAAGAAACCATAGATTGGGATACCCCAATTAGTCGGCTCGAAGAATTCGTTGCTTCAATAAAGAAACGAACACCCATAGATTCGATAAGAAGCAGCATCTCTAACTATTGTCGTGAAAAAGCTAGTAATGACACGGGAATTTATTCCCTGACAGTACCAACGGGTGGCGGCAAAACTTACGCCAGCCTGAGATTTGGTTTACACCACGCCAGACACAATAAGCTGGACAGGATTATTTACGTCATTCCCTATACATCTATTATTGAACAAAACGCCGAAGCTATTCGAAAAGTCATAGAGAGAAAATCTGATTCAAGACCGTGGGTTCTAGAGCATCATTCCAGCCTGGAACCTGAACAACAAACCTGGCATAGCAAACTGGTCTGCGAGAATTGGGACTCGCCGATTGTATTAACCACCATGGTGCAATTTCTGGAAGTTCTATTCTCAGGCGGTACACGTGGTGTTCGCAGAATGCACCAGCTTGCCAACAGTCTGCTGATATTCGACGAAATACAGACGCTACCTGTGAACTGTACTCATATGTTTTGCAATGCCATCAATTACCTTGCCAGCTATTGCAATACAACGGGTGTAATGTGTACTGCTACACAACCCGTTCTTAACAATCTTAAGAACCCAGATAAAGGCCAGCTTGATTTGCCGGAGGAAAATGAGTTAGCACCCAATGTAAAACAACTATTCGATGATCTTGGTCGTGTGGATCTGATCAATCAAGTAAAACCATCGGGATGGTCAACTGATGATATCACCAGTTTCGCAATAGATGAATTTAAGGCAACTGCAAGTATCCTGATTATAGTCAACACTAAAGTCTTGGCACAAAAAATATTTGAAGCCATATACCCATCCTTACAGGGAAATGAAATATTTTATCTCAGTACAAATCTATGTGCTCGTCACCGCAGGGGGATATTAAGCCGAATAAAACGACGGCTAAAAAGAAAACAACCTGTGTTCTGTATAAGCACCCAACTTATAGAAGCTGGCGTAGATATAGATTTCTCGACAGTTATCCGCTTTTTGGCAGGACTGGACTCCGTCGCGCAGGCAGCAGGTCGTTGTAATCGTAATGGCTTGCTCTGTGACGAAAATGGGAACCCGATAAAAGGAAAAGTTTATATAATCAATCCAAAAGATGAAAAAATAGACATGCTGTATGACATAAAAATTGGCCGAGATAATGCGCAGCGAGTATTGGGGGAAGGCTTCATCGACATGCTGGCACCAGATGCTATGACACAATATTTTAATTATTACTTCTACAACCGCGCAGATGATATGGGTTACAAAATACCAGCCAAGTCACTAGGGAGAGATGATACCTTGCTAAATCTGTTGTCAAGCAACAATCTAAATACAGGTTCAAACAATTCTTATATACTCAAGCAGTCTTTTATGACGGCTGGCAAACTGTTCAAGGCGATAGACTCCCCCACGCAAGCTGTTATTGTTCCCTACGGGCCGAAAGGCCGCAGATTGATTAGCGATTTGTGCGGTGTTGCCAAGGAATTTGACGTTGGTCGATATCACAAGCTTCTGAAACAAGCGCAACGCTATAGTGTTAACGTATTTCCTAATGTGTGGAAAAAATTACTTGATCAAAACGCGGTTCACGAAGTTCAGCCGGGTGAGGGTATTTATTATCTCGACGAGCAGTTCTACTCACCTAAATTCGGACTTAGTCAGGAACCTTGTAACCTGATGAGTACATATATTTGTTAATGAGGAGGGGTAATGAAGCATGTCACACCTAAAAACACAGTGAGCTTCAAAGTTTATGGTCGGTATGCCCTGTTTACCGATCCAATTACCAAAATCGGGGGCGAAAAGTTCAGTTATCACATCCCGACTTACGAGGCCATAAAAGGTGTACTCAAGTCAATTTACTGGAAACCTACCATTGTGTGGCATGTTGATAGGGTGAGAGTGATCAAACCCATTCAAACGCAAACCAAGGGCACCAAGCCATTGGTCTGGAGTGGCGGGAACAGCTTATCCATTTACACCTTTTTGCATGATGTGGAGTATCAGGTGCAAGCTCATTTTGAGTGGAATTTTTGGCGACCTGAATTAACCAAGGATCGAGTTGACGGTAAACATTTCTCCATTGCACAACGATCCATAGAAAAAGGAGGAAGACAGGATATTTTTTTAGGTGTACGTGATTGTCAGGCCTATGTTGAGCCCTGCGAATTTGGTGCCGGCAAAGGCACATACGACGATACTCCAGAATTAGGTTTTGGCTTGTTATTTCACGGGTTTGATTATCCGGACGAAACCGGCAAAACCAACGAGACGGGGCAACCAGATGATAATGGTGAATTTCGTCTGCATAGCCGTTTCTGGCACGCCACTATGAAGAATGGCGTACTTGATTATCCGCGTCCGGAAGATTGCACTATTCGTCGGTTTGTTCGGGATATGCAACCCAAGGAGTACTCGGAAGGCCTGAATTTATTATCTGTTGAAATTGAGGATGAAACACCATGAGCTGGATGGCGCGACTTTACGAGACCTATCCTGCATTGATGATGGCGGATGAATCAGAAAAACCATGGCCAGTATCGCACTTTGTCAAAAATGCTCATATTGAGATTGTTCTCGATGATAATGGGCGCATTAAGAAAGAGCAATGCAAGGTGATCCATGGCAGCGACGCTCCAACTATCATTCCATCTACAGAATCTTCAGCAGGAAGATCGGGGGATACAAATGCGCCGCATCCCTTGTGTGAAGAACTCGGATACTGCGCATCTGATCTACCAGGCATGGACAAAGATAAGTTTGACAAGTATCTGAATCAATTGCATGACTGGTATAAATTCGATACCTCTCAAACCAAGTTAAAGGCTATTCTCGCTTACATTAAGCTAGGAACGCTGTATCGCGACATATCGGATTCAGTTGGCTTACCTGTAAAAATCGAGAAAAAAAATGGAGCCAAGGAAAAAATTAAAGATGAAAAAATATTTGTTCGCTGGAGAGTAGAAACCCCAGGAAACCCTCAAAGCTCAACTTGGGAAGATGATGAACTGATCAAGTCTTGGATAAACTACGACCGTTCTAATAATATTGGAAATGGATTTTGTTTTGTCACCTCACAAAGCACGAGATTGGCAAAGAATCACCCTCGATACTTGAGGAGGCCGGGAGACGGAGCCAGAATTGTTTCCTCCAATGATGATGATGGTTTTACTTTCAGAGGCAGATTTACTGATTCAAAATCATCCATAAAAAAAACAGGACTGCAAGGTTGTGGCGTTTCATATGAAGTTAGCCAGAAAGCCCACAGCGCTTTGAGACGACTTATTGCCCGGCAAGGACATCGTTTTGGCGAAAGCAAAGATGATGCTGGCGCTGTCATTTTGGCATGGGCCGTATCCGGCAATGCTATCCCAGACCCCATGCACGACAGTTTCGCATTGCTTTCTGAGGAAATAGTCGAAACCGAGCAACTACCAGATACTCTGAATAAGTCTTCTAATATTGATCATACTATAGATGTTGGCCAAAGTTTTTCCACGGCACTAAGCAAGCGACTTGCTGGTTATCATGCAAAGCTGCCACCTTCTGACAACATTATCATTATGGGACTGGATTCTGCTACGCCCGGACGTATGGCCATTACTTATTATCAGGAACTGGCGCCACAGGAATTTATTAATCGCCTGAACAAATGGTATCAAGACTTTGCATGGTTTCAGCGGAGAACGATTGAGCACACGGATAACAAAGGCAAAATGAAATTAAAAACCATCTGGCAACCTGGTACGACTACGCCAAGAGATATTGCTGAAGCCATTTATGGCAACACTATCAGCGACTCCCTCAAGAAGAACACGATTGAGCGGTTATTGCCATGCATTATTGAAGATCGCCCTTTACCCAAGGACTTTTCAGAAAAAACATTTCATCGTGCCTGTAATCGCTTAACAAAACGATTGCCTCCGGCTTATTCGAGCACAAAAAGCGAGATTGCTGCTTGGGAAAAAGAGCTTGGCATCGCCTGTTCACTATTCAAAGGTTTCAGCAAACGAAATACATACAACTTGAAGGAGTATCATATGACAATTGAAGAAGACAACTGTTCACGCCATTACCTGTATGGCCGGTTGCTGGCAATCGCTGAACGCATAGAGGAAGTAGCGCTCAGTGTCGCTGGAGAAGAACGAAGCACAACAGCCTCCCGATTAATGCAACGTTTTGCAGATAGACCGGCATCAACTTGGAGAAATATCGAGTTAGCCCTACAACCCTATATGCAGCGCCTTAAATCAAATCGACCAGGCTTTCTCTATAATCAGAGACTATTACTGGATAAAGTAATTGGAAAATTTAAGTCAGGTGATTTTTCTAGAGACAATCCCCTAACTGGTGAATTCTTACTTGCATTTCATACGCAACGACTTGCATTGAACTTACCCAAAACCGAACAAAACACCGATTCTCAAACTGATAAATAAAAGGAACCAAGCCATGAGCCAAAAAGAACCCCTGAAAAGTAAGATTGATTTTGCAATTATCTTCAGCGTTAAAAACGCCAATCCAAATGGTGACCCGCTAAACGGAAACCGCCCACGCACAGATTATAGTGGTTTTGGTGAAGTGTCCGATGTATGTCTTAAACGTAAAATTCGAGATCGCTTACAAGAGGCTGGTAAAGACATTTTTGTACAGTCAGATGAGAAAAAGACAGATGGCATGCCTCATCTTAAGGCCAGAGCCGAATCTATCTTAGGAAGGGACGCACTCAAAGCTGACAAAAAGGACCATTCAAAGAAAGATAAAACTGCAAAAATTGCATGTGAGAAATGGATCGATGTAAGGTCTTTCGGTCAACTTTTTGCTTTCGGTAAAGGGGACGATGACGCTTCGGGTGTTTCTATTCCTATCCGCGGCCCAGTGAGTATTCAGTCTGCATTTAGTATCGAACCTGTGAGTATTACCAGTTTGCAAATAGTTAAAAGTGTCAATGCTGAGGAAGCGAAAGGGAAAAGTGATATCAGCTCTGATCGTATGGGCATGAAGCATCGAGTAGATAAAGCTGTATATGTTACCTACGGTGCCATGACTCCTCAATTGGCAGAAAAGACAGGCTTTAGTGGCGAAGATGCGGAAGCAATTAAAGCAGTTTTGCATAAACTATTTGAAGGTGATGCGTCATCAGCACGACCTGAGGGAAGTATGGCAGTCGAGAAAGTGATTTGGTGGCAACATAATAGTAAAGCAGGGCAATATTCTTCAGCCAAGGTGCATAAAACACTTACTGTAAATCCAGATGGTAGTTATGTTTTGAATAATCTCGAAGGATTGACGCCCGAAGAAATAGACGGATTTTAACTCATACTTAAAGCGACATGGACGATCCGATCCTCATTTCCGCCTTACAGCACTATGCCTTTTGTCCGCGCCAGTGTGCTTATATTCATATAGAGCGTCTCTGGCAGGATAATTTTCTCACGGCAAAGGGCAACCAGTTGCATGAACGTGTGCACAGCCATGAGGCGGAGAAACGTGGCAATCTTAAAACGGAGCGCAGTGTTCAGGTTTCTTCTGAGCAATATGGACTTGTGGGACAATTGGATTTGCTCGAAATTCAATCAAAACCCTTCCAACTTACTCCGGTTGAATATAAACGCGGCAAACCCAAGATCAGCGATTGTGATCGCATTCAACTTTGTGCCCAGGTTCTTTGTCTGGAAGAAATGCGCAATATTTCAATTAATCGTGCTGCTTTATGGTATTGGCAGGTACGCAAACGCGAATGGATTGAGATTGATGAATCACTTCGCACCCTCACAATCGATACTATACATGCCGTACATAAGCTGATAGAAAGCAATTCACTTCCAAAAGCCATCTATACAGCTTCCTGTAAAGCCTGTTCTTTTTTTGATATATGCCAACCGCGCAAAACTGATCAATCCGCCAGATATGTAAAGGAGTTATTCAGGGATGAAGAAATTACTGAATAATTTGTATGTGACGACGGATGGCAGCTACGTTCACAAAGAACGGGAAACGCTCATTATCGAACAGGAAGGCGAAAAGGTGTTCCAGTTACCTTTCCATTCTATTCAGAATATGTTCTGTTTTGGCCGCATCATGGTATCCCCTGACTTGATGGCTGCTTGTGGTGAAAAAGGCATCGGCATCTCATTTTTCACAGGGTACGGAAAGTTCCAGTCCCGCGTACAAGGTCCGCAGTCGGGTAATGTGTTACTGCGCCGTGCCCAATATCGTGAAGCCGATGATTCGCCACAGATATTAGCCAGGTTGTTTATTGCGGCCAAGCTGGTCAATTGCCGTAATATCGTTATGAAACATCAGCGCAATCATGGCCAGGATGAAAAGCTTGAAAAGTTAGCAAAATATCTGGCAGATAATCTTAAACGGCTTGAGAGAAGTAATGATGTCGATCAAATGCGTGGAATTGAGGGAGATTCCGCTGCTTCCTATTTTGCATGCTTCAATAATTTGATTGTTAAAGATTTAAGGGAATCGTTTCCTTTTTCAGGTCGCACGAAAAGACCGCCGCTGGACCGGGTAAATGCCCTGCTCTCCTTTGCCTATACCTTATTAACTTATGAGATTGCTTCAGCACTGCAAGGGGTGGGAATCGATCCTTATGTGGGTTTTTTACATACAGACAGATCAGGCCGCGTGAGTTTGGCTTTGGATATGCTGGAAGAATTCCGGGCATGGTGGTGTGATCGCTTTGTATTGACTCTCATCAACCGTAAACAGATTTCGCCTGATGATTTTATTGTAGAGGGCAGTAACGCGATACGCCTGACAGATGATGCGCGGAAAATGGTATTAACCGCCTGGCAGGAGAAAAAACAGGAAGAACTACAACATCCCTATACTGAAGAAAAAATTCACATCGGGTTACTGCCGCATGTTCAGGCGATGCTGCTATCCCGTTATTTACGGAAAGATATGGAAATCTATACTCCATTCATAGCTCGTTAGGAAACCGTGCTCGTACTTATTACTTACGATGTGAGTCTGACCAGTGAAGGAGGCAGTAAACGACTGAGGCGAATCAGCAAAACCTGCCTGGACTATGGCATGCGTGTGCAATATTCCGTGTTTGAATGCGAGATAACCCCGGCGCAATGGGTTGAGTTAAAAGGAGCATTACTGGACATCTATGACCCTGAGACTGACAGTCTGCGTTTCTACTATCTTGGCGCGAAATGGAAGCGTAAAGTGGAACATCACGGAGCAAAGGAAACACCGGATATCATCCGGGATATATTGATTTTATAGCTTTGCTAACCCTATGCTCTCAGAGTAAATCTGCTGGGTTAGCGCATTGTTAACCTGTTGAATAATAAAATCTTACTGGTTATCTAATTAACCAATATCGTTCTTTAACAATTTGATTGAATAGTTTAGCGCATATCCTGGACTTAACTGTTGTCATACAGTGAGTTAGGATAAGGCCGTCGCGCCCCGCGTGGGCGCGTGGATTGAAACCTGGTCGAGTAT
>Ga0209541_10013879_pt1 | contig 12251 bp, 12 predicted proteins | sample RifCSPlowO2_01_FD_184027 | JGI IMG/M metagenome (GOLD analysis project Ga0209541, IMG submission 184027) | Groundwater microbial communities from Rifle, Colorado - Rifle CSP2_plank lowO2_0.1 (SPAdes) (version 2) | ecosystem: Environmental > Aquatic > Deep subsurface > Groundwater | place...
ACAGTAAAATTTCTGAAGAAATTCTGGGGCTCGCGCACAATGAAAATCCGGGTGGTGAAACGGGGATAATGCTCTCTCGTGTTGATTGGAAAGAAATCAAAAAAGCGCCGCGGGTAATCGACATTCTCACATTCTTAAGAATGTGAGAATGTCGAGAGTGGTATGTGAAAAAAGCGTCGTAAGGTGCAGGGTAGAAGATCGGGAATTTAAACGGCTCAACGGGGTGAGCCGTTGAGCCGTTTAAAAATTAGAGACAGTTCTCATATCTCGGCGGCTTTCGCAAGCCGCTTTTTCTTGTTGCTTTTTCCTCGCTCTGGTATATATAATTGCCGGTACAGTTCTTTCACAGGGAGGATACTATGCGGCGAGGAAGAAAGATTCCGTCCGTTGTTGATTTAGACAGCGATTTTCCAATTTCAGGCGGTTCGCTTGGCACCGAGGATGATGCCTTCGTCCTTACGCCTCGCGGCGAGGAAAGAATCGTGGGAGAAAACGAGGATGGTCTTGATAGGGAGACCATTTATGACCGCTTGCCAACAGATGGGACAGCGACCGCCATCGGAATGTACTTTAGAGAGATGGGAGCGGTTGACCTTCTTACACCGGAAGATGAAATCCATTTCGGGAAAGCCGTTGATGTTGCTTTTGCGGCCATTATCCGCGAGATTGTGTTTTTCCCGGTTTTTCAGTCAGCCATTGAATCGTTTCGCGTTGATTCGAGGAGCAATCCCTATCGGGGCCCAAGTGAGGAGATATTCATTTCCTCTGATGGTTTGAGAATCAAGCAGAAACCGACTGTTGAACAAGCGCAAGACATTCTTGAAAAGGTCATTCGCCTTTTTGGCCAGCCGACTGACAGAGGAAGAAAGAATGGCGGGTTTTGCATGGACACGGAACGCGGCGAAGCAATAGTCGAACATCTTCTTCTGTATCGCTTCAATCGAAGGATTCTGAAGAAGATTGCGGATAGAATCATCGCCGGCGCTTCAGATATTCAGAATTTCAATGATTCTCATTGCGGCAAGAACGGGCATAACGGCATTGAAATGAGGTTTGCCATGCCGGCTCGAGAAATCCTACAACGAACGCAGCGGATTCGCGCGGCGCTCGAATCAATGAGGGCGCTTGAAGAGGAGTTTGCCAAAGCAAATCTGCGGTTGGTCATCTCGATGGCGAAGCGCTACTCATGGATCAAATCCCTTGATCTTAGTGACATAATCCAAGAAGGGAATTTCGGTCTCATGAAAGCGGTTGACCGTTTTGACTATCGGCGGGGGTATAAATTCTCGACGTGTGCAACCCCTTGGATTAAGCAAGCCATCACTCGCGCCATTGCCGATAAAGCGCGGACTATTCGGGTCCCCGTGCATATACTTGAGAGATTGAACTGTCTTTTTCGGACTTCGCAAGACCAGAGAGAGGAATATGCCCATGAGTCAGCACTCGGGGAAATCGCAGAAAGTGCAATGCAGCATAGACACAAAGTTGCATGGCCTACTATTGTGAAGGAGCCGGTTTCCCTTGATCGGCCCGTTGGAGATGATGATTCGGTATTGAGTGATTTTGTCGAGGATGAATCCGCCGAATCGCCGTACGAACTCGCTGAAACAGAGGAAAATGCGAGGCGCGTTGAAGAAATTCTCAGCAAACTTTCTCCGAGAGAGCGGGATATTCTTCGAATGCGTTTCGGATTCGAGGGCGATGAAAAATCAACTCTTGAGGTTGTTGGCCAGAGATTCGGCGTGACGCGCGAGCGGATACGCCAGATCGAGGCAAAAGCGCTGAAGCGCCTGCGAAATCCCAGCCGCGCCAAACTCCTCCGCGCATTGATATAAGAGAACAGTATGAAGGCAGATTCGTCTGCCTTTTTTCTTTATTGAAAAGGTATTCGCTTTTGAGTATCATAAACTCCATGAATGCGTCTGAAATCCGGCAAAAATTTTTGAAGTTTTTTGAGGAGCGGGGACACCGCGTTGTTCCGTCGTCTTCTTTGATTCCTGATGATCCGTCGGTATTGCTCACAACCGCGGGAATGCAGCAGTTTAAGAAATACTATACGGGTGAAGCAGACCCAATAAAGGATTTCGGCGCGAAAAATACGGTTTCAATTCAAAAATCATTTCGAACGTCCGATATTGATGAGGTCGGCGACGAATCGCACCTCACGTTTTTCGAGATGCTCGGGAATTTTTCATTCGGCGGGTATTTTAAGGAAGAGGCAATCCGCTATGCGTATGATTTTATTACAAAAGAAATGGGTCTTGAGATTTCATACGTGACGGTATTCAAGGGTCTTGGCATATCTGGGGTTGTACCTAAAGACGAGGAATCCAAAAAAATCTGGAAATCGCTCGGCGTTTCCGATATCAGGGAAGAAGAGATGGAAGATGTATTTTGGGGCCCGACTGGCAGTGAGGGACCATGTGGCTCAACAACTGAAATTTATTGTAAAAATTCAGAAGGAAAAGATATAGAAATTTGGAATATTGTTTTTAATGAATTTTATTGTCATGGTTCTCGCGATCAACTTCTGAACGCGCCTGAAAGTATTAAGCTATCTGATTTGCCTTTTAAGGGAATAGATACGGGAATGGGGCTCGAACGCCTCGCCATGATTAGTCAAAAAACAAAAACAATTTTCGAGACCGATCTTTTTTCGGGATTATGTTCGGCTCTTCCCCGAGAGCTTCTGGATTCTCAAAAAAGAGTGATCGTCGATCATCTTCGCGCATCGGTTTTTTTGCTTGCAGACGGCGTGCGTCCTTCCAACAAGGAACGCGGATATATTTTGCGCCGTCTCATGAGGCGCATCTTGACCCACGAAGAGCTTCACCCGCTCAATCCGAAACTATTCGAGACAATTATTGTACGCGTGATCAATGACTATGGATCATTTTATCCAGAACTTTTGCGCGAGAAAGAAAAAATCTTGGGAGAGTATCAGGGCGAGCATGAGAAGTTCGGAAAAAGTTTTCGTACGGGCTTCAAGGAGTTTGATACGCTTGCACAAAGCGAAAAATCGATTTCCGGAAAAAACGCATTTCATCTCTATCAAAGTTTTGGGTTCCCCCGTGAAGTCATGCGCGATCTCGCGCGCGAGCGCGGAATTCCGTTCGACGACGCGGGATTTGAAAGTGAGTTCAAGAAGCATCAAGAGGTCTCCCGCGCGGGGTCGGAAACAAAATTCGGCGGGCACGGGCTCTATTTAAAAACAGGCGAGGTGACGATTCGAGATGAGACCGAAATCGAGAAGGTAACGCGCCTGCACACGGCTACTCATTTGATGCATGCGGCACTCCGTGCGGTTCTCGGCACGGAAGTGCGGCAAGACGGGTCGGATATCACGGTTGAACGTACGCGATTCGATTTCCGATTTCCGAGGAAGGTTACCTCTGAAGAACTTGCGAAAATCGAAGAGTGGGTGAATGATGCGATCCAAAAAGATTTGGCGGTGAAATGGGAGGAGCTGGGATATGAAGAGGCGCTCAAACATGGCGCGCTCGGTTTTTTCCGAGAAAAATATCCTCCGCGCGTCAAAGTGTATACCGTGTTTGATTCAAAAAGCGGAAAGGTACTCTCCAAAGAATTCTGTGGCGGGCCGCACGTTGAACATACCGGGATTATAGGTCGTTTCAGAATTACCAAGGAAGAATCGTCTTCGGCGGGCGTGCGCCGCATTCGGGCCGTCATTGAACCCCGTTAGAGATATGGAGCGGGGGGAATGTCTGTGGTATATCTAAAGAGTGTGGAGTTCTTCGTGCCAACCGCTTCAGCGCGGAATACATCTCTAACGGGGTGAATAGCGCGCACGTCGGGTTTTTGGTATACTAAATGCATGTCTCTGTTGTCGTTTCTCGGGAAAAAGAAATTCCCGGTCTTTATGGTGATTGATGTGGGATCGCACGCAATCCGCGCGCTCATTTTCGAACTTCCGGAAGGAGCGAAGAAGCCCGTTATTATAAAGAAGTTTTTTCTGCGGCTTCAATCTGCGTCAACGGCTGACCGGGAGAGCGCGGGGCGCCATACGCTTCGCATAAGCACAAAGCTCCGGGAGCTTTTGTTTGTCGCTCTCAAGGAGCTCGGAAGAATTCCAAAAAAAATTTGGATCGGAATCGGGCCGCACCTCGCGCCGTATTCCCTGGAAATATGGAGCGGAGAATATGAATCCTCGGGCGCGACCATCACGAAGGCCAACCTTTTTTCATACTTTGAAGAGATGTCTAAAAAATACCGCAACGAGGATACGTACGTCATGGCGTTTCCGGTTGAGGCGTTTCTGAATCATTATCCCGTGAACCTTCGCGAATTTACGGATATCACGCTGCCGTCTGTCGGCGGGAAGGTGGCGAGGGGTGTTTCGGTTGAGTTTCGCACGATTGTTCTCCGATTTCCGAAGGAAATCGGGCAGTCGTTCGTTGAGATAAAGGAGTCCTTGGGCGGGATGCCGATTGAATTTACGCCGATCGCGGCCGCGATCGTCAGCATTGTCCCGGAAGTCCTCGGGCTTCGCGACGCGTTTTTGGTTGACGTTGGAGGCGAGGAGACGTCGCTTATGCTTTTGCGAAACGGTTCGCTTCTTCAGTTCATTTATTTCCCGATGGGCGTCGGTCTTTTTGTGAAGGGAATTGCAAAGATCGCGGGTGTGTCGCTTGAGGAAGCAGAGGACCAGCGCCGTCAGTATCTTCAAGGCATAACCGATCCCGCGCGCAGGGAAAAACTCACCCAGTTTCTTTCCGGCGAGTCGGAAGAGTGGAAAAAAAAGTTTCTCGAGACGCGAGAATCGTTTTACCATATAGGACTTTTGCCGGAGGACGTTGTTTTGTTCGGCGGGGGCGCTGAAATGCCCGAGATACGCACGATTTTGCGAGATCCCGAATGGATGAAGGGGTTTTCTTACGTCGAGGAGCCGCGCGTGCGCGTATTTGACCCGGCTGCGATTTTCGGGGGCGATTCGCTTGCCGGCTCCCTGGGGAGCGCGGCTGATGTTGGGCTCGGAGCGCTCGTGTATTACGCGATGAAAGAGATGCACCAGGCGTCAATTGGTGTATAATAGATAAATAGTCACTATAATTCATGAATATCAAAATTATAAAACCCACCTTATGGTCTGTATTGGTTTTGGCGAGTTTATACTTAATTTTGTTTTTGCTTGAGCAATTCTTTGGTTCAAGCTACGGCTTTAATAACTACATTTTTGGAATATTTTGGTTTCTTACAGCTTTGATCTTTTTTGGTTACAACAAGTTCATTTTTTCTGATATAAAATTGATTGAACCAAAAGAAAAAAGGGTTGCCATACGCGAATTGGTTTTAATAAGCATCTACTTTATTGCCCTTATATTCTTTAAATTTTCTTTCCCTGAAGTTTTTTTATCTACTCTAATTTCAACCCTTGTACTCATTATAGGTATTGCAATTACTGTATATCTCGCAGTGCGTTCGCTATATTTGTGTAAGGGGAAAATATATATCTTGAGTTTCGTTGATTTTATAGCGTCTATTGCAATTTACGTAATTAGTTTTCTGCTTGCCTCGCACGATAATTCGGCTTTCGGAATGATTTTTATATATTTTGGGTGGCCATTTGCTTTGGTAGTGCTAATAGTTTATATAATTGTTTGGAGGATTTCATTCCTAAGATCTAGATCGAAAAATGTCGCAGATGTATAAAATTTTGTATCTAACAATTTTTAGTTATCTAAAACCTTGCTTCTTACAAAAATAAAATAAAAAGTTTTTTTAATAACCTCGATACTATATGCCAAGAATCAAAGGACAATCAGACGGTATTCGAAAGCGCGGGGCCCAGCACCCGGAGCATACGATTTCTCTTGCCGGGAAAAAGGAAACGAGTGATGCGGAAGAAGTTTTTCTCCGGCGTGAAGAGCCGAAGGAAGAGCCCGAGATCGTGAAGCGGGATATTCCTTTGATTTCTCTTGTAAAAAAAGAAGAGCTAGCGCCTCGGGAAATTTTTCCTGAAATGACTTTAAAATCCACGGTCCGCGGATCTTCCCCAGTGGAGCGTACAAAGAGCGTTCAGGTTTCGAAGAGCGAGGAGGCGGCTCCTCAACCGGCGCGCGCGCCGGTTGAGGAAATAAAAGAACCGATAATCGACGAGGACAAGGTCTCTTCCTGGTTTTTCAGAAAGAAACCCCGTGCGGGTAAGGCGCAAGACGATTTCTATACGAGCGCCGGGCTAAGCGAGGAGGAGCAGGAAGAGAAGAAGAAGCGGCAATCGCTTTTTCGGGGAATCCTCGTTGGCGGCGGCTCGCTTTTTATCATCTTGATTCTTCTTTCGACGGTATTTGCGCGCGTGACAATTAGCGTAAATCCGAAGGTTGAAACCGTGGAAATACAAGACGTCACGGTCGTGTTTGATACGACGGTCGCCGCCCTAATTCCAAAACAAAAGATCCTTCCTGCGGCCAAGCTCGAGTTCCCGAAGACCGTGTCGCAGGAATTCGAAGCGACCGGGAAAAAAACCGCTGACTTCAAGGCACGGGGCGCGGTAAAAATTTATAATGCATTTAATTCTTCTCCGCAGCCGTTGGTGAGTAAGACGCGGTTTCTCACGGGCAAAGGGGTTCTCTACCGCCTTCCTGCGAATATTACCGTTCCCGCGGCAAAGATTGAGAACGGGAAAGTTGTCCCGCAGTTTGTCGAGACAGAACTCATCGCAGATCTGCCAGGCGAGGGGGGGAATATTTCGGGCGAGGTGAAGCTTATGATTCCGGGATTTGAAGGTACTCCGAAATACAGCGGATTTTACGCAATTGCTCCGTCTGGGTTTTCTGGGGGAGCGCAGGGTGAAAGAATCGTTGTAACAAAAGAAGATCGGACGCGCGCAAGCGAGGAGATTACGAAGCGGGTGTACGCCGAGCTTGAAAAAGAGTCGTCCGCAAAAGTGCCGCCTGATTTTACCGTTTCCGACGCCCTTCGTGCGATCGAAATCCTGAAAGTCGATGTTCCGGCGACGGACACCGCGGTTGACCGCTTTACTGCGAGTACCGATGCAGTTTTGCGTATGATCGTGTTTCGACAGACAGATGTTGTCTCATTCCTTCGCGGTCTTGTTGTCGGTGAGAACCAAACGAGCGAAATCGTGCCGGATTCGGTCGCTCTCACCTATACCGTTCGGTCAATTGATTTTGAAAAAGGCCGGGCTGAAGTCGTGATCCGCGGATCAATACAAACACGGGCCGTTATCCCGGAATCCGACATGGTAGGCGCCATCAAAGGCCGGAGCGCGAGCGAGGTGAAAGAATATCTCGAGGCGCGGGATTACATCGCGTCGTCCGATGTTTCGTTTTTCCCTCCGTGGCTCCTGAGCGCACCGGGAAGCATGGGAAAGATTAAAATCCGCTATAAATAGGATGGGATCGAGCTGAGCTCGATGGGAAGGGGAGTATCTCGTGCGGGGTCGAGTTTAGCTCGATGGGGTTGACTCCCCCATTGTTTTTTGATATTATAGTCGAGTACGTTTTTATGAAAAAAGAGAAGATACTAAAGGAAGGAGTTGTCGAGGAAAACCTTCCGAGCGCGCTATTCCGGGTTAAACTTGACGAGGACGGCCGGTATATTCTCGCGCATTTATCCGGGAAAATGAGAATACACTACATCAAGGTTCTTCCGGGTGACCGCGTACGCCTTGAGATGACGCCCTATGACGATTCGAAGGGGAGGATAGTGCATAGATTAAAATAATCATCAACGAATAGCGAATCTGTTGCGAATATGCGATTCGTATATTCGTAGATATTCGTTATTCGTTGATGGAGCGAAGCGGAAATGAAGGTCCAAGCATCCGTAAAACCAATGTGCGCAAAATGCAAGCGAATTCGACGGAAGGGTCGATTATTTGTTATTTGTACGAATCCGAAGCATAAGCAACGACAAGGTTAAAATGTTCGATTGGCCTTCGTCGAGCTAAGCTCGACTTCGGCCTCGTTAGAGTCGTTAAAACGTTAACGATTTGAACGAGCGAGTCCGCTTTATGCGGACGAGCGATATAACAAGTTCCGGTGAAACCGAAACGATCGAACAAGTCCCGCGTTAGGCGGGACGATATAACAATTTCAACATGCGTATCGTAGGCGTAAACATTCCCGACGAGAAGCGAATCGAGTATTCCCTCCCGTATATATTCGGGATCGGTCTTTCTGCTGGGCGAAAAGCCCTAAAGATGGCGAGCGTTGATCCGGCGAAAAAAGCCAAAGACCTTCTGCCCGCGGAAGTGAATCGCCTTCGCGAAATCATTGAAAAAAATTATCGGATCGAGGGCGAACTGCGCCGCGAAGTTACGGCGAATATCAAACGAATGCGCGAACTTCAGACATACCGGGGCCTTCGCCACATGCGAGGCCTTCCGGTCCGGGGACAGCGGACAAAGACAAATAACCGCACGCGCCGGGGGAACGTCAGGAAAACAATGGGGTCGGGCAGAAAACCAGCGGCATCACCTACCTAGTCGGAAATTACAAATGACAAATTCCAAATCCCAAACAAATTCCAATTTCCCCGCCCGACTTCGCCCAGGCGAAGTCCAGGCGGGCGGGCAAATTCTAAATTCAAAACGATTGGGGTTTTGGTCATTAGAATTTCGATATTGTTTGTAATTTGGTGCTTGAGATTTGGTGTTTTTAGAAAATTATGGGTAAAAAACGAGTAATAAAAAAGGGGTCTGATGCGATTTCTGCCGAAGGCGAGGCAAAGGTCAAGGAAATAAAAATCGCAACCAGGATTGCGAGGGGCGTTGCCCATGTCCAGGCGACATATAATAACACCTTGATTACGATCTCAGACGACAAAGGCAATACACTCGCGGCGTCTTCAGCCGGAGCTCTTGGGTTTTCTGGCGCGAAAAAAGCGACGCCATTTGCCGCAGCGCGGGTGGTGGAGGCCTTGACCGAGAAATTGAAAAAAGTCGCGTTTGACGAGGTGCACGTGTTTGTCAAAGGCGTGGGATCTGGCAGGGATTCTGCTGTTCGCTCGCTTGCAAACCGGGGATTGAATGTCACAATGATTAAAGACATCACGCCGGTGCCGCATAACGGGCCTCGCCAGAAAAAGCCCAGGCGCGTGTAAATCGGTAACTAGTTACTGGTAACTGGTAATTATCAATGCCACGAATATTAGAAAAAAAAGAGCGAGCGCTCGGAGAAAAACTCTTTTTGAAGGGAGAGCGCTGCGCTGGCGCAAAGTGCGTTATGGTCCGCAGAAATTACCCTCCGGGCGCTCACGGCAAGCGTAAACGCCGGGCGTCTTCCGAATTCGGAACTCTTCTTCGGGAAAAGCAAAAGGTTCGGTTTTTGTACGGTGTTGACGACGCTACGGTTCGCCGGTATAGTAAAGAGGCAGCTTTTGCAAAAGGCGTTTTTAGTTCGAATTTCTGGAGGATTTTGGAAAGCCGGCTTGACAATGTTGTTTTCAGGCTCGGTTTTTCTGTTTCAAGGCGCGCCGCGCAGCAGGCGATCAACCACGGCCACGTTCTCGTAAATGAGAAGACCGTTACGATTTCTTCATTCCGGGTGGCACCCGGAGATGTCATTTCTTTAAAGGAGCGGACAGCGCGCCTCGGTCTTTTCCAGGATCTCGGAAGCAAGCTCGCGCGCCAGCAAACCCCGCAGTGGCTTCTGATTGATCCCGAGAAGAAAACCGGAAAGATTGCAAAAGCGCCCGATGTTGAAGATCTAGAGACGATGTTTGATGCAACAAAAATAAAAGAGTTTTATTCGAGGTAAATCAACGAATAGCGAATCAATACGAATAATCGAATTCGTAAATTCGTACCAGATTCGTTATTCGCTGATACACATGATTCCACTACCACAATCTCCGCGTATAGTTTCAGACACGGGACTAAAGGCGGTTTTCGAAATTGAGGGGCTCTACCCCGGGTATGGCCATACAATCGGAAACAGCCTCCGGCGCGTTTTGCTGTCGTCCCTCAAGGGCGCGGCGGTAACGTCCGTGAAGATCGAAGGAGTCCAGCACGAATTTTCGACGATCGAGGGCGTCATGGAAGACGTTGTTGAAATAATTTTGAATATAAAACAGCTGCGGTTTCGCCTGTACGAGGAGGGGCCGTTTACCATAACCCTCTCCGCAAAAGGCGAGAAAGAGGTGAAGGGCGGGGACTTTAAAACACCGTCGCAGGTTGAGCTCATGAACAAAGACCACTACCTCGCAACGCTCTCTTCAAAAAAGGCGTCTCTCATGATAGAAGCGACTGTTGAATCCGGCCTTGGCTATATTCCCGTTGAGGCGCGTTCAAAAGAAAAAGTGGAGGTCGGGACAATCGCGCTTGACGCGGCGTTCTCTCCGGTCCGATACGTGAATTATGAAGTTGAAAATATGCGCGTCGGGGATCGTACGGACTACAATAAAATTCGTCTGACGATCGAGACCGACGGATCGATGACGCCGTTTGAAGCGTTTTCGGAAGCGTCAAAAATCCTCGAAGCGCAATTCAACGCACTATGCGAGGGACTCGCGTCAAGCGGCGTTCTCGGCGGCGCGCTCGACGTGTCCCAGAAAGCGTCCGGAGAAGACGGAGAGGGCGCGAGCGCCGATGTTTCAAAAATGAAAGTTGAGGATTTAAAAATTTCGAGCCGCACCCAAAACGCGCTTCGCGAGGCGGGGATAAAAACGGTTGGCGGTCTTTCGCGCAAAAAAGAATCCGCTCTTCGCGGCATCGAAGGCCTTGGCGAGAAGGCGATTGGGGAGATCAAGTCAGCGCTTGCCGACCTCGGCATAGCGCTCAAAGAATAATAGAATATCAATGCCCAGTAATACAACTTCGACTGGGAGAAGTCAAAAAGTAAACCAAGGTATGAAAAGGAATATTTCAACAAATTATACGTTAGCGATTTCCTCCCGAACCATTTTCTAATGGTCGAAGTTGATATACTGGGATGCGGCATCTGAAGAAGGGGAGAAAATTCGGGAGGGAACGAAAACTCCGGCGGGCTCTTATGAAGAGCTTGGCGGTTTCATTTTTCGCAAAAGGAAGAATTACGACAACCGAAGCAAAAGCAAAAGAACTTCGGCCGTTTGTGGAGCGCCTGATCAGTTTCGGAAAACGTCCGACAATTCAAAATCGCCGCATAATCGCCTCACGCGTGTCTCCTTTGATTCAGCAAAAAGTCATTCAATTGGCGGAGAAGATGAAGGATCGAAACGGCGGCTATACGCGGATTATGAAGCTGGGCGCGCGCAAAGGCGATTCGGCCCGTCTTGCGATTCTTGAATTAGTAGAATAAAAGTTTGAATTCGCAGTGATGCTAATAATGCGAATATAATGCTAATCTATCCCGACGCTTCGGTCGGGATCCCGACTTCCTATCGTAATTTTCAATAGGTGCGTCGGGACAAATTGCGAATAACGAAAGATATATAGTATATACGGAATTTGCAAGATTCGCATATCATTCGTAGATTGGCATCATTGCCGCGCAGCGAATATGGAATACAAAATCGACGCTGAAAATAAAGTGCTGGGGCGGGTTGCGTCAGAGGTCGCGGTGCTTTTGCGCGGAAAAAACGACCCGAAATTCGATCCGACGAAACTTTCGGGGAATAAAGTCGTCGTTTACAACATCGACAGAATTGTGGTAACGGGAAGAAAAATGAAGCAAAAAATGTATCGCCGCCATTCGGGATATATCGGCGGGCTCAAGGAAGAGGCGATGGAGCTCGTTATGAAAAAGGATTCGCGCCGGGTCCTGCGTGAAGCGGTCATGGGTATGCTTCCGAAAAACCGCTCGCGCGTAAAATTCATCCGAAATCTTACGCTCATGAAAAAAGGACTGTAATCACCGGGTATGCCCAATAATACAACCTCGACCGATATACGAAAATCATCTTTTCTGAATAACTATATGAATAAAAAAATTACATCATTAACACGGCAACCTTTTTTTGTCCCGACGCGCTGTCGGGACAGTCGAAGTTGATATACTGGGATGCCGAGAAAACCAAAAGAAAAAAAAGAAAAAAAGGTATCCGAAGGCGCGCCTCACCATGGCCGGGAAGCGAAAAAACCCATTGCGATTGCCGAGCAGGTTGAAGCGCCGTCGTTACCTGTTTCAAAGGCCGCGGACGATGATTTTGTTCCAGAGATTCCCGCGGAGTACGCGGATGTGGGTGCAGGAGAGGTCAAAAAATCCGAACGCTATTTCGAAGCGGTGGGCCGCCGAAAGACCGCGATTGCGCGCGTCAGAATGTATACGCGTTCGGGCGACGTTATCATA
>Ga0209541_10013880_pt1 | contig 12251 bp, 11 predicted proteins | sample RifCSPlowO2_01_FD_184027 | JGI IMG/M metagenome (GOLD analysis project Ga0209541, IMG submission 184027) | Groundwater microbial communities from Rifle, Colorado - Rifle CSP2_plank lowO2_0.1 (SPAdes) (version 2) | ecosystem: Environmental > Aquatic > Deep subsurface > Groundwater | place...
TTTAACATTTTTGTTTTTTCTCATTTTGCGTTCCATCTGGCGGCATACCGGTGAAATGACTTCGGCTTTTATGGCAGTTTTGGCTTTATTCTTTTTCTTTCCTTTCAATTTGGCTACACTTTTCGGTTTTTGGTTGTTAGTTTCTTTGACCGCCGTTCATGCCAGTTCCGGCAGAGAAGGCATGGGGTATAATAGTAACCTCTTAACTGCCGATATTGAAAATGCCGAGTTTTCACGCCAAGGAAGTCGGATAACTTCTTTGGGACCGCCGACAACGTCGAGCTCGTCAGTTTCAATAAAAAGCAACTTCGGCACGGGGACGCTAAAAGTTAAAATGGATGATGCTTCTTTTTCCTCTATTTTTGCTTCTCTGATTTTTGTTTTAGTTTTGGTTTTGGGATTGATTGGCGGCTATCTCTTAATCCAAAAATATAGAGGAGAGGTATATTTTGCCCAGGCGGCCAGAATTAGCGGTAATGGCAGAGAAGAACTTAATCAGATGGTTTCTCTGGTCAGCAAAGCCGTCAGCGCTGATAAAAACAATACAGCTTACCTAAATGCTTTGGCGAACTTGCTTCTAAGACATGTTGGTTTGGATATAAACGACAAAGAGGGGAAACCGGAAGAACTTAAAAAAAGAATTGAGGATAACACTAAGACAGTTATTCAGATAGCCAACCAGATTACAATAAGCCAGAAAAATAATTCGGCCAGCTGGTTCAATGCCGGTTTGATTTATGAAAATCTGATGGGTTTTGTCGGTGGGGCAGATGAAGCCGCTCTCACCGCTTATCAGGAGTTTTTGAAGAGAGCGCCCAAAGACCCTAGCGGCTTTGTTAGGGTTGGCAACATTTATCTTCTGCGGGCAGACGAAACCGGCACAGCTTTGCGTAACGCAAAGTCAAAAGGTCAGGAAATTAAAAACGAGGAGGATATAAAAGCCGCAATTACCAAAGATTATAAAAATGCGGAAGATAACTTTAAAAAAGCCATTGAACTGAAAGGCGATTTGGCAACCGCTCTGTACAATCTTGGCACAGTTTACGAAAGAGAAGCCAGACTGAAGGAAGCGGTCAAACAACTTGAGCTGACCAGGCTTCTTGACCAGAACAATCCGGGTCTGGCTTTTGAACTTGGCTTGCTTTACTATCGCGACAACCAGAAAGACAAAGCTTTAGTCGAAATGGCTCGGGCAGTGAATTTGTTTAAGGACTATTCCAATGCCAGATGGTATCTGGCCCTGATGCTTGAAGAAAAAGGGGAGATTGATTTGGCTATTGCCCAGCTTCAGGAAATTTTAAAGCTTGAAGCCAACAAAGACAATCAGGTGGTTCTGGAAAAAATGGCTGCACTGGGAAAGGGCAAGAGAGAGTTTCCTCCCGGTAAAATAACAAGCAAGAAGCCTCTAGAGCCTCAAACGGCACAACCCAGATGATGTTAAAAAAATATCTGGTTCTAATTATTCCGTTATCTCTGTCTTTGGTTTTATTTCTTCTTACTTTTCTGCCTCTCGCCAAACCGGGCGGTGTTTCAAAAGAGTTTGTGATTCAGAAAGGAGACAGCTCGGCTAAAGTGGCCCGTCTTTTAGCTGAACAGTCCTTAGTTAGAAGCCGGTATCTTTTTATCGGCTATACTCTGTTTGTTGGCAAAGAAAAAGAATTCAAAGCCGGCCGTTATCTAATTTCGCCGGCTATGAGTATTTCGGAAATTGTAAAAATTTTTTCCGAAGGCAGAGCCGAACCCGAAGGAATTATGGTAACTATTCCCGAAGGTCTGAATTCGGGGGAAATAGCTCAAGTATTGGGTAAAAATTTCAATGGTCTGAAAAACTCTGACTTTCAAAAAAACGAAGGCTATCTGTTTCCCGATACTTACTGGTTTAAGGAAGGTGAAACTGGAGGAGAAATTATCAAAAAAATGACTGATAATTTTGAGGTCAAAACCAGGGGGTTGGTAACTGAAATTTCAGTTTCCAAACTCCATGAAGCCGTGATTATCGCTTCTCTCTTGGAAAAAGAGGTAAAGACAGAAAATGATATGCGCCTAGTGGCCGGAATTATTTATAAAAGGTTGGAATTGGGAATGCCTTTGCAGATTGATGCGACGGTTGCTTACGGGGCGTGTCTGTCCAAGTGGTTAAGCCAAAGAATTTGCGATGTTGTGCAGGTTAATTTGATTGAAAACATTAAAATTGACTCGTCTTACAATTCTTACATGCGGAAGGGTCTGCCTGTCGGGTCTATTTCTAACCCCGGATTAAAAGCTCTAAATGCTGCTTTAAGTCCTATTACCAGCGACTATCTTTATTATCTTTCGGCAAAAGAAGACGGTCGGACAATTTTCAGCAAAACAGCCGCAGAACATCAGCGCAACCGTGAAAAATATTTGCTGAAAAACTAAAAAAACATATAATCAAGGCATGTTAACCGAAAAGGAGGTTGAGCATATTGCTCAACTTGCCAGGCTTGAATTGAGCGAAAAGGAGAAAGCTAAGTTCCAAAAGGAACTTTCTTTGGTTTTGGATTACGTTGACAAGCTTAAAGAGCTTGATATCGGCCAAGTTGAACCGACAACTAGTGGCAGTGGTTCTGCAAATGTAATGCGTTCCGATTTTGGCAACAGCGCTTACAGCCCGGAAACGGTGGTAAAGATTTTAGAGCAGGTACCGGATAAAAAGGACGGCTTTCTTAAGGTTAAAGCAATTTTAAAATAGTGATGGATTTAAAGAAATTTACAATTAAAGATGTTCAGGATGGCATGAAAAAAAGAGATTTTTCAGCTAAAGAACTGCATAGCGAGTTTTTAGATTTGATAGAAAAAGAAAATGGCAAACTCAATGCCTATCTTAGTGTGGCAGAATTTCAAGAACCAGCTGACGGAGAACTTGTCGGAGTGTCTTTGGCGGTAAAAGATAATATTTGCATAAAAGATACTATAACTACTGCCGGCTCTAAAATTTTGAAAAATCACAAAGCTGTTTATGACGCTACGGTAATCAGTAAGTTGAGGTCTGCCGGAGCAACTTTTTTGGGTAAAACAAATCTGGACGAGTTTGCTATGGGCGCTTCCACGGAAAATTCCGCTTTTGGTGTAACCAAAAATCCGCATGACCACAGCCGGGTTTCGGGCGGGTCAAGCGGGGGATCGGCGGCGGCTGTAGCGGCAGGCTTAGCGGTGGCGGCTTTGGGTTCAGACACCGGCGGTTCAATCAGACAGCCGGCGGCGTTTTGCGGCATAGTCGGACTCAAGCCAACTTATGGCCGTGTTTCTCGCTATGGTTTAATTGCTATGGCTTCAAGTTTAGATCAGGTCGGACCATTGACCAAAAATGTTTATGATTCGGCTCTGCTTCTTAATTTTTTGGCCGGAAAAGACTCAATGGACTCCACCACTGTCAACGAGAGAGTTCCGGACTTTACAGAAAACTTAGGCAAGTCAATTAAGGGTTTGAAAATTGCTATGCCTAAGGAGTATTTTGGCGAGGGTTTGGACTCCGAAGTGAACAACAAAATTGAACAGGCCATTTCTAAACTTGAGGCTTTGGGAGCGCATATTGACCAGGTCAATATGCCTCATGCTGACTATGCTTTGGCGACTTACTACTTGATTGTTCCTTCGGAGGTTTCTTCAAATTTGGCCCGCTATGACGGTATTAGGTATGGTCTGCGCAAAGAAGGGGAAAATTTACTGGACACTTATCTGAAGAGCCGTTCGGAAGGTTTTGGGGAGGAGGTCAGACGAAGAATAATTTTAGGAACTTATGCTTTGTCTTCAGGATATTATGAGGCTTACTACTTAAGGGCTCAAAAGGTGAGGACTTTAATACGACAGGATTTTGAAAAAGTTTTTGAAAGATTTGATGTTATTGTCGGTCCAACCACGCCGACCACAGCTTTTAAAATAGGGGAGAAAGTAGACCCCTTGTCCATGTATCTATCAGATATTTACACGGTGTCGGTCAATCTGGCGGGACTGCCTGCAATTTCAGTGCCTTGTGGTAAGGTCGGTGATTTGCCGGTTGGCCTCCAAATTATTGGCAGAAAGTTTGATGAAGAAACAATTTTAAGGTTAGCTTATCAATACAATGGCTCTTGATTTAAACAACATAGATAAAATAACAAACCAAGCTTTGGGCAATATTTACAGCGGCGTTGGGTCGGCTCTTGGTGGCCCAGGCGACGGCAGTCAGACTGGGCTTGAAAAACTTGCGGCAAACACACTACAAACTGTCAGGGATTTTGATATTTCCCAGACGGTTTCAGTTTTAAAAATAATCGGTATTAGCTTGTCGTTATTTTTTGGTGTTTTGCTCATCTGGCTAGTAGTTAAAATGAGAAACAAATATACAGAAAAGGTCATTGAACTTAAAACCCAAGTCAACCCCCCGGCTGTCGGAGAGAGCAAGCACGATGCTAAGTGGAAAGAAGTTTTGGAGCATCTCCAGTCGCTTCGCGACGCGGAGTGGAAGTTTGCGGTCGTAGAAGCTGATAACATAATTGAGGATATTTTGACCCAAGCCGGCTACCCGGGAGAAACTCTCGGCGAGAAGCTGAAGCAGATAAACAAAACCCAACTGGCCTCAATTGATTCTCTCTGGTCGGCTCATAAATTAAGAAATCTTATTGTTCACGACCCTGATTATCAGATTAGGTACAATGATGCTCGTGAAGCTATTCACGACTATGAAAAAGCACTCCGCGAATTGGGAGTGCTGAAGTAAGCTGGCGAAGTCTGGAGTCTCTTATCTGCCGATATTGCAAACCGAGGTTGGACAACCAGAGAAGTCTGACAACCGCTTAGTTTACTGAATGGAGTTCATTGTTTCTATTTTCGGTTTGACCAGATTGGCTATTTCTCTCGGGATGTGGATTGTTCTTTCGTCCCGATAAGTTACTTTGGGATCAGTGCAGAATTTGCAGTTGTCGCAAAGAACGACTTCTAGGCGGTCTTCTCTCAAAGACCAGAGGAGTTTATCAAAGGTGTTAGCTTTCATATACTGGCAATGGGCTCCCGCTGAAACCGGGATAAATTTTTTATCAGGCAGTCGTTTGCGTAAAGCATACAACAAGCCCGGCTCGGTGGAAACGATAAACTCTTCCGATTCCGAAGACATCGCGTACTGAATCATCTGCTCGGTGGACATGATGAAGGCTTTGTCGTTGGGGATGATGCCCTTTTGCAGTTTATACATGCATTGGGAAGCGCAGCCGCACTCCGGGTGAACCATTAATTTGGCTTCCGGATGCTCAATCATAGCCACTTCAATCGCATCATGCCCAAATTGTTCATGAACATAACAACAGGCGTTGAAACCGCCGAAGGGTTGTTCATAGATTTCAATCAATTCGGGATCTATAGCAAGGCCTTTTTGCTTCAAGATGTCTATGGTTTTTGCTTTCATAACATAACCCAGAAATTTATCAGGCAAGATTAATATTTTTCTTCCCGGATAGGTCGTAGCGGCATGGGCTACGATTTGAGCGGTGTTGCGCGAGGTTGAGATAAAGTCGCTGATTGACTTGGTGTAAGCATCGCTATTTATGTAAGTTACCAAAAGCCCTTCAGGATTTTTTCTTTTCCAACTTTCAAGCCAGAGATGATTGGTGCCGAAGACCAGAGAACAGCCTAACTCTTCCGGGCCTCCGGAAACAAAGACTCTGGTGGCGTCGCCGGCTAGCATTTTGGCTGTGGCGGCCATGAAAAATACTGCCTGAAAGTCAACCCTCGATGTTTTTACTTCATTTATGTATCTGCTCAAAGCCAGAGAGTCGCCCAGTTTGTCGGCTATTTCATGGAATTCAGGATAAAGATAATAGTGAACGACGATTTTAGAATTTTTTTCTTGGGCTAAACGCTTGATTTCAAGAGTCTGCCACGCCAATTGCAGGCAAAAATCTAGGCTGTACCGGTTGGGGTACAAACTATCAGCGAACCGGTTGAAATCTTCGTAATATTGAGAAGCTAAGGTTTTTGTATCAACCACCAGGTCTCTCCTAACCAAAAGTCAAAGAACGTTTATATTATTTTAAATTAAAAGGCGGTGCTTGTCAAATAAGCTAACCGCCTCACATTTTTCACAAAAGATTAAAAGTAACCTCAATTTGCACCTGTACATCAACAGGCCTTCCTTTGAGTGTGGCTGGCTTAAAAAGCCATTTGTTTGCTATGGTCTCAATCGCTGACTCGTCTAAACCGTGGCCAAGGCTTTTTATGATTTTGATATCTTCAACTCTGCCGTTTTTTCTGATGATGACCTGAAGCAATAAATTTCCTTGTATATTTTGTTTCCGAGCATCTTCGGTGTAGGGAGGTTTGGGTTGCAGGATGGGTATCGGTAAAACAACACCACTGCCGGCTGAATATGGACCGGTGCCGTCGCCGACTCCTTCGCCGGTGCCAGAGCCAACTCCGCCACCACTGCCGATTCCTCCGCCGGCGCCAGAGCCGGAACCTGATCCACTGCCTTGGCCGGTGCCGATGCCGCCGCCACTTCCTGAACCGGCGGATTTTTGTTCGCCGGGCGGTGCTTGAATATCGCCGATGGGTAATGCTTCGTCTTGTGGAATTTCTACGGGAGCTATGATTTTCTGACTGGGGTCTTCTTTGTTTTCCGGAGGAATCAGGGGTTGTGGTTCTTTTGGGTCGGGTATCACCAGTTTTGTTTGAACAACTTCAGGCAACCGTCCTTTTTCCGGTGGCAGTTTTTCTTTTTTGCCGCCGCCACCGCCTCCGCCGCCCTTTTCGCTGTCGCCCGGAGGCAGATACATAGGACCGTTGCTTATCAAAACAATAACTCTGTCGTTCGTCTGTTCTCTTGGCTTAAGCAGTATTGAAACCATCAGAACAACCAAGGAAACATGCAAAAAAAACGAAACTAAAGCGGCTTGCCTGCGTTTTCTTCTGAATTTAACCCTTTCTTTTTCGGCCTGTTCAAAACCGGAAGTAACAGATGGAATAAAATCTTCAGAACCAAACATAACACCAGCTCTTTTTCAAAGTTCGGATTCCTTTAATTATTACTAACAGAATCCAACATTAACAGCAAAACATTGACATTGTCAACTTGATGTGTTACTTTTCGGTATCTTTGCCGGTAATCGCGGGTAAACAAGGAGCAAAGTGAAGAAAAGTAAGTGGAGGAATCTTTGCAGTCAGTACTATAAACTGAAAGACCTAGGTCGTCCGGCAATTTTCCTTTTGCCAACCAGCAAGCTCAAGAAAAAGATTGACGGTAAAAGTATAGAAAACGATTTGCATGAATTTCTTGTCAGTAGATTTGGTGCTTATACTACTTCAACTATTCCCAGTTTTGGTTTTTGGAAAGATAACAAAAAGGCCACCATTTCTGACGAGTGTCGTGAATATGAGGTTTCATTTCTTGGTAAAGACAGAATTCCGAGCCTGATTAAAAAACTGGCAAAGATAGCCTCGGTAATAGGGGAGGAATGTATCTATCTTAAGACGGGTCAGTATTCTTGCCTAGTTTATCCCAAGAAAAAAAAGAAAAAATCCAAGTCTTCTTAAAAGAAGACTTTTTTATTTGCGCGGGCGATGGGATTTGAACCCACGATCTTCTCCGTGACAGGGAGACGTCTTGGACCAGGCTGGACCACGCCCGCAAATTTAATTTACCCTTAAATTTAGCACATTTTCTAAAAAATAAAAGCCCTTTAGGGCTTTTTAGGAAAGGTCTTTCTAACTGATTTCCGATCCAATATTTTCTCCTGTCAAAATTCTTTTCAGGTTTCCTTCTTTAAAGATGTTAAAAACTTTTAAGACTAGGGAGCGATCGCGAGCTACGGCAACAGCTGGTCCATCAATAATGTTAAGTTTGGGCACCCGACTTAAATAGTCCATATAACTTATTTTCGGTATCAAAACAGCAGCGTCGTCTTTTTTGGGATCCCTATCAAAAATTCCATCAACCTTAGTCCCTTTAAAAGCTGTCTTAGCTCCAATTTCACAAGCCCTTAAAACCATGGCTGTGTCTGTAGAGAAATAAGGACTGCCCGTGCCACTGGCAAAAATGACTATTCTGCCTTTTCGCAAATGACTAAGCGCTTTTCTTCTGCAAAATATTTCAGCAACGTCCCTCACCTCTATCGCGCTTTGTACCCTTGTTTCTAAGCCAAAGTCATCTTCCAGAACAGACTGAAAAACTATAGCATTAATAATTGTTCCTACCATACCGGCATAATGGGCAACCACCGGATCTTGCAGGTGAACCTCTTCTATAAGCTGGGTGCCACGAATTATGTTGCCGCCGCCAACTACAATTGCCAATTCAAAAAGATCTTCTACGGAGACGATTTCCTTGGCCATAAGGTTCATTTTATCTCTTCTAAGACCTGAGACACCTTCTCCGCTTAACGCTTCGCCAGAAATTTTTAAAAGGACTCGTTCTCTTGCCATTTGCTTTCTCCAATTTTTATAAGAAAAAGCTTTAAGTTTATATCATTAAAAAATAATCCCGTCAAATTCGGGATTATCGGTGGTAAGATTCTTGAATTGCCGCCGCTGAAAGCGGGATTAGAAATTTTGTAGGATCTTTGGCCAATTTTAGTCTTGTTTTTTCTAAGTCTATTTCTCCGCAGTAGCTGACCATGCTTTGCAAATCCTGTTGAATTGCTTTAAGAATTCCCACCACACTTCCACGGTAGGGGATATTTTCTGATTTACCTTCTATGTTACTTGGTAAGTCTTCTGATCTGTTCGCTTCATATTTGGCTTGGGGAGAGGTCATGCCTCTGTATTCTTTGTTTTGCACGCCGGTCAGAGGATTTCTGAAGAGCTGTCCTGGAGCTTCATCGGTGCCGGCAAGAACACTGCCAACCATGACGCTTGATGCTCCAAGTGCCAAAGCCATGGAGATGTGGCCGGTCTGTCTTACTCCGCCATCGGAAATAATTGGAATATCGGAATCTTTCAGAGCCTGCCAAGCGGCTCTCACAGCTTGTATTTGTGGAACCCCGGCTCCGGTTTTTATCCTAGTCAAACATCCATGTCCGGAACCAACACCGATTTTAACGCCCTGAACTCCCAAATTCTTTAGAAACTCTGCGCCTTCAAATGTCGCCACATTGCCGCATATTAACTCAAAATCTCCAAAACTTTTTCTGAAGTTATCTATGGCTTGTGGTGTTACTGCTTTATTGTGGGCATGGGCCGTATCCATCACTATTACGTCCACGCCGGCTTTTATGAGTTCGCTTGCTCTTTCCAGATAGTCTCCGGTTACGCCAATAGCCGCACCGACTCTAAGCTGGCCTTCTTTGTCTTTGTTTACCCAGCTGTGTCTAAGTAAGCTGGCTATGTCTTTGGCTGTTATTAAGCCAACAATTTGAAAGTCAAAACCGTTGATCATGGGCAATTTGTTTACTCCATGCTTTCTTAACTCATTGACAGCTTCCTCTATGGAAAGAATCGGTTTTTTAGAGAACTTAAGTCCGCCGCCCATTCTTTTTTGCATCCAGTCGTTTATTGGTTCTGCTTCGTTGAGGCAAAGTATTATGTCTCTCTCTGTAATCATTCCGACCAACTCTTGTTTTTCTCCGACAACTAGCAGCGTGCCGACTCCTTTTTCTTTCATTTTTTTGCGGGCTTCGCCGATGCTCTGGCTTTCCGGTATTGTGTAAGGATCTCTGATGATAAAATTTTCGGCTCTCTTTACTTCTTTTGTCCATTCCGATTGAAGACTGATTGAAATAGCTCCACTTCTGGGCAGAATTCCCATTCCTCCATACTGGGCCATGGCGATGCACATTTTGGGGCCAGTTACCGTGTCCATATTTGCTGCGACCAAAGGAAAATTTAATTCAATATTTTTTGACAAGAGAGTTTTTAAATAAACGTTTTCTCTGTGTTCTACTGCCCCCAACTGTGGCTCTATGGAGAAATCGTCAAATGTTTTGCCGACAAAGATATCTTCAACATGAAATTGCATATTTTTCTGTCCTCATTTTTAAAGTGCGAAGTGACGAATGATTTTACATAATTTAGTTGCCACAAGCAAACACTCCCCGCTTAAAAAGCGGGGAGTGTTTGCTTGTGATTGTGCCGGCGGAAAGAGTTGAACTTTCTTCTGGTCGTTATGAGTGACCCGTTCTAACCGTTGAACTACGCCGGCGTTTTAGTCAAGTTAAATTTTATATGACTTTACTTGTTTTTTCAATACTGTTATAATTTCAAAACCTATTTTAAAATAGGTTTAAATATCGCGGGGTAGAGAAATCCGGTATCTCGTTTGGCTCATAACCAAAAGATTGGAGGTTCAAATCCTCCCCCCGCAACAAAGTCAGACGGCGAAGTCTGAAATGTCTCATTAAGTGAGAATACAGGCGACAAAACAGCGGTGCCAAAGTTTAGAGTGTTTCTGCTGAAGGCAATCCCTTCCGGTAGCACCAACCGTTGGAGTCGCTGTTTTTGTTTTATATCCTTCGTATCACGCCAAATCTTGGCTATATTAGTCAGAATATACTCAACAGAAGAGATTGCTACATCGAGATCTAGCTCATCTGTCTTGGCCTCATTCTGGGATATTTGGAGGCCCGTTATCTGATTCTCTAATTTCTCTTTTCTTTCCATGAATTCATCTCTTCCAATTTCTCCGCCCTCTCTCATCTCCTTAAGATTCTCTAGTCTTGTCTTGAGATTATTCAATTCCTGCCCATAGGATTTAGATCGAGTTGAATGCAGATCCTTATCAGTGTGCCAGTAACGTAAGGTTGTTTCTCTAAAAACTTTTAGAAACTTTATAGATGGCGTAACTTTTACCAAGAACTCAAAGAATTTATCTTCTAAATCATCTTTACTGACATTGCGGTTGTATAATTCACAATCTGAATTATTACATCGATAGTAAGGATACTTTCGTCCTCTGCCGGTCTGCCAACTAGCAGTATATTTATCTAGACAAACACACTTCACCAATCCCTTTAGAGGAAAGTCAGGATTCATAACCAATCTTGGCTGAATTGCATTATTAGATCTACCGGATTTTATAAGCTGTATTTGAACCCACTCTTCTCTTGTAATCATCGGTCGGTGTAATCCAGTGTGCTCTTCTTTAGTCCAAGGACTAACAAGAATTCCAGCATAGTATTTATTTCGAAGCATTTTATCAACCAACTGCTTAAACATCGGTTTGCCGGTTTTTGTCTTTAGACCCCATTCGTTAAGGGTTCTAGTTAGAGAGATCATGGAATGCTCTCCCCTAAGATAGGCCTTAAGGCCTTTTTGAACTAAGTCAAATCTCTCGGTATCAACCAGGTCAGGAACATTTTTCCTTCTGTCCGTTCTGTGATTTTTTGAATGGATATAACCTATAGGAGGATGCCATGGCCATATGCCTTCTTCTATTTTTCTTTGCATACCACCTTCACATCTTGCTTTGCGTGTATCATTTTCAAATTGTGCAAAACCAGCTAGAACCGCTTCCAATACCTTTCCCACGGGTCCACCATCATTTATCATTGGCTCGGTTACTGAATGCAAAGAAACTCCAAACTTCATCAGTTGCGCCTGTAAACCATAGTGATCGGTTGTATTTCTGGCAAATCTATCAATCTTCCAAACGATAAAAGCGTCTACTTTTCCTTTATTGTCTTTGCAAAAATCTAACGCTTTAATAAGTTCTGTTCTGTTTGCCGCAGTCGCTGATTCTCCTTTCTCAATGAAGATTCTTAAAACTTTCATTTCTTTATTTGTGGCATATTCAAGGCAAGCCTGCTTCTGGCCATCTAAACTCGTTCCTTGAACTTGTTCCTGGGAAGAAACTCTGCAATAGATAATTCCGCCTAAACTTTTTGTTTTGTTTTCCATACTAAAAAGGGCGGCTCTAGTCGTCCAATCCACTTACTCCGAAGAGCAGCCATACTGGTAGAGCCGCCCCTTTCAGGGCAGTATGGCAATTAAAAACTCTTCGGGAAATAAAATGCGGATTTGGACGACAACTGAATTATAACACCATTTCAAAAAAATCCAACAAACTATTCCTTGACATCCCCGCAATCATAGACAGACTTTACAGTATTACAACCAGAAGGTGGCCTCTGTAGATATTGCTTATTTTCTCTTATCAGCTCAAATGCCAGTTCTGCTAAACCCTGGCAGGCATCTCTAATAAGTTCTACCTCCTTATCTGAAACATTTTCATCCTCAATTAACTCCTTAGCTTCGGAAATGCTTAGCATAAATCTACTACTGCTAAATGGGGCCAAACCCATTAGCATCGCGCATTAATACTAAGGTGC
>Ga0209541_10013882_pt1 | contig 12250 bp, 13 predicted proteins | sample RifCSPlowO2_01_FD_184027 | JGI IMG/M metagenome (GOLD analysis project Ga0209541, IMG submission 184027) | Groundwater microbial communities from Rifle, Colorado - Rifle CSP2_plank lowO2_0.1 (SPAdes) (version 2) | ecosystem: Environmental > Aquatic > Deep subsurface > Groundwater | place...
CATAATTGCCCAAGTTAGTTAACTGGTATGTATATGATGTAATAACGCCACTGCATATTTCTTTGGAATTTTCACCATTCATTTGCAAATTGTGGCAATTTTCAACATTTATTTTGAAAGGTATTGTTTTTGTTTCTTGCTGATTTGATGCCACTAAATTTAAACTATAAATCCCAGGAACTACATTATGATTTGGTGTTGAATAAACATAAATTGTTTTTCCATTATTGTTGAGAACAAAACCTTGGGGTACAACGGTGCTCCATGATGATGCGCTTCCATCAAGATTAAGATTAAAATTACCAGTTCCAAAAATATTTGCCGTAAACAATAAAGTGTTTCCTTGACACGTTGTTTTAGCAATTTCATTTGAATTAATTTCAAAAGCAAAAGATACAGGAACTAAGAACAATACAAATAACAATAATAAAATCAATTTATTATTCATAAATTATAACCCCCCTTTGCTATTTTTCAAGAGTTATATTTATTTATAAAGATTATTGTAAGAAAAAGTATAATAGAAAATATATTGTTTAAATATTTAATCCTGGCTTGTTTTTTGTTCTATCCCGTTTGGGTATTTTTTTAGCATTCTTTCCAAAAAGGAAGTAAAAAATCCCCTGGGATTAGTTGGGTGAAAGAATATGCGAAATCTATTTTTTACTCGTGTGCCTTTTATAGCCCGTTCATATAATTCGTCCAATTCCTCCAAAAGTTCTTCTAAACCGCCATACTCTGCAGCACGGGGAAGAAATGTAAGGGGGACAACAATCATATCGCCAGGACTATATTTAAGGAATATATTGAGGATCCTTGCAGTAAGCATAACTTTCGCTTCTTTTCTTTCTTCGGATGATTTATATTTATAATTTTTTTCAAGATATACATCGATAACATATTTATATAGATATGACAAATCACCAATTGGTTTTCCATTTTCAGGATCAATTATTCCTTCATATTGTTGGTTCATTTCAAAATACTTAAGAAAACAAAAGATATATAAAATAAATTAAAAAAAAGAAAAAAAGTTAGTAGTAACTTTCTCCTAAAGCTTCATTGCCTTCGCCTTTCTTGTTCATTCTTGTTGCTGCTAGAATTATTCCTAGTATAACTAGAATTATTAACAAGACAATGAATCCTATCTCTAAGCCAGTTAACACATTGTCCCATTCACCTTTGCTTTCAGCAATATTTGCCTGGAAAGTAATTTGCTTTACAATATTATTACCTTCTTTAACATTTACAGTGAATGTCTTTTGACCAAGGGCATCTTCTTTTGGTGAAACGTATAAAAACATATCAGCGCTTGAACCGCCCTGTACAACTACTGGCATTGGATCAATTCTATAGTTACCCCAGTCTAAACCTGTAACATCTGCTGTGAAAACTTTTGAACCAGTTCCTAGGTTTACTATGCTTATAATATATACAGCACCTTGTTCAGCATCAACGCTTTTTGTTTTCTCAACTGAGTCAATCATAAGAACATTTTCTAATTCGCTTGTTCTTAAACCATTTATTACTAATTGATAATTCTCAGTTACTTCTTTATGACCTCTGTCATATTCAACCTTAACTATCAAATTATAAGTTCCAGGTTGAGCTCCTCTTAAGTCAAGATATATAGATTCAGTTGATTCAGAATTTTCTATATCCTGATCATCATTTTCAGCAACATCAGCTGGTGATAATTCATCGATGTCAGTAAAACTTTCCCTTCCTAATTGAGGAACAGACAATGAAACCACTATATTCTCAGCTTTGTTATAACCCATGTTTTCAACTCTTACAGTAGCAAACAAAGGTTGATTAACTTCCAAAGTTAAACCAGGTGTAAAATCAACACGCATTATGTTAAGCAAATCTTCTTCTGCTCTAACCCTTAATGGTAATTCAGCGAAACTAACACTATATTGTTGGTTGTATGCTCTAACCCTTAATGTATATTTATTATCTATTAAATCCATATCTTCTGGTATTTTTAACTTTAAATTTTCAAAGTTAGTACCTTGATATTCAATTATGAATCTTCCGCTTGTATCACTTATACGGTTATATTTATAACCTAAAATTTCTGCTTCAACTGTAATGCCTTCAATTCTATCATTTTCAATGTCCAATCCATTTGCGATATCTTCCCAGAATGCATCATCACCTGCTACTTCAACCATTATGTCTATAGTTTCTCCTCTATCAACATATAGATATGCCAAGTTGTCTATATCTCTTCCATTTATGTCCACATCCGCAACAATAAATGGTTGTGCACTAACATCTTTTATAACTATTCCAGTGAATGCTAGTACGAAAACTAATAATACACTCAATAACTTTTTCATCATTTTTTAACCCCCTGTGTTATTATAATCAATGATTATAATTATGTTGTTATTTTAAAGTTAATACTCATTTATAAACTTTACGGTTGTAACATTTAATTTATTACAACATCTCTGTAAATTATGTCTTTATAATTCTTACTATTTCCCCAAACACCTATTGTATATACGCCACTGAATGAAGGCTTTGGTAATTTTAATATTCTCCAATAACCATCTCCAGTTTCTAATAAAAATGAATCATAAGTTAATTCACCAGTATTGACATTGACTGCTCTCAACTGAATTTTTTCCTTGAAGTCTCCATCATTTTCTAATTTAACATAAACATTAAGATACTGATTATCTTGATTTATTATGACATTACTTATGCTAAATTTATGAATCTCTGCTAAATTATTTTGTTTTAATTGTACATTAATATTAAATATCTGCAAGTCAGAAGCACCATTTTCATCTCTTGCTTCTACTATAATTTCATATATTCCTGTATTTCTTGGGAACCAATTAATAACTCCAGTAGTTGGATTTATTATCATTCCATTTGGATAATTTCTTAAGCTATATGTGATTATATCATTGTCTATATCTCTTGCTTCTACATCATATTTATATAATGTATCAACAAAAGCATTTGTAATTGGATTTGATGTTATTTGTGGTGCATTGTTATCATCAAATGCATTCAATATTCTAAAATCATTTACATCCTCTCCTTCAGAATTGTCATCATCTTTTACAATTATTAAAAGTGTATATCTTCCATTCCTTAATCTTGTAGTGTCAAATAAATAATTTCCATTTTCTATATTTCCTGGTAATTCAACCAGCAACCTATAACCCCTAAGCCAATCAAACAAAGGAATATTTGAATGTCTTCTGTAATACACTTTTGTATTTACTATACTGCCATCAACATCATTTGCATTCCATTCTATATTATGTATTCCTTCAATTATTTCATAAAATCTTGGTGATGTTATATCAACAATAGGTGCTTGATTTTCTTGTGGTCTAAGAATTGTTCTAAAATTCCATATTGAACTTTGTACTGGATTATTTATCCCATCACTAACTATTACATGCCATTGGTAATTTGTATTATATTGCAAATTTACTGGATATTGCTCCTGTCTGAGTTCACTAGCAATTAATCTATTATTTAAATAAACATCATAAAATAAATTATCATTGTCAATATCATTTCCATCCCATCTTAATAGGGTACTTAATGGAATATTGTTTGCTTCATTAGCTGGAAGCAATAAACTTATTGTTGGTGCTGTGTTTTGTGGCCTATTAATATTAAGTATTAAATTGAATATGTCTGCAGGTTCATTAACATTACTATCTCTTATTTCTATATTAATTCTATATGTTCCAGAATTAACATAATCATTTTGACTTACTACAAAATTTTTTTCATACTCTTCGCTGTTTTCAAAATCTCCTAAGTAATGTATCAATCTGTTGTTAGAATCATAAATTTTTATGTTTACAGAAAATGGTACGTTATCAGTTCTTGATCTAATATAAAATGTAGCTTCTTCTCCAAATTCTATTGTTTTTTCATTACTATTATCATCCCATGCTGCATTAGACAATAAAAATGCAGATGCATTACTGATAAAAATAAAACTGAATAAAAATGCAATTAGTATTATTATTTTATTTTTCATTTTAAAACACCTGAGAAACTCTCACTCCATAACTTGGTTTTTGTTTTCTATCAAATCTTACAAAGCCACCAATTCCTTGATTCCATGGAGTTCTATATTGTACTCCTAAAGAACCAACAGGTTTTGGTTTATGTGAAATTTTTTTATTAACTTTAGAATCATCAGTATCATATATTTTACTTCCATCTTCACTATACATTTTTCTGTGTATAACTCCATCTTGTTTTTCTTTGCCCCAATATAGGCCAGCAGATGCATTAACTTCTATTGGTAATTTTAATTTAGAATCAAAAGATATATACAATGAAGTTCCAAAACCACTAACAACATTATCAATGCTGTCTTGTCTGCTTATATAATCACCAGAATTGAACCTTGATTCTACATATTTTCCAATTGAAGAATCTGTATTTTGTCTAGGGTTATATTCTACAAGTAATCCATGTGCAAATTTACCAATTGGAAATGCAATACCAGCACCAATATTTGTGTTTTCAGTGCCATTGATTTGTAAAAATGTTTCAATAGGTTGTTTTCTTTTTGTTTGTGATAATTTTCCAGAAATTCTTATTGTATCGGGTTTTATTGTTGCTCTTAATGAATCAAGCATTTTTTGTTTTTCTGCTGCATCATAATCTAATTTTTCTTGATAAATTTCTCCATAAACTTCAACTGGAACAACAACTGGTGTTGTTATTTGTCCAGGAGCATCTCTAAATAATACGAGATATTCTCCCTTTCTTGTTAAGCTTCCAGGAATAAAATTTTCTCTTTCTTTACCTATATATCTAATATCAAAAGTAGTTGGATCAATCTCAACTTCATCTTCTGAAACCTTATAATTAGGGTTTATTACAGCCGACTGCAAACTTGCTCTTCCTATTTCTTTAAGATTATCCATTGTAACAAATTTTTTAATGCCTTCAGAAGAAATTAATTGGTAAGGAATTGCTCCAGCAGTGTGTGCCTTCTCAGTATTATCTGGGTGTCTTAGACCTCTTGGATTATTTCTTGGTGATATTCCATAAAAATGTAAATCTCCAGTTGTTGAATCAATTTTATGTGTAAACCATAAGTTTGAGATTTCAGATAAAAAAGAATCTCTTGCATTTAATTCAAATGAAGAATCTCTTTGTGCTTGAGTTAAATTATCTTCAAGTGCTAATGCTTTTATAACTGTTGAATACTTCGCAGTTGTTGTATCTTCTTCAACTGGAGTTTGTCTTAAAGAATCAGCTACTCTTGAAGAATCTTCCAATGTTTTTTTATCTTGGAATTCACTATAACTAAAACCACCAATTTCATTTGGTTTACTAGCAATTGAATATCCTAAAAATCCGGAAACTAACAATGGTAAAATAAATCTGTTAAAAAATTTATTTGAATATCTTTCATTCATTTTTTTATAAACCCCATGTAATTAATACCACTTAACAGAAATAACTTGTTTATAAAGTTTTCTGTTAGGACTATTATTAAGAAGTAACATGGGGATATGAGGATTTGAACCCCAATCAACCGGTCTGGAGCCGGTTACACTAGCCAGGTTGTGCTATATCCCCGTATATAAAAAATAAGAATTTCCTTATTTAACTCTTTCTATCCTAAGAATTTCATCAATCTCTTCAGATGAAATTGCGCACCCTCTTAATTTTAATCCCCATAAAATTCCATCAAGAATTTCTTTTTTATTAACATATTTGTTTTCATATTCATTGAATAATCCCATTTCAAAGGCAATAGTCATGAGTTCTGCACTTCTTATTATGTTCACATCCTTAATTTCAGATTTAAATTCTTTTATATTTTGATTATTTATTGTTATTTTGGTGTCGAGTTTTCTTTCAAGAATCATTGCCAATTTTTTATAATCTTCAACAAGAAGCCGTATATTTCTTTCATCAACAATATAAGTTCCTTGCAATAGATGAGCCAGAACCAAAGCCTCAACTTCCGCTTTATCCAAGATTTTTATAGATTTTCCATGTGCAACGAATATATTATTGCATATTTCAAGAAGTTTTATGGTTTTACTTTCAGAGTTTACATTATCATAAATTCTGAATATATTATTTTTTATAAGATTAGAAATCATTATTGCTTCTAACTTGTATTTTTTTGAATTAAGCGGATTATCAAGACTTTCTTTTCTTACCGCATCGGATATAACAAAATCTCCCTTAAATTTTTTCTTCAGTTCTTCAAGAACACTCAGCAAATTATTAGTAGCAAGTGAAATTATTGAGGATGTATCAAAGAAAAGGTCATTCATTTGAAAAGTCCCCTTGCAAATTTTAATCTTTTGTCCACACTGATGGAAGAAATCTCTCTTACCTCAGATATCCCTGTTTTTCCTATATACTCAGTCAATTCCCATTTATCTATTCCTAATAGTTCAGCAGTTCTTCCCAAAGATAGTCCATGTTCATAAAGTCTAGATCCCCTTGCAATTTGTGCATCATGAATGGCTTCTTTTATATATTTCTTTAATTTATTGTCAAGTTTATCTATTACATCCAAGATGTTTTTTATGTTTTTTTCAAAATTTGTAACATCATTATTTTGCAAAGAGAATAGAGCTCCATTCAATGAACTATTAGTAGTTTCAAAGAATAATTTCCATCCAGGATATTTTCTATAGTCAGTTCTTTCAAATATTTTTGACAAGGAATAGGTCATTACAGCCATTGTTATTACATCTTCATCCTGAAATAATGAGGAGGAATTTATTATTTTATTTGATAAATCTCTTAAGAATTTTATATCATTTTTTTTTATTGCATCCAGAGATCCTTTAAGAACATCAATAATCTCTTTTTTTACTTCATTATTCATGAAATAACAAAAATCTTTGTATATTTAAATTTTTATATGATTGAAAGATTTAATATACCGTTGATAATGCTTGCGGTTCAACTTTAGAAGATTTTGGTATTATTCGTGATGGTTTTCTTTGAATTTCTTTTGTAGAAAGAAGAGGAACATAGGGAATTTTTCCAAAAATGGTGACTCCAATATATTTAAGTAATTCATGCATTTCTCCATATTCTATAGATTCTCTGAAATTTTTCTCTAAGTAATGATCAATGCTCATTAATCTATCACGAATTCCTTGATCGTGTGATATTATTCCTATTGGTTGCCTTAATTTTTGCAAGAGGAGAATTGAAGCAGCAACCAAGCCATCATCAGCTGGAGATATCATTTTATCAGCCGTAAAACGAGAGTGATATATATCACTAACCAATTCTAAATATTTATTATAATTAAAAAGGTTGCCTTGTTCTGAAAATAAACCCAAATAATGCTTATTCCGGGATAAAACCTTGCTTATTTCAGATAATTTATCAATTATACCTAAAAGAGAGGTTCCAATTTCTCTGAAATCATCAATTCTCTTATTTTTTTCTTTCATACCAAAAGAATATGAAAATTTATTGAAACTTCTGCTATTTGTAATCTTTCTAAGGCCTTTTTTTCTGTTTCTTAGTATACATTTCAATTTCTGAACCTCATCTAAAACTTCTGGTGTAGTAGTCAGATTTTTTCCAATATTAATTGTGTTAAGGAGATTTGTTAGGTAAATAAGGTAGTTTGAAATGGGTTTTGTACTCATACTAGCTATATCCATATAAAAATTCTCAAAAAAATCTTCAATAGACAACCCTGGTATTCTTGGTGATAATATATTTGTGTCTAGCAAACAAACAAACATATTATGGACTACTCTTTCAAAACCAAATTTATCATCAATAGTCATTTTATAGTAATCTTGAATAATTATAATCTTTTTAAATACATAATATACTTAAATCTTATGAAATATATTTATTTAGATCACACAGCAGACATCAAGTTTCAGGCATTCGGCAAATCTCTGAATGAAGTTTTTTCAAATTCAGCTTATGCTATGATAAATATTCTTTGTGAAGAAAAAGTAAAAGAAAAAATAACTAAGAAAATAAAAGTAAAAGGTGTTGATAAGAAAGCCTTGTTATATTCATTTCTTGAGGAAATATTATTCTTGCTAAATACAAAACAATTTCTTTTATCAAAAGTTAAGGAAATAAAAATAAAGGAAAGAGAATTAACGGCAACTTTAACAGGAGACAATTTGAAAAATTACAAATTAGGCTTAGACATTAAGGCTGTAACATATAATGACATGTTCATAAAGGAAAAACCTTTTATTATACAAGTTGTGCTTGATATCTAAGCAAATTTTTGAACTGCGGACACTGCGGACAACCACCCGCACCAAGTATATAAATGAAAGAGAATTATATTTTTAATGGATAATTTTGTTATAAACATCAATGATTTTCCACAAGATAGAACTGTTTTATTTCTTAAAGAAGATTACAGGTTGAGGTTATTTAACAAATCCATGGAGATTTTTGGTTCTAATAAAGAATTTTTAAAGTTTTTTAATAGAAAAAATTATAATTTCATTGAGACTTGGAAGAATGGAAAAATTACAAGAAATAGTAAATGGATAACTAAACAAGGGATAGTTTTAAATCATATTTTCAAATTGTCAGATTATCTAATAAATAAAGGTTATAACAATTATAGGAAAAGAAACTGCAAAAGTTTAATAGATTTAGGTTTAATAAAGTTTGATAAGATTGGAGAATACAACTCTTTAGTTTATAATATAACTAATGAAGGTAAAGAATATCTAAAGAAACTTTTAAATATGAACATGCTAAACAAAGATATAAGAAAAAGTCTAAAGGAGGAACTTGATGAAAGATAAACTGAAGAAAGTTCAAGAAAACATATATGAACTTCCAAAACAAGGCAAAATGAATGTTCCAGCAAGAATATTCATTTCGGAAGTAATGTTAGAAAAATTAGAAGATAATGCAGTAGAACAACTGCATAATGTTGCATGCCTAAAGGGAATCAAGAAGTGGGCTCTGTCAATGCCCGACACCCATTCAGGATATGGTTTTCCCATTGGAGGTGTTGCAATATTTGATTTGGATGAAGGCATAATCTCGCCTGGTGGCGTAGGATAGAACAAAAGTTCCCTGAGACGACATCAATTGTGGAGTTCGTGTCTTAAGTTCAAACATCAAAGTAGATGATTTTCTAAAAAAAAGAACAGAGATACTTGATGCTCTATACAAAAACATTCCTTCAGGTGTTGGAGGAAAAGCAAAGATTAGATTGGACAAGAATATTCTGAAAGAAGTTTGCGAAAATGGAGTTGACTGGTGCATTAAAAATGGTTATGCAACAAAAGAGGACAAGGAAAGAACAGAAGAAAATGGGAATATGAAAGGTGCAGATTTCAAGGATGTTACAGAAAGAGCGATAACAAGAGGGATGCCCCAACTAGGAAGTCTTGGAGCAGGAAATCATTTTCTCGAAGTTCAGAAAGTTGATGAAATTTTTGATGAAAAAATAGCAAAGATTTTTGGAATTAATAAAGATAATATTTTGATAATGATTCATTGTGGTTCTCGTGGATTTGGACATCAAATTGCTTCAGATTACATTAAAATGATGGAAGAGCAAATCGGATTTGAAGATTTGCCAGACAGGGAATTAATATGCGCTCCATTCAAATCAGAGTTAGGCCAAAAATATTATAGAGCGATGTGTTGCGCAGTTAATTATGCATTCTCAAATAGGCAGATGATTACTCATTGGATTAGAGAAACTTTCAAGGAATTTTTTCCTGATTCAGAACTAAAATTAGTTTATGATATTGCTCATAACATAGCAAAAGTTGAAGAGCATGTCATTGATGGAAAAAAACAGAAAATATGTATTCATAGAAAGGGTGCAACTCGTTCTTTTGGTCCTGGAAGAAAAGAAATCCCAGAAGTTTACAGAAAATATGGACAACCAATTTTAATTCCTGGTTCAATGGGAACTTATTCTTATATTTTGATTGGAACAGAAAAAGCAGAGCAGGTTTCTTTTGCTTCAACAGCTCATGGTGCGGGTCGTGTAATGTCAAGGCATAGTGCATTAAGAGAATTTAAGGGAGAGCAGATAAAGAAAGATTTGGAAAAACAGAACATAGAGATAAAAGCGGGTGGTTGGAAATCAATAGCAGAAGAAGCTCCAGGTGTATATAAAGATATTAATGAAGTTGTGAAAGTAAGCCATGAATTGGGAATAGGTAATTTAGTTGTTAAATTGAAACCTTTGGCAGTTATGAAAGGGTGAAGTTCTTATTCAATAAAAAATAATCTCTTGGGGTTGTGAAGCCAAACATTAATAAAGTTCAATATTTTAATACCCGTATGAAAGGGGTTTTTTTTGATCACGAAAGATTAAAAATAATTTGTGAAGACGTTCTATTAACAAATAAAATTTCAAATGAAAGTGTTGATTTAATCGTTACATCTCCCCCATACAATTTAGACATAAAGTATAACTCTCATAATGACAAGATTACTTACAAAAAATACCTAGAATTCAGTTATAAATGGTTATCTAGATGTTTTGAATGGTTAAAAGACGACGGAAGATTATGTCTTAATATTCCTTTAGATAAAAATAAAGAAGGACAACAAAGCGTTGGTGCAGATTTAACAATAATAGCCAAAAAGATTGGATATAAATATCACTCCACAATCATATGGAATGAAGGAAATATTTCTAGAAGAACTGCTTGGGGTTCTTGGTTAAGTGCATCGGCTCCTTATGTTATAGCTCCAGTGGAATTGATTGTTGTTTTATATAAAAAATACTGGAAAAAAAATGAGAAAAAAATCTCTGACATAAAAAAACAAGAATTTATAGATTGGACCAATGGATTATGGACTTTTCCAGGTCAGAACAAAAAAGGGGCTGGAGGTCATCCTGCACCATTTCCAATTGAATTACCAAAAAGATGTATTAAATTATTTAGTTTTGTAGATGATGTTGTATTAGATCCATTTATGGGAAGCGGTTCAACACTAATTGCTGCCACATCTAATAATAGAAAATCTATTGGTATTGACATTGATACGGAATACTGTGCAATAGCAAAAAAAAGAATAATTGCCGAATCAGAGATTTTAGAAAGAGAATTAAATGAAATTGTTATTAAAACGTAAGTGATAAAAATGACAAAAAGCAAAGAAGAGATATCCCAAGCGAATTTTGTTATGGAATATTTTAAGAAAAATTCTAAAAAAGAGATTAAGCATCCAGAAATAGTTGATTGGGTTGTTGAAGAATATAAAAAAAGAACTGGAGAAGTTTTCAGAGATCCCGACAGAGCAATAAGAAAGTTATCACAAGAAGGACAACTGATAAAAATTACAAAAGGAATTTACAAGTATGATCCTGATTTTGTACATAACAAAAAACTTGAAGATTTTACTCCTGCTCAAAAAGAAGAGATATTCAAAAGAGATAACTATAGATGCGTAATTTGTGGTAAAGGAAAGGCAGAAGGTATTGAGATTCAAGCCGATCATATAAAACCAAAAGAATTAGGGGGTAAAGCAGAGATAGTAAATGGACAAACTTTATGTGCACAGCATAACTTTCAAAAGAAACATTACAAGCAAACTGAAACAGGAAAGAAAATGTTCATAAGACTCTACGAATTAGCAAAAAACAATAAAGATAAAGAATTAATGAGATTCTGTGAAGATGTTTTGCAAGTCTATGAAAAAAATAATATCAATGGGCATATTGTTTGGAAAAAATAGAAAGGCTATGATTTCATTCTCTTATCAACTAGAATTTAACACTTTAAACCATAGAAATTATTAAAAACTATCAAGTTCTTTAAAAAGTATGGCATTAAGGGGTTTTTTTGATATTTTAATGGGTTTATTTGGAAGAAAAAAAACAATAAGATTGGGTTTTTATGGTCCAGTAAATGCTGGAAAAACTTCTCTAGCAAACAGAATCTCAAAAGATTTCACAGGAGAGGAATTAGGAACTGTAAGCAAGATTCCACATGAGACAAGAGAGATTCAGATTAAAGAAAAAGTTAAGATAAGAAAGGGAAGTAAATCATTGGATTTTAATTTGATAGATACTCCAGGAATAGCTACAAGAGTAGACTATATGGAATTCATAAAGCATGGTTTGAGCGCAAGGGAAGCTAAAGACAGAGCAAAGGAAGCAACTCAAGGAGTCATAGAAGCAATAAAATGGCTTGAGAATGTTGACTGTGTTTTAGTAATTCTTGATTCAACAGAAAATCCATACAATCAAGTAAACATTACAATCATTGGTAATTTAGCAGCAAGAAAAATTCCT
>Ga0209541_10013885_pt1 | contig 12248 bp, 17 predicted proteins | sample RifCSPlowO2_01_FD_184027 | JGI IMG/M metagenome (GOLD analysis project Ga0209541, IMG submission 184027) | Groundwater microbial communities from Rifle, Colorado - Rifle CSP2_plank lowO2_0.1 (SPAdes) (version 2) | ecosystem: Environmental > Aquatic > Deep subsurface > Groundwater | place...
GATATATTCAGCAAGCGTACAATCCCGATGGTCTTCACCGCCTTTATCAACAATACTGTCTACAACACTGCCCGCAACTGTTCCAACATAATCGTATGGAATTTGAAAGCTTCCATCTGCCAACAGAGCCAGGTAAGGTAAACCAAATCCATTGCATTGTGGTATTACTCTTTTGATGAAATCTACATGGTAATTAAATGCTTCTTCACTATTTTCTGTTCTAAAAATAAAATCTAAAAATGAAGGCTCAATATTTGTGTTTACAACATATAATTCTTCTGGCATATTAACCCATAGAAAACCAAAAACTTTAAGAAAGGCTTCTAAGTAAGAAAAATTTTTATTATGTATGCTTAGATGTCAAAGCTTTCTCTAGGGTTTCTCGCCTGAATGTTAAATCCTGCGTCTGCAAGCAGATGCCAAGATACCTGACATGGCTTTGAGGAACATTTACAATTAGGGCAATTTTTTTCTCAATCTAAGCATGTATATGAAAGCTTTAAATATTACATATAGTGATTTTATATAATTGTGGGATATTTATGAATATAAGCAATCTAGCCAAGATCAAAGGGTGGAACACTGTTGAAGATGTACAAAACAAGTTGGGCATAACCAAATCAACTGCTTATCTTTATTTGCACAAGCTTAGCAAAAGCGGTCATGTAGTTCAAAAGGTAAAGAAGCCTAGAGGCACTATGTACCTTGTATCTACTGTTCCAATGAAATACAAATACCATGGAATGTATGAAGGCACAGATCTGGTCGCGTCTTCCCAGGAATTCAGCAAGGAAAAAATAGCTTGGGAGCAAAAAATAGCGTTTTTTCTCAAAAAATACAAAGAAGAGCGTAATACAAGATACTATAACGAGGCAGAAAAAATGGTCAGAAAGATAAAGAACTGGAAAATGCTTTACAGATTTTTGAAATTGTATGGCGTAAAAAACGAATTTATAGAAATGTATTTGAATTCAAGAAGAAAGGTTAAAAAAGTCCCCAGAATGCCTAAACTATATAAGCGACTGCTGAATTATGAGGTGTAAATATGCTTGCCGACAAAGAATTTCTTGAATCACTGCTAGCATACATTGGGAAAAGGCTTAATCATGAAACTGAATGCATGATTATTGGCGGCAATGCAATGCTGTATTATGATTTGCGCGGCCAGACAAAAGATCTTGACATGGTTTTTTTTAAAAAACAAGACATAGCTGCAATTGTCAAGATAATAAAGAACCATCCTATATATAAAAAAATCCCTTCATCTAAAAAAATCCCTTATTATGTAAGGCCCGAGCTCAGGAAAAAAGGAACGCCTATCTTTATAGGCAATGACGATGTTCCGAGGTTTGATTTGTTTTACAATAATATTTTTTCAGTTGATGCAAAGCCCATTTTTGAGGATTCTGAAAGAACAATAATTTTTGACATGCTGAGAATAAGGCTTCCAAAACCAGAATACATAATATTTTTAAAAGCCGCAGCTGACAGGCCTCAAGATAGGGAAGATATAGTAAGGCTAGTCAAAAATATAGCAATTGACTGGAAAAAGTTTTTGAGCATTGCGAACAACTGCAGCAAAGAAAATGAAAGGCCTGTTTATTTTGCATTAGAATCCCTGCACGACATAAACCAGAAAGAAAAAATAATCCCGGAAAATATACTTAAAGAACTAGCAAAGATTTTTGGCATGAAACTATAATGCTTTACATATGATGTAAGGTCATGAATATTTATAGATTGCTTAATTTTCATATTTCAAAGCTTTCTCCAGGATTTCTCGCCTGAATATTAAACCCTGAGTCTGCGAGCACGCTGCAGAACATGTTTGTTGCAAACGGGTATTTCATAAAGCCGTCGTGCACAGGCACTGTTATTTTTGGTTTCACGCGCTTTACATAATCTATGCCTTCTGTAACTCTCATCCATGGCGCTATTACGGGTGCCAGCAATACGTCAATACCCTGCACTTCTTCATCGAATTCCAGAGAGTCGCCCGGCGCAAAAATTCTTTTTTCAGAGTTGTTTTCTTTTATTATAAATCCTGCATTTTCAGGACATGGCACTGGCAATGCCCCGTGAGGGCAATTAATGGCGCGGATGGAAAAATCTTGTATTTGTAAAGATTTTCCTTTTTGTATTACATCTGCCTTTATTCCTGCATCGTGCATTTTTCCTGCAAGCGATGCGTTAGTTATTATTTTTCCGCCAAATTCCTTTAGCGCATCCGGGAAATAATGGTCCTGGTGCTCATGGGTAACAAATACAGCGTCTGCATCTATTTTTTTCATGTAGCCTTCACCAAAAACCCATGATCCTGGATCTAAAAGAATTTTCGTGCCTTTGCATTCAACAAGCACGCATGAATGAAATACTTTCGTGACTTTCATTAATTTACTTCAGAAAGAAACTATAAAACTTTCACATTTAGTCCTTCTACTTTTAAAAAATCTTTGTCAAATGTTATTAGTTTTAGATTGTTTGCAATAGCAACAGAGGCTATGAACGCATCTATAACACCTATTACACTACCTTTTTCCATCATATCTTTACAGATGTTTCCGCTTATTTTTGAACAGTCTTTATTGTAGTCTACTATGTTTATTGAATCAAGAAATTTCTGGCGCGCTTCATCGTTCTTTTCTAAACCTACAATAAGCTCGTGTATCGTGAACGGTGTTACTGCTACTTCTTCGTTCCCTATGAAGGAACGTGAGGCTTCACCTCTTTGTTTTGCCATTATCATCTCTATTGCCACTGAACTGTCTAGCAAATACACGTTTTCTCTCCTCCGCTTCCTTATTTGCCCTTTCCCTTATCTCTCTTGACGCTTTCAGAAGTTTTTCTGCGTCTGCTCCGCTATTTTTTAGTATTCCATATATCGATCGTCCGGTTGATTTCTTTTCAGAAGACAAGCGCATGAACAGGTCTGAGAAGCTCTCATCTCCGCGCTTCATGCGCTTCATGTTTTCGTATGCGTCTTCCGTCACAGTAATAGTTTTCACAGCCATGCTAATGCACCAACTTATATGTTTATGTTTAAACATACATTTAAAGCTTTGTAAATTACGATATTTATATACTACTTAGAAGTAATAATATATATGCCACATATTTTGCACGCTAAACCAAGAAGAGTAGAACACGCAGATACTGCGCCAACATTTACTGAATGGCGAGTGCCAATGGTTGGAGACGATTTTAATAGAGTAAAGAACATGTATAATTTAACACGGCAATATGCTGACGAATTCCTTTCAGAAGGGCGTGCTGGATACAACAAAACGCTTGCAGAGTTGCTTCATGCTTACAGGGAAGAAGTTTATAATAGAGCAAGAGGGACTAGATCAGATTGCGGTTTAACTTCAGATGCTGAACTCAAGGGGGATGTTTTGGGTTACGCGATGCATGCCCTAAAAACTTTTACAAACCCTGAAACTGCAAAAATTGCAGATTACCGCCTTGTAGAAAGGGCTGTTAGGTCGCTTGCAGAGATAGGGCAAGGAAAAAGCTCGATTGTGCTGAAAAAGCTGGATAAAGTTAGCGATGCTAAATTTAGAGGACATCTTTTAGGCTTACTTGAAGATCCTTTTGCACAATCTTACTATAATACTTATGAAAGAGACCTGCCGACAAGAATACACACCAGTCTTCCATAACTTTACTTTCTTATTATTGCCGTGACTTTCATCTTTATAGGTTACAGACAAAAATATTAAACATGCAGCTGTCAGCACACTTGTCCACAGGGGTAATTTTATCAGTAGCAGCCATGGCATTTGGTGCGGAACCTGAAGCTGCGTTTTTCCTTATCATAGGCGCACTGGGGCCTGACATAGACTTTTTCCTTGTAAAGGGCAACCACAGGAAGGCGGTAACGCACATGCCTGTCACATGGGCATTTGCAATAATACCTGCCTTTTTTTCTATACATGCAGCCATGTTTGTAATAGGAATATTTTCACACTTGGCACTTGATGCCCTGGATTGGGGCATACACATGCATCCTAAAAGCAGAAAATACGGAGGTCTTCTCAAGGTGAAAAAAGACTTTACAAAAGCGGAGCACTTTATCGAACATTACATGCGCGACTGGCGCTTCTTGTCAGCAGAGATAATCCTAGCTGCAGCTAGCATTTTCATGGTGCTGGTATTTTTGTAGTAATGTTATAAAATTTTCTACCAATTGTTTTTATGAAAGAAGAAAAAGTTTTTTTACAAAAACGGCAATGAGAGGATAGCCGGCATTCTATCTTTGCCTGAAAAAACATCAAGAAAAGCTGTTATACTCCTCCACGGGTTTACAGGCGACAAAAATTCAGAAGGCAACAGCGACCTTTATCCTGTTCTGGCGAAAACTTTGTGCAACGAAGGTTTTAATGTTCTCAGGTTTGACTGCCGCGGCTCTGGCGAAAGCGACGGAAAATTTGAAGACATGACATTTACAAGCGAGGCAGCAGATTTGAAAAAATCGATTGAGTTCATGAGGGAGAAAAATGACAAAGTTTCTGTTGTTGGGTCAAGCTTTGGCGGAGGTGTAACCCTTCTTGCCTACGACAAATCCGTAGACTGCATTGTTTTATGGTATCCCCTGATATATGCGCAGGCGTCCAAAAGGCTCGAATCTTTACACAGCATGTTCAAAGAAAAAGATAAAGTCATGATTACAAACACAAGCGGCAAGGCTTTCTATGTCGGAAAAAACCTGTATCAGGAATGGCAAACAATAAATCCATCCAGCAGGCTAAAAGATGTGACATGCCCGATTCTTATTGTGACAGGCACCAATGACAGAGCCTTGCCTGTTAAAAATGCAAAAAAAGCGATCAATGATATCAAAGCAGAAAAAAAGCTTGAATTAATAGAAGGCGCTTACCATTGCTGGTGGGATGCAAACAACAAGCTTGTGGAAGAATACAGGCAAAAGGCCATGAAAGAAACAGTAGACTGGATAAAGAAATTTATGTGATAAATTTATTTTTTTTGTATAAAAATTGTTTACATCCACACATCGTAACGCGAATAGTTTAACTTGTATTTTTCAAGAGTTTCAATGAAAAAATCGCGGTTTCTGACGGGCACAAGTATTGTGTTGCCGCCTAACTTGCTGCCACTGAATTTTTTCAACATGCCAGGATATCTTTTTTTGCCTGATTTATACCCATAAAATTTATTCAGAAGCGCTCCCTTTGCCTTGCCTGGAGTTTCCCAGCATAAAATCGAATATGACTTAAGGCCGGGAGGCTCTTTTGAGTATTTTCCGTAGAGCACAATGCCATGAGAAGCTATGCTTTGTGAGAGCTCTTCCCATTCTTCAAGTTTTCCTACTTTTATGCTGATTTCATTATCGATATCTTTTGCCCTGAACTCAAGCGCTATGTTTGTAAGACGAAAGCTCTCTGCAAGCTTGTTTAGTCTTGCCCGCATGGAAAGCTGAACTTTTTTTGATGCGCTTACGTCAAAAAAAATATCTATGTCAGATTCTTCGAAAGCTGCCAGCCTGGCAGCGCTGCCGAACAGGATAATGCTGCGCACAAACTTAAGTTCATTCTGGGAAAGGCCAGAAATAAGGTAAGATGTTGCGTGAGAGGCGTACCTAAGTATTTCTATGGGATTCATTCTATATCACCAACAGCCTCTCTGACGGTTTTTTTTAACTCAAAAAAATTATCCATTTTTTCTCTGAGAACAGAATCTGTTTTTAGCGGCGCACCATAAATTATATCATCTCTGTTACGCTCTATCTCCCTTGCTATATACAATATTTTATCTGAATTTTTTAGACTGGCTATTTCTCTTGTCATCATACCAGCAAGCCTTATCTTTAGCCTTTTCTCCTCGGATTTAAAAAATTCATGCTTAATGCATGAACCAGGCTTTAATGCTTTTGACTTATGCAGCCATATCTCAACAACGTGCTGCATGCCAATTGATAGCGCAGCCATAAGCAGCCTTTGCCTTTTCAGCAAGCCCCCTGGATCATTTATAGCCTCTTCTATCGACGCATTAACTTCTGTCAGTGCCGCCAGATGCTTTTCGTCCTGCATTCTTTATCTATGTACCTTAGTCTTAATAAAGCTTTCTATTCTTTTTTAAGACCTTAGTCTTAATTTATTTCCTCTTTTTCTGCATAAAAAACAGCTTTTCTATATCATTGACCGTATTAGCGTCTGAAGGGGACTTATCTTCCCTCAAGCGCAAAAGACGAGGAAAGCGCAGCGCATAGCCGCTCTTATACTTTGGAGACTTTTGTATTTCTTCATAACCTATTTCCAAAACTACCTGCGGCTTGACAGAAACAATTTTTCCTTCCTCGCTTACAATTATTTTTTTTAGCCTCTTTGTCAAATCTTCCATCTGCTCTTCTGTCAAGCCTGATGCCATTCTTCCTGTCTCAACAAAATTGCCGGCTTGCTTAGCGCCGAGAACAAGAGAGCCGAACCACTGGGAGCGCTTGCCCTCGCCCCATTCTGCGCCAACAACCACCAAATCCAGAGGCTCCATTATGGGCTTTACTTTTAGCCAGTAGCCTACGCGTTTTCCGGGCTTGTACTGGGCTGAAAGATTTTTAACTATCACGCCTTCCTGGCCCTGTTTAAGGCACTTCTGATAAAATTTTTCAGCATTTCCAAAATCTTTGGTTTCAATGTTGTCTGCATAATGAAAGCTTTTGCTTGTTTTTATTATCATCTTAAGGGATTCCAGCCTCTCTTTCAGCGGCTTATCCATCAAAGATGCGCCGTTGACATAAATTATATCAAACAAATTGACCTGAATAGGTATATCTTTTACCATTTTCTCTATGTTGTGTTTTCTTTGTATGCGGCGGGATAAAGATTGAAATGGCTGCGGATTGCCCTTGCTGTCAACAGCAACAACTTCGCCTTCCACTATGCATTGCTTTGCACTGATATTGTCTTTTATCATTTTTTCAATGTCAGGAAACTGGTTTGTCACTTCATCCAGACGGCGGGAAAATATTTTTACTTTGCTGCCATCTTTATGGCCGGCAATCCTAAAGCCGTCATATTTGCATTCCACCAGTGGACAATCAAAAGCATCCAAAGCCTCTTTCAGGTTTGGCGAAGAATCTGCAAGCATAACACGAACCGGGCGAAAGAGCTGCACCTCTGCGTTAAGATCTCCTTTTCTTGCCATCTCTGCAACTATCCCGAAATTTCCAAGCACGTTAAACGCATGCTCTACCTGCTTGGGCTCTTTGTCAAATGCGAGGGCAATCGCTTCCCTTACAATACCGTGTGCAACGCCTATGCGCATGTCGCCTATGACAGTCCTTACAACGTAACGGGCCTCTTTTGGAGAAGCCTGAGAAAGTATCTCTACGACAAGATTCACCTTGCGCTCCTGCGAGCCTGTTCCGCTGATAAAAGGAAGCTGCTGCAGGTTATCAAACACTTTATCCACTGTAAGCGCCTGCTGGCGCAGGGCTGTCTGCTTTTTGTTTTCTGCAAGCTTTTCTGCTGTGAGCCCAAGGTCTCCTGTTTTTTTAAATATTTTTTCAACTGCGTCAAGAGGAGCCCCAAACGCTTTTGCTATTATTTTCTTGATCGTTTCCTTTGCAACGCCAAGGTCTTCTCCGCCCTGAGCAAATACAGCGCCCGTTGACATAAGCACAACCTTTTCAAGTACTGGTTGACGCCCAGAGGGCGTCGGTTCGCTTGCTGCATGCCTGTAAAATTCAGCAAGCATGTCCCTTTTTTCCAATTTCTTGGCCGTGGATTCCAGCCTTTCATACAGGTCGGCAAGCAGAGAATAACGCATAGAATAAGATTGGATAGCGTGTTTCTTAAACTTTTCACGTATTGTGAAAATATGAAATGGGTAGAAAGGACTGTAGGTGAAGACCCAGCAGATTTTTACAGGCTAAATTATTCTGGCTATAATAGGTCAAGGCTCGCGAGGGAAGATTTTGCACTTTATAGAACTTTATCAAGAAGGCATATGCTTGACAGCACTATTCCTGCAGACGAGAAAGTTGTAGAACTTGGAAGAAAAGGCAGGTGGAATTCTTCAAGGTTTGGCGAAGACCCAGTTGCTTATTATCATGCGTATTATGAAGGCTTGACAAGAGGAGAATTGATAAAGGCAGAAGCTGCGCTTTATCAAAAATTAAAAGCAGATGGGCTTTTAGTTTGTGTGCCAAAAATGAGCAAAGATGAAATAAGAGAAAAGGCAAGAAAAGTTAATATAAAAAAATCTCGTATTGGCAGGTATCCTCTGGCATATTATCGGGAAAACTACAACGGCGTAACAAGAGGAGAATTAGGAAAGTTAGACTGTGCGCTTTATGCAAGGTTAAGGCGAGATAAGCTTTTAGACAAAGTTCCGCGGGTGTTCCAAGATTTTGGCGATGATCCTGTTGCATATTATCACAAGCACCACAACGGCCTGACAAGAGGACAATTACAGCGTGTCAATCAAAGCCTTTACCATCGTTTGAGAAGAGACGGCTTTTTGCATGAAGTTCCAACCATGCAGCGTTAAGACCTTGGCGCTCAAAAAGCGCTTTCATGGTGATTTTTAGCCTTTTTAAAAGTTCCTTTTTAATTAAAGTGAGTAATATTCTTGGATTTGAAGGGTTATATGATCTCCAGTTTTCTTGGAGTATTGTAAAGACCTTCTTTTTCAAAAGAAGGCATTTACTATGGCAGTAAAAAAACAATGGTATGAAATCTTGTCGCCGAAAATGTTCGGCTCTTCTGTAGTGGGCGAGACGCTTGCAGCAGACCCAAAGCAGCTGATAGGCAGGATATTATCAGTAAGTTTGGTTGAAATTTCAAACGAATATTCAAAGTTTTTTATAAGGCTGAAGCTTCAGGTAAATGAAGTTAACGGCACAAAGGCAAATACAGAGCTTGTTGGCCACGACGTCATGCGAGAGCGCATATACAGGATGGTCCAGAGATACATACGCAGGGTTGACTGCATACAGGACGTCACAACAAAAGACAATGTTAAGATGAGGGTAAAAACCCTTATGATTTTAATCAAGAGAGTCGGGACTTCAAGAAAAGACGGCTCAAGAAAGGCCTGCAAAGAGGCTGTTGCACGCATTGCATCTGAAACAGACTTTGAAGATTTTATAAACATGATAATAAAAGGCGAGCTGCAGAACAAGCTGCGCAAGGAATGCAGCAAAATCTATCCTATAGGAAACATAGAAATAAGGAAGACTGAAGTAATAAAAACAAGGAAAAAGTCTTAATTAATTTACTCTATTTTTGGCACTATAATTTTCACTCCAAAATCATTTTTATAATGATCAAGCGCCTTAACAAATTTAGGACTGTCGCCAACCGGCCTTGCGTAACAGTGCCCGTTGTCCAAAAAACTCATCATCTCTCTCACATGACCTCCGCCTATAACCACAGCTGCGTTCATGTTTGGAACCTTGCCTGCACCAAACTCCCTTGATGCAACTTCCGGGGCATTTAGAAGCGCATTACAAGTTCGTATTGATTTAAAATAACCATATTCTGCCCTTGCAGCTTCATCAGCCGGATCTTTTATTCTTTTCTCGCGAGCTGCCATAGCTTTATCCAATGACACTTCGTCTTCCCAGCCTTGCAAGTCAACATCAGGGAATTTTAAAGCAAGCAAATGCGACGCGCTAAATGCATTGTCATTCTTTGATAAAATATTATCTACAGCAGCGTTTTCAACTGCACCATTATCAAAAATTTCAAGCCCATACCCATATCTCTCCAGCTGTTGCCTAGATAAGGCATTTTTATTTGTATAGTCTTCAGAAGCATATCTGCCTTCTTTTAGCACAAGCCTTACATTCCTTTCTCTTACAAGAATTCCGCCTATGTGGTATATATTTCTTTGCGCCACTGGCGTGTTTTTTGAAAGGTTGATTGTTGTTGATGTCACCCTGTGAAGCTGCGCCAAAACGTATATCATATTGGGCGCATCAGTATTTTTTTCATAAACTATTGTTCCATAATCGCTTATTTTACTGCTTGCGTAAGCCTCCTGCTGCATTCTAGTATCATCATTGTGTATTTCTTTCCCTGCAAAAAACAAGGCTCCAACCAGTCCAGATGCAGCAACTAATGCAGAAATTTTTCCTTTTCTAGCCTGCTGGATATTCCTGCGCATAAAATCACTATAAAAATTAACTTAAAAATAAAAATAATAAACTAATCTTCTTTTCTAAAGTCATGGCGTGCGTTCACAGATGCAGATATCCAAAGCATGCCTGCAACCAAGATAAGCACGAAGGCTATTATTACAGACAAAACAAAGCTTGCCTGCGTTGTGCCCTCTACCCATTCAAGATTGCCTGCTATCATGCTCCCAACAAGAAGCACAAGCGCTCCAAGAATCCACAGTCCATGTACGTGAAATTCAAATCCCATATATATCACTATTTATTAGTAACAAAAAGCTTATAAAGCTTTAATTATCGCTTATCAATGGCTCTGTAACATCTACGGGTCTTTGATTAGTTTGTAACAAAATGGGACTTTATTCCACTTTTTTGTAATGAATACTTTGACAAATAACGAATAAAACAACGTGATGTGTAATATCTATTGCGAAGTGAATCAGGCTATGGTTAGCATAGTCTGTAGAATACGGTGATAGATATTAGATCAGAAAAGGATAAAAAACAATCTGCTGTCAAATGGCTACAAGAATGGCGATCAATAGAGGAATCAAACAAAAAAATATTTGAAAAACATGGTATGGGAGTTTTTTTCAATCATAATAAGAATTTTTGGTGTAATAATATCTTTGTCTGGTCTGGTTGTAATGTTTGGATCGGTAATGGCAGGTGTAGGTATTAAAGATTCGTTTTTAATATCAATAGGTCTTGCAGTAATAATTGGATGTGCCATTGCCATATTCATGTGGCATCATTATAGGCAAAATAAAAAACAGAAAAGAAGTGGTAAAAATGCTAAAAGGACAAATTGAAAATCCGATAATTATTTTCATTATAGGAGCAATAGTATTCTTGCTTCTAATTTATTTAGGTGTTCTTAGATTTTAACAACCCCATCCATCTATTCCCTTCTATTTGTGGTATTCCAGCAACTTGTGAAGGTGTTAATCCGCCTAAGCTCATGTGCGGTCTTATGAAATTGTAGTATGTCTGAAAGCTTGTTGCCATAAATTCAGCGTTTGTTTGTCCTTTGAAGCCTCGCATAACTTTGTCTCTTTCACGAAATGTATTGTGGAAGCGTTCTATCATATTGTTATTCTTTTTCTTTGAAGTTATGCCGTCAGCTTTGATGTGGGTTGTCATGCCTATGAATGACTTGTCTATTGCTTTTGGATAAGCTGGCAAACCATCAGTTACTATTATGTCAGGTCTTCCGCCTATTTGCTTTGACTTTTCAAAGATTTGCTGTGCGTCTTCCAAATACCTACTTTGTGTTATGTTGTTAGCCAACAAGAAGCGTGTATTTGCATCCATGCAATTCCATATCCACAGATAACCGCCATTGTTCTTTATCATCTGCTCGTCAGCATGCCACATACCGCTTACTTTTGGGTTTTGAGAATTGGCATACCTGTTTGCCAATGCCATGAATTTCTTTATCCAGCGTTTTATTGTCATGTGGCTTATTTCTATTTTGTAAAACTGCTTAAGATGGTCTTGTATCTTTCTCAAGGAAATGCCTTTGAAGTATAGGTCTAAGCAAAGTGTTATTATTTGCCCATTAACCTTAGTGCCTAATCCAATGTCAATAACAAAACGCTTCTTACAATTATTGCATGAATACCGTTGTTTCTCAACATTCTTGTTTTTCCTTATGCCTCTTTTTATCAGCTTTTCAGCTTTGCAGAATGGACACGCTTGTTTTTCTTCTTTGAGTTGAGGCATTGTTTCGTTTTTTAGCTGTCCTCTAATCTCTCTCCATAATTTGATAGCATGAATATGTTTGCAGTCTAATTGCCTGTTTTTCCAGTCAATACAATTACATTCAGACCTTTTTGGTTTTATTGTTACTATGTAAACGCCTTTACCGCTTTGGCTTGGTATCCTGTATGTGCTTCCGCTTATTCTTTCTGGCGTATCACCCTTGCTTATAATTGCATATCCTCTTATTTTTCTTCCGTCATTGTCAATTGGAGTTACCATTTCAAACACCTCATTTTGTCCTATACTTCTATACGTATATATGTATACAGTAAGTATTTAAAGCTAAATGTATATACGTATAGAAGGTGATTGTATGGCTAAATCTAAAGTAACTTTATCTATTGATGAC
>Ga0209541_10013886_pt1 | contig 12248 bp, 14 predicted proteins | sample RifCSPlowO2_01_FD_184027 | JGI IMG/M metagenome (GOLD analysis project Ga0209541, IMG submission 184027) | Groundwater microbial communities from Rifle, Colorado - Rifle CSP2_plank lowO2_0.1 (SPAdes) (version 2) | ecosystem: Environmental > Aquatic > Deep subsurface > Groundwater | place...
TATTGACGCTTCCACTCACTTAATAAAACATCCCCGCGCTTCGGTGGAAGATCTTTTGGGATTTGTTAAAGGTCCGGACTTCCCAACCGGCGGCGTGATTTACTCTAAAAAAGATATCGCCGCCGCTTATGCCACCGGCCGAGGCCCGATAATTACCCGCGGCGTAGCTGAAATAGTGGAAGATAAAAAAAACCGTCAAGAGATTATTATCACCGAAATCCCCTACCAGGTTAATAAATCAACGCTTCTTGAAAAAATCGCCGAACTGGCAAGTGACAAAAGAATTGAAGGCATCCGCGACTTAAGAGATGAGTCGGACAAAGATGGAATGAGAATCGTTATTGAACTGAAAGGTGACGCCGCGCCGCAAAAGGTCTTAAATAATCTTTACAAGCACACCGATCTTCAAAAAACTTTCCATCTTAATTTACTGGCTTTGGTTGACGGCATAGAGCCGAAGTTACTATCCCTTAAGGCGGCGTTGGAATATTTCTTAAAGCATCGCGAAGAAGTGATAACGCGCCGGACGAAATTTGAACTAGCGAAAGCGCAGGAACGTGCCCATATTTTAGAAGGGCTTAAAAAAGCGCTTGACCATATTGATGAAATTATAAAAACAATCAAGAAATCACAAGACCGCGGAGATGCTTTAAAAAATTTAGTCGCTAAATTCAAGTTGACTGAAATTCAGGCAAACGCGATTTTGGACATGAAATTGGCAACGCTTGCCAATTTGGAAAGGCAGAAAATTGAAGATGAACTTATAGAAAAGAAAAAGTTAATCAAAGAACTGGAACTTATTTTGCATAGCCGCGAAAAGACCTTGGATATTGTTTATAAAGAACTAGAGGCGATTAAAGAAAAATATGGAGACGGGCGGCGGACGAAAGTTATTGCCACGGCTTTGGGCGAATTTAAAGAAGAAGATTTGGTGCCGCTTGAAGAAGCCGTCGTGGTTTTAACCGAATCCGGTTACGTTAAAAGAATGAATCCGACGCTTGTCCGCGCCCAACATCGCGGCGGCAAGGGCATGACCGGAATGGGCACCCGGGAAGAAGATGCCGTAACTCATTTTGTTTCCACCCAAACTCATGACAATGCCTTGTTTTTCACCAACATCGGGCGCGTTTTCCAGACAAAGGTCTGGGAAATTCCGGAAGCGTCGCGCCAGTCGCGCGGGAAAGCTATTGTTAATTTTCTCGCGCTTAGCGCGGATGAAAAAGTGCAAGCGATTTTAACCTACAATGAAAAACAACTTTCCGCTAAAAGCGGAGAAAAATATTTCGTAATGGCGACTAAAAACGGTTTGGTAAAGAAAACACCAATTGCCGATTTTGGTTCAGTGCGCCATTCGGGGCTTATCGCGATTAAATTAAAGAAAGGCGATTCTTTGAAGTGGGTAAAAGAATCTTCGGGCGAAGACCAGATAATTTTTGTAACCTCGCTGGGCCAAGCGATAAGATTTTCCGAAAAAGACGCGCGGCCGCTCGGGCGCGCCACCGCCGGAATGCACGGCATTCGGCTCCACGCCGGCGACGAAGTTATCGCTATGGATATAATCAGCGCCGCGGCGGCAAAAGATCCAAATACTAAATTCTTAGTCATTATGGAAAACGGTTTTGGAAAAAAGACATTTATTAAATTCTACAAAAAACAAAATCGGGCGGGTTCAGGCGTCAAAACCGCTAAAGTTACTCCGAAAACGGGAAAAATCGTTTCGGCATTTGTCCTTACGCCGGATGTTAAAGAAATGATCGCGATTTCTAAAAAAGGTGTGGTCATCCGAACCGATATTGAATCCATCTCCACCGTTTCACGCGTTACCCAAGGCGTGCGTATTATGCGCGTCGAACCCGGCGACAAAGTCGTCTCGGCAACGTTGCTATAATAGTTGCTGTAATACTATGCAAATAACAAAATACAGGTATAATTCCGATCGGAAATAAACATGCATTTAGAAAATAACACCTAAATTTCAAAGCAGATGAAACCGTTCTTTAAGATCTAATTCAACGTCAATGTCCTTAACTCGTAAAAATCTCACATAAGGCGCGAGTTCAAACATTTCGGTAATGAAATAAATTTCATCCTTACACTCGTGTGGATGAATAAAAACGCTTTTTTGCATCGGATAAAAGCCAAGTTCTTTTAATTTAGCAACAAGCGCTTTTCTACCAAGATTTTTATCTTCGGGAATGTCAAAAATCACCAAACGCCATAATTTATCCCATCTATTTGGTTTTTTTATTTCAATTTTATCAATATCGTATTTTAAAATTCGTTTATTTCCTTTATCCGTTAGAATCGTGAGAACGGTGCCGTCTTGATTTTCTCTAAAATCAACCATTTTTGATTTATAGAGATTTTTTATTGCGATTCTTAGATTTCTTTCATTTATTTTGCGCCATTCTTTAACCATCCCCTTAACTATTCTAAAATACGCATCGGGCCTTCTTGTTAAACTCAAAGAAGCCCCTCCTATCAAAAGAAGCATAATTTTTTTAGACATTGGCCCCATTCGTTTCATTAGGCTTAGTATTTAGTATAAATTATTATTTAATATAATAAGTATAATATATAAATTGCAGGTTTTCAACCGATCGGAAATAAACATGCAATGGAGCTTGAGCGCCGGCTCGATCTTGCCCTCGGCCCAGCGCGCCTCAAACTTCAAGACCGCGGTCAGGGTTCGGAGCTGGCTCTTCGCGTCGTCGAGACCTGCCACGTTGGCGAGGTCGAACGACGGAAGCGGGAATGGCTTGAGCGGATTCACGGCCACGATCTTGTAGCCCATGGTCCTCTCTCCTTTTGCCCCGCCTATAGCGGGGCTGTTGGGGTTTCGTGAAAGAACGGTTAACTATGACTATATTATAATCTATTTCCTATAATTTGTCAATATAAGACCTTTCGTGCTAAAATAAGTAATCTATATGACCAAAGAAAGCTTAAACATTCCAAAAGAAGTAAAAGAAACGATAAAAACACTGCATGACGCGGGGTTTGAGGCGTATGCCGTGGGCGGCTGCGTCCGGGATTTTATTTTAGGCCGGGAACCGTATGATTGGGATATTACTACCAACGCCAAGCCCGAAGAAATTCAAAAGATATTCTTGAGTAGCGTCTACGAAAATGATTTTGGCACCGTCGCAATAAACACAGAAAGTCTTAATCCAAAATTAAAAATTATAGAAATCACCACTTATCGCGTTGAAGAAAAATATACCGACAAGCGGCATCCCGACTCCGTAAAATTCACCAAAAAACTTGAAGATGACTTATCGCGCCGCGATTTTACCGTCAACGCCATGGCATTAGAAATTCAAAATTCAAAATTCAAAATTCAAAATGACAATTCAAAATTTAAAATTGTAGATCCGTTCGGAGGCCAAGATGATATAAAAAATAAAATTATCAGAACTGTTGGGAATCCCGACGAACGGTTTAACGAAGACGCTTTGCGGCTTATGCGCGCAGCGCGTTTCGCGGTTCAGCTTGGATTTAATATTGAAGAAAAAACCGCCGAGGCAATAAGGAAAAATTCCGGAGATCTGGTTGCTATTTCAAAAGAAAGAATCCGCGACGAGTTTTCAAAAATTATAATGACCAAAAGAGCTAAAACTGGCATTGAAACACTTCGCGACTTTGATTTATTAAAACATATAATACCGGAATTAGAGGAAGGGTGGGGAGTCGGGCAAAATAAGCATCATATTTATACCATCTGGGAACACAATTTAAGGTCTTTGGATTGGGCCGCCACTCACGGCTATAAACTGGAAAATCGCGTCGCTTCGCTTTTGCATGATGTCGGAAAACCCAGAACAAAAAAAGGTAACGGCTCCGATTCCACTTTTTACAATCACGAGGTTATCGGCGCTAAAATGGCGGCGAAAATTTTGGAACGGTTAAAATTCCCTAAAAAATTCATAGAAAAAGTCGTTCTTTTGGTGCGTTATCATTTGTTTTACTATAATGTTGAAGAAGTTACCGAAAATTCTGTCAGGCGCTTGGTGAGAAACGTAGGGCCGGAAAATATGGACGATCTTTTAGAAGTTCGAATCGCCGACCGCAAAGGTTCGGGCGTCCCCAAAGCCGAACCGTATAAACTGCGCCATCTGCGGGCGGTTATTGAAAAAGTTTCCCACGATCCGATTTCGGTGAAGATGTTAAAAATTAATGGCGATATCCTTATGAAAGAATTAAAAATTGAGCCGGGGCAAAAAATCGGTTATTTGTTAAACATTCTTCTTGATGAAGTTTTGGATGATCCGGAAAAAAACACCGAAGAACATTTAATGGCGCGTGCCGTAGAATTAAATAAACGGCAAACCGCCGAACTTGAAAAAATGTACAAAATCGCTCAAACTAAAACCCGAGAGGTCGCCGAGGAGGAATTCCGGTCTATAAAGAAAAAGTATTATGTGTCGTAAATAACGCTACAGGGCGTGGTCTAGCAGCTATGACGCCGGCTTCGGGAGTCGGAAATCGAGGGTGCAAGTCCCTCCGCCCTGACAAATTAAATAATAAGAAAATTTTTAAACTTATTTTTCAGATTCTTCTCTGAAAATTCCTTAGGATAAAGGTCTTTAGGATAAATCGCTATTAAAGTAATTTTATTTTTATAACAAAGTTTCTTTTTTTCTTTTATAGCCCGGTCATATCTGGGACTATCGTTTGCTAACCCAAAATATTCAATAAATATTTTTTTATTTCCTACTAATACCTTCCAATCTGCTTTGTGATGCGTATTTGGATAAGGGACATCTCGTTCATGAGATACATTATTTTTACTTAGCCAATTGTCAATGATAGCCTCGGAAATAGAATCGCAGAAATGACCATCTTTCGCTCTTGTTATCATCCGTTTATACATGCGACTTTCATGAGAGCGATTTGGTTGAAGTCCTGCAGCTAAAACAGCATTATTCCATGAACCGAAAATTTTTCTACAGGAGTCATGAATTTTATCTACTTCTCGCCTCGCCGGAACTCTTTTTAATTTTTTAGCAGTTTCTTTAATTACTTTTATTAACTCTTCCGGAGTTCTTTGCCCAGCTTTTCGTCTGCAAGATAGAGAACAATATTTTATATTATTCGTGCTTTTTTTATATTTTTTACCACATTTTATACAAATTTTTAATTCTGTTTTTCTTTTTGAATGTTTTCTATTATTTACAGTGACGGCACAGGATCGAGAACAATAATTATGAAGTGAAACGGCGTAAGAACTTCGAGTAAAGGACTTCTCGCAATTCTCGCAATCTAATAGTTGTTTTTTGTTTTTATATTGAGATTCACATTTTATTGAACAATAAAAATTCCACTTAAATTTTAAATTCTCATTAAATCGACCAGCGCTTCTATAAACTGGCTTTTTACAATTTTTACAAAAAACTTTTTTAAGATTAGCCATAAATCTTAATTTACTATTTTTAGTTTATAAGTTAATATCAAGTTAAAAGAGAGTGTGGTCTTTATTGATTATACCATAGTTGGGAGGATTTAGCTCCGGTTCGATTCCCGGCTCCCCGAAATTACTGACAAGTTTATTATTAAAATTATAAAATCTGAAAAATCATGGTTAAAATAAACGAAAGAATTTCCGATTTTTCACTAGACGCTTTTCACGAGGAAAAAATTAAAAAAATTAAGCTTTCCGATTATAAGGGCAAGTGGCTGATTTTGTTTTTTTATCCGGCCGATTTCACTTTCGTTTGCCCGACCGAGCTTGAAGAATTGGCCGAAAATTATAACGAACTTAAAAAATTGAATACCGAGGTTTTGTCAGTCAGCACCGATACGGCTTTTGTTCACAAGGCCTGGCACGATAGTTCTCCGGCTATAAGAAAAGTAAAATTTCCGATGGTGGCCGATCCAACCGGCAAGTTGTGCCAAGAGTTTGGAACTTACATAGAAGACGAGGGTCTGTCTTTAAGGGGCACTTTTATCGTTGATCCGGACGGGGTTTTAAAAACATTGGAAATACACGACAACAGCATTGGCCGCAGCGCCGCCGAGCTTTTGCGGAAACTGCAATCGGCTAAATTTGTCAGAGAAAATAAAGGCAACGTCTGTCCGGCAAGCTGGAAGCCGGGAAAGAAAACCCTAAAGCCGGGATTGAAACTGATTGGAAAGATTTAAAGTTTTTTAGGGCCTATGGTCTAGTGGTAGAACACTACATTCGCATTGTAGAGGCGGCGGTTCGATTCCGCCTAGGTCCATAAATTCATCCCACACATAACTTTGACAACAAAAATGATTCAGCGACTATCAAGTCGCGGTCAAAGTTATGTGTGGGATAAAAAAATCGCCCCGGAGCGAGGTTGCTGTCCCTCACTCCGGAGCTTGCGAGGTACGCCGGCTACTGGCCGGCGCCACCGCCCTTCTTCTTCGTGTGGCGTGGCGCGGTTCCCGAACCGCGTCGATTGTGCGGCGTGCGGGACTTGTGGCGGAACCGGGTGTACTTAGAGTGGAAGTACCCCCGATTGCACACCCTGCCCAATCCCAGGTGGAACTCCTGGTCGGGGCAGTTCGCCGGATTGTCCGTCGAGACCGCGTTGGCCATTGCGCACAACTGCTTCCTGATCTGCATTTCTCCCTCCAATGAGGAGATTTCACATCTTGTACCCCAATTGTAGCAGAAAACACTAATTTTGTCAAGTTCAAAAAGTTGTGGAAAACTTTGGTTTGCAATACTTAAAATAAGTTTATATAATGTAAATTGTGGATAAAAAATTTATTATAGCGCTTCTTATTGTTGTTACTGTCGCAGCAATTATCGCGGCAGGATATTTTTATTACGGCAAATATTATAAGAAAGCCGAAACGCCGGCGATACAAGAAAAAAACACTGTTGAATCGCTTATAGAGAAAATCACGCCCCAAAATCCGCTTGAAAAACTAACGGACACTAACCCGCTCCAAAAAACCAATCCGTTTAAAGATCTGAAAACTAATCCATTTGAATAATTTATGGCGCCGCTAAACCAAAAAATAAAATTAATTTTTTTTGCTGTTTTAATCGGAGCGGCGGTGGTATTTTTTGCGTCTTCCATAGCTAAAATGCAAGAAAATACCGCCGGTTCTCCGAATATTCAATTTCCGGTTAAGGAACTCGGCGGCTGTGAAAGCGAGAATGATTGTAAATCTTACTGCAATAAACCGCAAAATATAGAGGCCTGTGTTGATTTTGCCGAAAAACATAATTTGATACCGCAAGAAGAACTGGAAATGGCCAAAAAGTTTATTGCCGCCGGCAAAAAGGGACCGGACGGTTGCGATTCTAAAGAATCCTGCGAGAACTACTGCAACGACGCTAATAATATAGAAAAATGCATTGCTTTTGGCGAAGAAAATGGGCTGATACCTCCGGACGAGTTGGAAGAGGCAAAAAAAGTTAGAGACGCTTTAAGAAAGGGCGCTCAACTTCCGGGCGGCTGTAAAAATAAAAAAAATTGCGACGCTTATTGCGGGGCGTCGGAGCATATGGAAGAATGCATTGCTTTTGCCGAGGCCGCGGGCTTTATTCCGCCAGAAGAACTGGGCAATGCCAGAAAAGCGCTTGAAGCGATGAAGAAAGGCGTGAAGCCGCCGCCCTGCCGCGGCAAGGCGGAATGCGATACTTATTGCGCCAAACCGGGAAATTTTGAGGCCTGCATCGTTTTTGCCGAGGCCGCAGGGTTTGTTTCATCCGAAGAATCGGCGATGGCAAGAAAAACCGGCGGTAAAGGCCCGGGCGACTGCCGCGGTAAAGAAGAGTGCGAATCGTTTTGCCAAAATCCTGATAATCAAGAAACTTGTTTTAATTTTGGAAAAGAACACGGCCTTATCCCTGAAGAAGATCTCCGAGAAATGGAGGAGGGCAAACAAAAAATGAAAGAAGGGTTGTTAAACGCGCCGCCGGAGGTTTTAGAATGTTTAACCAACGCTTTTGGCAATGAATTTATTGAAAAGTTAAAAACCGGAACGGCAATACCTTCGCGCGATATGGGCGATAAAATGCGTGGATGTTTTGAAAAAATGAGCCCGCCGGACGGTTCGCCCGGCGAAGAAACGCCGCCAGAAGGTGGGAAAATGATGCGGCCACCCGAAGAAGCGATGCCGCCGGAAGGATTTGGACCGTGGGAGGGTTTTCAGCAACTGCCTGAAGGATTCAAACCTCCGGAAGATTATCAAAGACCGCCCGAGGGTTTTCAGCCGCCACAAGGATTCGGTCCCGGCAGTAGCGCTGAAGAATGCGCTAAGCACGGCGGCAACTGGGACGGTTCAAGGTGCGACTTTAGAGTCAGCGAATGTGCTAAACAAGGGGGCGCATGGGACGGTTCCAAATGTAGTTTTATTAACCCGATGGATACCGCCGAAGGATGTATAAAACAAGGCGGTAACTGGCTTGGATCAATGTGTGGTTTCGGAGCCAAAGTGTGTATTGAGCAAGGAGGAGTGTGGGACGGCAGTCGCTGTAACTTTACTCAACCCCAAACTCTCCTTCAATATTCCCCATTCGGCGCGATTCTCAATATCTTTTTGGGACGATAATTTGCAGTGTTTTAAATTTTATGATATATTGAAAATTATTGACTCCGACGTAAAGTCGGAGTTCCGACCAAAGCGTCGGAATTAGTATTAAGTTTAATTTTTATGAAAAAAGTAGGAACGGTTACCCATTATTACGGCAATATCGGCGTTGCTATTATTACTTTAGCCGGGAAATTGTCAAAAGGTGATAAGGTTAAGTTTGAGAACGGCAAGAACGAATTTGAGCAAACCGTTGAATCAATGCAGATAGAGCACAAGGAAATTGATTCGGCAAAGAAAGGCGATATTGTCGGCATGAAAGTTGATGAAAAAGTCAGCGAAGGCGCCGATGTGTCTTTAATGGAAGAGTAAATTAAGAACTCCGACTTTACGTCGGAGAACGCAGCGAATTCTGCGTGGAGGCTATGGTGTAATGGCAGCACAAGACGCTGTGGCCGTCTTAGAACGGGTCCGAATCCCGTTAGCCTCCCATGATAAAAGATAAAAGCCCTTCAAGGGCTTTTATCTTTGTCTTTCTTACTTCATTTCTTCAAGCACAACGGTCGCGTCAACTTCTTTTCCGTCCGCTCCGCTCTCGCTTGAGCGAGGCGAGCCGCGCCGCAAAATTTTCAAACGCAATTTATCCCCCACTTCGTGATTTTGAATAACATCGGAAAGCGGCAAATCTTTGGTTATTTTTTTACTGTCAACTTCAAGAATGATGTCATGCTCCAAAACACCGGCTTTTTCGGCCGGACTGCCGGGCAAAACGCCGTAATCGCCCGGTGTAGCTTCCGGCACTACCATCGCGCCGTAATCAACCGGCAAATTGTGGCGCATTTTTAAAACTGGGTCTATTAAAATGTATCTCAAACCCAAAAACGGCGCCCGAATTCTGCCATATTTTTTAATGTCGGAAAGGGCTTTTTTAGCAGCATTTACCGGAATGGCAAAACCAATATTTTGGGCGCCGAAAACCACCGCCGAATTTATGCCGATGGCTTTGCCATCAATGTCAACCAAGGGGCCGCCGGAATTTCCGGGGTTGATGGCGGCATCGGTCTGAATAACTCCCCGCAGTTCCTGTTGTTGGCCGTCTACACCGGCTTGAGCGGTAATATGCCGCGAAAGACCGGAAACAACGCCGGTAGAAATCGTGTTTTGAAATTGCCCCAAAGCATTACCAATGGCAACTACGGTCTGCCCCAATTCAAGGTTAGACGACTCGCCAAGTTCTATATGGGGCAAATCTTTTCCTTCAATTTTAAGAATAGCAACGTCGTTTATCGGATCGCGGGCCACCACTTTGGCATGATATTTTTTCCCTTCGCTCGCGACAATGGTATAGTCAGCTTTCGGATCAACCACAACGTGTTTATTTGTTAAAACGAAGCCGTCTGGCGAAACAATAAATCCGGAACCACCGCCGATTTTTACGCGGCCATGCTCGTCGAACATTTCCGGAGGAATTTGCTTGTATAATTCGGCCGGATTAAAACCGAACGGCAAAAAAGGAAAAAAATCTGGAAAATTTTCCAATTTGGGAAGATTTTTAGCAATAATTATTGAGACCACGGCCGGCGCGCATTTTTTTACCACTTTTATGATCGGTGATTTTTCTGGCATAAATTTTATTTTATTTGAAGTTTAATATATTATTAAGTATATTGTATAACGCTTAAAATGTAAACAAAAAGTTTAGCCCCCATCGTTCAACGGACAGGACGAGGGTTTCCTAAACCCTAAATGATCGTTCGATTCGGTCTGGGGGCACAAAAAAATTTAATATGAAAAAATATCAAAAAGAACTGGACAAATTTTTTAAAGAAAACAGATGGCCGTATTGGCCGCCGCTGGTAATTTTAGCGCGGCTTTTTGAAGAGGGAGGAGAGTTGGCGAGAGTTGTTAATCATCTTTACGGGGAAAAGCCGAAAAAGAAAACGGAAGCTAAACAAGATTTGGAGGAAGAAATCGGCGATATTTTATATACCTTAATTTGTTTTGCCAACTCCAATAATATTGATTTGGATAAAGCAATAAAGAAAACTTTTAAAAAAGTTATGATGCGGGACAAACATAGGTTTGACGACCAGAAATTAGGTTGAAAAGTTAGTAAAAACTTGATACATTAATTAAAAAATTAAGGGCCTATAGCTCAGCGGTAGAGCGCGTGCATGGCATGCACGAAATCGGGGTCCGACTCCCCGTAGGTCCACTGTATGATACTTCGAGCCGTGAGATTGCTGATTTAGCTCGAGAGAGCTTAATGTAGTCGTTGTTATCAATTGTGACTTTTTGATCTTTCATACTCATACTTTGGAAATTACTAGAGGGCGTCGGAATACATCAGCGATTTTAATTCTTTAACGGCCGCCGTGAATTTACGCGGCTCGACCCTTGCTTGGCCATTAAAAAAGCCCTCAAGCAATTTCGCTCTGTCCTTGCTGTCCGCAAAGACAAAGCGAAACCGCCGAGGGTCGGTTTTATCAATACTTATAAGCCGGTACTCCTCCGAAAGAAGAAATACAGCAGTATAAAAATCACTTGTTGTGAACTGATTTTTCATTGTTTTTTTCATCTTGATTTTTTGCCTGCTCAATTGTTTCAATCCAGCGATCGTAGATGATCTCGGCCAGAATCAAAAAGCTGTCGCGGATTTCCTCGACTTCTTTATCCGAAAGTTTCGGATTGTTTAATAATTCTTTTACGCGCTCAACGCTCAACATAAAAAGTAGGCTTTTCTTCAAGCCTACTTTTTCATCAGTGGAAACGATCCGACTCAGAAATGAGCGGAGTGTATTTTATTCAATTGTTCGTATCCAGTAGTTTGCCGCTTTATAGGAAATGAGATTTTTAATGCCTAAATCTTTGAGCACGCGCTGATTGATCCTTCTAACTCCATCGTAGATTCGTGAGGGACTATCAGCTTCACAGGCTTCGGAATCAAGGTAAGTAACCAAATTATTTTCTTTTATCTTTGTTTCTGTTGGTTGGTCGAATAAAGCTTTTGCAATATAATACTCCGTTTTTTTGAATGGCAGTTCGCATTCCTTCTCGCCCCATAAAATTTTTCCGCTCTTGGGGTCAAACGATAATTTTCGTTGACCATGCGGTTCGTGGATTGTGGGTTGCCTTAGGGCCTCTTTTATTTTATAAAGCCTAGACTTGTTAGGATCGAGAATATAAAAACAATCGTCACCTTTCTTAAATCCTTTTATAGCCCCGGCATCTTCAAGCTCATTAAGTGTCGCAGTATGCTCGTCAGGGCTTAGTTGGGACACAAAATCTAAGATAATTTTTCTAACATCGCCGTTATATTCCATTGCGATGTCGAGCTTGCGGAGGATAGCATCTACGATTTCAAATTTTGCTTTATTTTCCATTTTCATATTCATGCTCATTTTTCGGCTACTTTCGGATACAATCCGCTACAGTCGTTATACCTGCCTGCCGACAGGCAGGTTCGATTTGAGTCCTTGATTTTTAGTGTAATACAATTAGTGAATAATGTCTACTTTTTAGCCGTATTCACCGATTCTTGACTTTATATCGTTAAAAGAGTAGTATAGATATATAATAAATAAAATACTATGGCTACAAATAACCCTACAAAAAAGCGAATACAAGCATTAAAGGCCGAATACGATGCCTTACGCAAGGGTAAAGAGTCCCTTTTGGTAATGGTTGATGAGGCCGAAATTCCGGAAGCGGTTTACAACTCAAACGCCATAGAA
>Ga0209541_10013890_pt1 | contig 12245 bp, 13 predicted proteins | sample RifCSPlowO2_01_FD_184027 | JGI IMG/M metagenome (GOLD analysis project Ga0209541, IMG submission 184027) | Groundwater microbial communities from Rifle, Colorado - Rifle CSP2_plank lowO2_0.1 (SPAdes) (version 2) | ecosystem: Environmental > Aquatic > Deep subsurface > Groundwater | place...
CGCTGGCCGGTTTTTAAGTTCACGCAAACCACGACCACGTCACCCACAGCCAGAGTTTCTTTCTTGGCATCCTTAATCGCGTAACGATCCAAAAAAATCTTTTCACCCAATTCGGCCAGACCGTTTTTAGTTCTGGTTTGCAGGTTTTCTTTTTGCTGTGGTGGCATAATCCTTGTTTAATATTGTTTATAATTTTTTCGCTTCTTTGACAAATTCTTCCACATCCGCAAATTTGCGATACACGGAGGCAAACCGGATATAGGCTACCTGGTCTTTGCCTTTGATCCGCTTCATGACGATGTTGCCGATATCTTTGGTGGAAATTTGCTCTTTACCCATTTTTTGGATGTCTTGTTCAATGCCGGTGATGAGCGCGTGAAAGTCATCCCGGGACAATGGTCGTTTTTCGAATGCTTTACGAATTCCGGACTCAATTTTTTCTCGCATATACGCTTGCGTCGTGCCATCGCGCTTAACCACGGTCAGGTCCAAAATTTCCATTTCCTCATGCGTGGAAAAACGGGCGTCACACTTGATACACTCGCGACGTCTTCGAATTGCCATGCCGTCGGAAATCGGCCTAGAGTCTAGGACCTTAGTCTCATCGTTTTGGCAGTTGGGGCAGCGCATTTTTTGAGCGTAAAAAAATAAGAGGGAATTGCTTCTGATAAGCCTCTCAATGACTTGTCGAAATGAACTAATTTAGCTTTTTTGTGTTATGTTTGTCTCGAGGCTAAGCCTAAAGCCTTCGGAAACACAATATCTTGTGTTAACCATACTTACTATATCCCTATATGTAGAAACCTGTCAAAGCCCTATAATTCTCAATATTCCCCGAAGCTTTCCTAGATCTAGAAATACTTATCAACAAAAGCGGCTGGTAAAAATTCTCTTTGTCAAATCTCAAAAAGTACCATCGCGAGCGACGTTGTCGCGTGGCGATCTATCTTAGGATAGATTGCTTCTTCGTCCCGATCCTCGGGACTCCTCGCAATGGATAGGACGTCTGGTATAATCTAGCTATGAAGCATTGTCTCTATTGCGGCAACAACCCCACCCCCCATGTCATTCATAAATTCTATGAATCTTTCGATATTTTGACCGGTTCTATCAGGCGACAGCTAAACCAAACCTGGTTTGGCAAGTTTATGGATTGGCTTACGACCAAGGTCGCTTTGGGGATTTTTTATATCCTGCATCCGCTCGGTTTGATCCGAATCAACAACAACATCAAATTCGTCCCATATGAACGGGCAAGGACACTATGGCAAGAAGCCATCAATCAAAATATCCTCATGGAAGAAATCAAACCTTTTAATCAATCAATTGACCTGTATCGCGCGCGTCTCCGCGACAAATATCTTTACTTTATGAACCTGCCGCGGCCGGAAACGGTAATGACTTCTAATCTAGCTTGGATTGACGACAAATATTTACTCAAACAAAAATTACTGCAACACAATTTTCCGGCACCACAAGGTGGCTCTTTCACCTCATTTGCTGAAGCCTCAAAAAATTTTCGAAACTTAGATAGACCAGTCATCGTCAAACCCAGAGCGGGATCTCGAGGTCGCCATACCACGACCCTCGTTCATACCGAAGAAGAATTTAAACAAGCATTTCGAGTGGCGAAGCAACTCTGTCACTGGGTCATGGTAGAAGAACATTTGTTTGGCGACGTCCAGCGAGCCACAGTCATTGGTGGCAAGTTCATCGGCATGCTCGGCGGCTCCCCGCCACGCGTGACTGGTGATGGAGTAAGTACAATTGAGGAACTAATTCAGATTAAAAATTCCATCCGGCCGCCAAAAGTTAAAGAAATAAAAATCAATCCGTATTTTATGCAAAGACAAGGACTGGCTTTGTCTACAATCTTGCCAGCCGGGAAAACCGTGGATCTTTCCGAAAAAATTGGCGTCAATTACGGCGGCACATCTTATGACTGTACAAAAAAAACCCATCCTGACACCAAACAAATGTTTGAAGAGCTTGGGAAATTCTTAAACATCTCCATCATTGGGTTTGATTTTATCATACCGGACGTCAGTAAATCCTATAAAGAGCAAAAATCTGGCATCATCGAAGCCAATGGCGCGCCTTTTATCCAGCTCCACCATGATCCGTTATATGGCGAATCCATCAACGCCGCCAAATACGTCTGGGATCTAGTTACGTAAGTTCTTACGTAACCTTTTCACAAACACTTCTTGCCAAGTTTACTTTAATGCTCGATCGAGCATTATTTTAAACTAATAAAAAAGACGGACGCGCAAGGCACGTGCCGTCGTTACTGCTCAAGCCAGAGGCAACTCTGGATGAGCTGTTGTCAATTCCCTCCAGTTCTGTTTTGGCCGAGGCCGAGCGAAGCGCCAGCGACCGTGTTTGGGATGTCATCGAACTTGCCGTCCCAGAACAGGTCTGGGCCGATTTCCCGAAACAGACTTCGGAGCGCAGACAGCAGATCGCCAGCGTATTCCCCGGACACGAGCTGGACAAACTGACTCGTGATGAATTCCAGACCGATCTTGAACCCGCCGACCTTGCCCTTGAGCGCGTGTACGAGTGCCTGGGCCTTGATGATGTCGTTGGTGTCCACAGCCGCGAAAATCCGTTCATGCGGTTGCATAGCATTCTCCCCCTTCAAACTGTCATTTGAGTACTTCCAAGCTCGAGCTTGGTTTATTAGCATACCAAATTGGCTAGAACTTCGGCAAGAAAAAAGGAACGTTCATCAGAACGTTCCTAAACACGTGTTTAAGTAATGACTAACGTCATTACTTAATCTTCTTTCGGATAAACGCTGGGATTTCCAGTTCGTCTTGTTCTTCCGGCACGCGTTCAAGTTCTTCATCCATGACCTTGGGTGTGAAAATCAGCTTTTTAGATTCCACTTTCGGCTCTTCACGGCGCTGGATCGGTTCGCGGTGTCGCAACTTTTCGTCAAAGCCAGTGGCCACAACCGTGATTTTGACTTCTTCATCCATGTCTTCGTCAATCACGGTGCCGAAAATAATTTTCGCATCCGGATCCACGGATTTGGTAATAAATTTCGCGGCTTCTTCCACCTCGTGCATCCCGAGGTTTTTGCCGCCCGTGATATTAAACAACACGCCATGCGCGCCATCAATGGAAAGTTCCAGCAGGGGCGAATCAATGGCGGCCCGGGCCGCATCAACCGCTCGGTTTTCACCAGTACCGCGGCCAATGCCCATCAGCGCCGAACCCGCGTTTTGCATGACAGCTTTCACATCCGCAAAGTCCACGTTAATCGTGCCTGGGGTCGTAATCAAATCCGAAATACCGGCCACACCCTGGCGCAACACATCATCCACCGTGCGGAACGCGTCTAAAAGCGAAGTTTTCTTATCAATAATTTGTAAAATCCGATCATTGGGTATGACAATGATGGTGTCCACGTGTTGTTTTAAATAATCCAGGCCCTTGTCCGCAATTTCACGGCGCTTGGCGCCTTCAAACGCAAACGGTTTAGTCACCACCCCCACCGTCAAAATCCCGGTTTTTTTCGCAAGCTCGGCCACCACCGGCGCCGCACCAGTGCCAGTGCCCCCGCCCATACCGCAAGTAATAAACACCATGTCCGCGTTTCTGATACAATCCAAAATTTCATCCCTGGATTCTTCCGCCGCCGCGCGGCCAATGTCCGGATTCATACCAGCGCCCAAACCTCTCGTGATGGTTTTGCCAATGTGGATTTTTTGGTCAGCTTCCGAGTTATGCAAAGCCTGGGCGTCAGTATTGATCGCCACAAATTCCACGCCGCGAATGCCGGTTTCCATCATGCGATGGATGGCATTATGCCCGGAACCACCCACGCCAATGACTTTGATGCGGGCAAACGTTTCGATTCTTGGTTTGACTTCCGAAGATCTAAATTTCATAAATTAAGGAAGGAATGATTTAAACCATTTTCTTAAATTATTGACTGTGTCGTTTTCCAAAACTTTACGCGCAAATTTATTGATCGTACGGGAAGATCCTAATAAAAATTCATTGGCCCATAACACCAAGCCAACCCCGGTGGCAAAGGCCGGATCATTCACACGGTCAATGACGGTCGTAACCGCGCCAGGAAGCCCGATGCTCACTGGCAGGCGCAACTGCTTTTTGGCTAATTCTATCACTCCGGGAAGCTTTGCGCCACCGCCTGTCAAGACAGCGCCAGCTGGCAGTTGGCCGTCTTTATTAATGCGCTTCAATTCTTTATTCACCAAATCCAAAATCTCTTCCATACGTGCTTCCACAATCTCGGCTATGTGTTTGACTGACACGCGACCTTCTTCCTGCTTGTCAATTTTGGACAAATCAATTTCCGAATCTTTTTTGATTTCCCGCGCTTCCGCCTGCCCATGCTGAAGTTTGACTTTTTCCGCCGTATCCACGCTCGTTCGAAGACCAATCGCTAAATCGTTGGTGATGTGGGTTGCCCCAACCGGCAAAATCACGGAGGCCGCCAAATCGCTTTCTTCAAAGACCACGAGTCCCGTGGTCCCGCCGCCCAAATCAATCAAAACCACACCCAGTTCTTTTTGTTTTTTGGTCAGAACCGCTTGCGCCGCTGCCAGTGGCGTTAAAACTAAATCATCAATCTCCAACCCGGCCTGCATGATGCACTTGGTCAAATTTTTGATAAACGGAACCGAGGCTTGGATAATCTGACTGTCCACTTCCAGCCGAATGCCGGACATGCCAACCGGATCCTTAATCCCGGTCTGGCCATCTACGGTAAAATTTTTCGGAATCACATGCAAAATTTCGCGGTTGGGAGGAATGGAAATAGCTTGCGAAGCATCCACCACGCGCACCACGTCATTTTCCGTAATTTCACCATCCGCGCGCGATACCGCCACTACCCCGTGGCTTTCCTGGGACATGATTTGCGCACCGCCAACTGAAACCACAGCGTGGTCAATTGAAAGTCCGGTCATACGCTCGGCTTTTTCCAAAGCTTCGGAAATGGCAGACACAGCTTCGTCAATATCAACAATCACCCCGCGGCGAATACCGGCGGATGGGGCTTCTCCGACTCCGATAATACTGGGACTTCCCAATTCTGATTCCTGCTTGCCCACGACCACGCGGATTACGGATGAGCCGACATCTAAACCGACAAAGATTTGTTCCTTAGCCATTTGGGTTTTATTTTCCCGCCGGTGGCGGGATCCCGCCTTCATTTAATGTTGAATTGCTGTGGCGGGATAGATTTTCTTTGACTAGTTGGGAGATCATGCTGCCATCAGCCTGACCCTTAACTTGTGACACCACTTCCTTCATGACTCTGCCGAAATCCGCCGTGGTCGCATTTAGATTTTTGATCGTATCTTTCACAATCATACCAAGTGCGGCTTCATTCATTTGTTTGGGCAAATACTTCTGCAACGCGGCCATTTGCGCCTGTTCCAGATTCACCAAATCAGCGCGGTTGCCAGCAGTAAAACTTTCAATGGAATCTTTATGCTGTTTCACTTTTTTTCCGATCACACTAAGCAGTTCATCATCAGTTAGGGCCTGTCGCTTTTCGATCTGGACGTTGGTAACTGCAGCCTTAAGATTTCTTAAAGCCGAAGTGGTGGTTTCGTTTTTTTCTTTCAGCGCGATTTTTAAGTCAGCGTCAATTTGTTCTAAAAGCATTTATCTTCGCTTAAATGTTGGACGAGTTGGCAGCTTGCCGAGTTTTTTCAGTTCTTCCCTTTTTTCGCGATTGATGGCTCGGCGAGCGGCGTCTTCGCGCAATAAATTGCGGGATTTAGCCGGCGCAAAAAATCGAATTCGTCGGGCACGAATTAAAACGCCGCTTTGCTGAATCTTGCGGTTAAATCGCCGAAGCAGACTTTCAAATGATTCGTTGTCCTTCCGTTTAACTTCTACCAAAAATAACTCACCCCTTTCTAAATAGCTTGGCATATTATAACACAAAAAGGGTTACTTGCCCAGTCGTTTCTTCACTTCTTCAATAATTCGCTCGGATGTAAACAGCTCCTGCATCCCTGATCTGACGTCGCGCAGAATAACTGTTCCATCACGGGCCTCTTTCTGGCCAATGATCAAGGCAATAGCGACTTTATTGGATTCTGCCAGCTTGAGTTGCGTTTTGATGGAACCCGGACCGATAAATTCCGAGGCCACAATATGATGATTCCAAAGTTCCGTAAACAGCCGCAAAGTTTTCTTGGCCGCCAAATCGCCCAAGGGCACTAAAAACACATCCACTTTATTTTTATGAACAAACTTTACGCCAGCCGCTTCGAATCCTGCTAGAATCATATCCAAAGTACCGGCAAATCCCAAAGCTTGGGTTGAGACCCCGCCTAAGCTTTGGATCAAATCATCCGCATGGCCGCCAAAACCCAAAACCACTTCAGATGTTGGCCCCTGATAACGAATTTCAAACACTGTCCGGCGCGACCACGGCTTACCGATTACTTTCGGATTTAAATTATACGCCACCCCCAATTCGTCCAATCCTTCCAAGACTCCAATAAAATTCCGGCGACAATTCTCACATAAATAGTCAATCAGGGTTGGCGCATCGGCCGCGGCCGTGCTACAGGACAGATTATTGCAACCTAAGATTTCAAGCGGGTGGTTGTTGTCAAAAGCGTCCAGGCAATTTTCACACAAATCGTATTTTTTATCTTTGAAATAATTTTTCAGCTGCTCTTCGTATTCAGGCAAGCATTCAATGCAGCCAATGGAGTTGACCTGCAAAGACAAAGAGGTGAGTCCTAATTCCGTAAATAGTTTCAGCAAAAGATTAATCAGCTGCGCGTCCGCAATCGGGGCAATGGCGCCAAAAATTTGCAAACCATATTCCGTGGTTTGCCGAAGCTGATTTTGCTGATTCAGCCAGGCCACGGGCGATTGGTAGTACCATTTAGTGACCCTTTCTTTTTCTGCGAACTGATGCTCCAAGTACACCCGAGCCAGGCTGAAAATGTTGCTGGGTTTCACGGCCAAATTATTTTTACCATCCTGAAAGACTAACAGTTGATCGGAAGCTTGCGACCAAAAACGAAACAAACGGCTGTCTTCAAATAACGGGGTGGTGATTTTAGCATAAGAAAACGTGTGCGCCAGACTGACCAATTTTTCCATAAACACGTCCCAGGATGCGTGCTGTTCAGGCAACAAATCCATAAGACCAGCCAGGCGGGGTGGGGCTTTTTCAACTTGCGGCGTAAGTTTTTTTGGTCGTCCCATAAATTTAGAGGCTATACTCCGGGGCTTGCAGGAATATTTGCAGCTGATTTACAGGCAAGACGCGCAACAAGACTTTCCCGACCATGTCTTTGCGATCCAAGGGTCCCCAGTCGCGTGAATCCGAGGACGCTCCCCGATTATCGCCCATCATAAAATACTGATTGGCACCTAAGGTTAAACTTTTTTTGGTGGACACCACACCTTCGGAATGCGGAAAAGTTAAATTTTGGCTCTCTAGATAAAATTCAGTAAGGGCCTGACCGTTAATTAAAACATGGCCGGAATCAATTTCAATTTTTTCTCCGGGCAAACCAATCACCCGTTTGATAAAATACTGCTGGCGGTCGCGAGGATAGCGCATGACCACCACCTGGCCGCGTTTCGGTTCCGATAGATAGTATGACAGTTCGTCAATAATCAGGTATTGGCCGTTGTGAAAATTCGGCTCCATGGATGCACCGGAAACAATAAACGGTTGAAACACGAAATACCGGATGGGAATAATAATCACCACGGCAATCAAAACAATCTTTAAAAAATCCCAAATGAATAGCAATGGCGAAATCATACCCGCAAAAAAACCTTTACGCGAAGGCTGATTTTCTATTTGGTTTCTTTGTTCATCCATAATAAATTTTCATGGTGGGCGGTACAGGATTCGAACCTGTGGCCCCTGCAATGTGAATGCAATGCTCTACCGCTGAGCTAACCGCCCAAATGCAATCTTTATATAGTAGCTTTAGTAGCTTACCAATAAGCGGCATTGAAATCAATAGTAAAAATCAGTATAATTAATAGGCTAAACTTATATTTTTTATATCCATGCCTACACTGGACGCAATTCAACCGCCATCACAACACATGTATCAAAATTATCATGAAACTCCCAGGCCCCGCAAACGCCGCATTTGGCCTTGGGTCGTGTTGCTTTTGATTTTGCTTGGCGGTGGGGCTTGGTTTGGGACTTTGGTGCTTTCCAAAGCTAATCAAATCTTTACCAATAAAGAAAATATTTTTACACGCTTAACCAAACTCATTTTAAGTCCAAATAAACCCTTAATTGGCGAACAAGAAGGCCAGATCAACATGCTGCTGATGGGGGTCGGAGGCGAAGGCCACGACGGAGCTTATCTGACTGACACCATGATTTTGGCTCAAATTAACACGAAAAATAACGAGGCGGTTTTAACATCAATTCCGCGTGACTTTGCGGTTAATTTGCCTGGCCTGGGATTTAACAAAATCAATGCCGCCTACGCTTTTCATGCCGATCCGGTTGAGGCGGCCGAGGCGGCTTTGGCTTCGGCCGAGCAAGTCACAGGTTTTGATATTCCGTATTATGCGGTGATTGACTTTCAAGGATTCGTGGCTGCGGTTAATGATGTGGGTGGCTTGGATGTGACAGTGGATCAAACTTTTACTGACTCAACCTTTCCGAATGACTATCCCTATGACACGAAAGGATACCTTGCGCCCGTGACCTTTACTAAAGGTGACCAACATCTGGATGGCGTCCGGGCTTTGATGTTTGCGCGCTCCAGGCACAGTCCTGATGCGGAAGAAGGATCAGACTTTGCCCGCTCCGAGCGACAGAAAAAAATCCTGGTCGCCATGAAAGAGAAAATCCTGGCGCTAAATCTGACCGATCTGAAAACCATCAACAATCTCCTCTCCGATTTTACGGAAAATTTCACCACCAATCTGGAACCCTTTGAATTGAAACGTTTATCGGAACTTACAAAAAATATTGCGAGCGACAAGATTTACTCTTTTGCCATGGAACCACAGTCAAATATCATCTGCTCGGCTCTGGTGGATCCGAAAACCGGCGAACGAGTCCCTCCGCCACCGGAACCCGATCCAGAGGAGACACTCGACACCATCCCGGGAGAAACCACGACCACTGCTGGCACTGATGATACAGACGAGACCGGGACCGAAGCGGAACCGGAAATTATCCGCATGTATGTCATTCGCCCTTGCGAAGGCAAAGAACTGTCTGATGTCCATAAATTCTTAAAAAACAGCGCCGTGCTCGCGAAACTAAAAAAAGAAGGTGCAGTAGTTGAAATCCAAAACTCCACCGGCAAGGTAGCCGCCGAAACTCCATGGAAAAAATTACTTAATGTCAACATTGATGCCCGCTTTGCAATTTTCCGAGGCAAGGTTGCTTATGACCAAACGATTTTATACGACAACTCGCAAGGAAGTTCTCCGAATACCCTGGACTATCTAAACAGTAACTACGTCTTCACGACTTCGGATGTGTCCTACCCGGACTCTGCTGCTGACTTTGTCATTGTAATTGGGAAAGACACCTTATGAAAATCCCTTTAGTTGCCATCATTGGTCTTCCCAACAGCGGCAAATCCACATTCTTTAATAAAGTTCTGGAAAGACGTCTGGCCTTAACTTATCCTGATGCTGGCACGACGCGGGATCGCGCTTATGGCCTCACTCAATGGAATGGTCTGTCGTTTTTTTTAATTGACACCGCCGGCATTATCAAACGCCCAAGCTCGGACCTGGAAATCAGTATCCAAAAACAAACCGCGATCGCACAAGCCGAAGCGGATCTAATTTTATTGTTAGTGGACGGCCGAACCAATCTCGCCAGCGAAGATTTGCGCGTCGCCCAAAAATTATCACAAACCGGCAAACCCGTGGTTTTGGGGGTTAATAAAATTGATGCCCGCAACACGCGAACTGAAACCGCGGGCCAAGCTTATCTAAAGTTAGGTTTAGGGGAAGCTTTCCTACTTTCGTCAGTCAATGGCTCTGGCATCGGCGATATTCTGGATGCGATTGTAGAAAAACTAAAACCCGAATTCGCCAAGCTCGAAGCGGCAGAATCACAGGGTTTAAAAATTGCCTTCCTCGGCAAACCGAATGTCGGCAAATCATCACTGATCAACGCGCTCATTAAACAAGAACGATTAATCGTCCACGAGCAAGCTGGCACTACGCGCTCAACCGTGGAGATTCCCTTTGAATGGCGTGGTCAAAAATTTATTTTATTGGACACCGCTGGCATAAAAAAGAAGTGGGACCAGGATACCGACGTGGATGCGGCCGCGGCTTTCCAATCCATCCGCACCATTGCCCAAACTGATGTGGCGTTGTTTGTCCTGGACGCATCCGAAGAAATCATGGTCCAGGACCAGGCCGTGGCCGAAAATATTTTAGAGCAGCAAAAACCGTGTGTCATTCTGCTTAATAAAATTGATAAGCTGGATAAGGTGGCGCAGGATCGATGCCTAGATGTTTTGCCTGACTATTTGCCGCAAATGTGGTTTCTGCCCGTGTTGTTTACCTCGGCTACAACTTCTCAAGGATTGGATCTTCTGCTAAAATTTGCTCAAGAGGCTTTTGCCGCGGCCAACCGAAAAATTGATGAGACAACGCTGGATGAATTTTTGCAAAAAATCATGGGCGAAAGCATGCCTGGTAAAATGGAAGACCAGCGCGCCCCAAAAATTTATTCGTTGACCCAGATTGGCCAAAATCCCCCAACCTTCAAAATGACCGTAAATTTTCCGGCCGCCATCGCCACGGCGTGGAAAAAATGGTTTGAAAAACAATTCCGCTTAAAATTCGGCTTTGAAGGCGCGCCGATTGAAATTAAATATATTCGGAAGCAATAAATTTTTCTAATTTCTGCCGAAGCTTATAGCTTTAAACAATATAGTATACTCCTTTTTGACGGATTTGTCAAGACTAGATATAATATATTCATGAAAAATTTTCATTATAATGTCATCTTTCAACCAGTACCGGAAGGCGGTTATACCGTGATTGTCCCAGCACTGCCTGGATGTATCAGCTATGGACAAAATCTTAAACAGGCAAAAAAGATGGCGATTGATGCCATCCAGGGGTATGTCGCTAGTCTAAAAAAACACCACGAACCAATTCCTTCTGATAACGAAAGCTTCATCAGTTCCGTAGATATTGTTTCCAAAATATATGCCTAGACTACCGGCTTTGACTTCCAAAAAAGTCATAGCCCAACTTAAATCGCGCGGCTTCCTCCTTGATCATACAACTGGAAGCCATTTTATTTTTTATCATCCGGAAACCAAAAAACGAGTGACAGTGCCTTATCACACCAAAGATTTACCTAAGGGTACTTTACTCTCAATTCTCAAACAAGCTGGAATTAATAGAAACGAACTTTGATGTATTTGATCGTGGGTTTAGGTAATCTAGGCTTTCAATACGAAAATACCCGACATAATTTCGGGTTTCGGGTTTTGGATTTGCTGGTGGGCAGTGAGGCTTGGGAAAACAAATATGATTCCCAATTTTTAAAATTGGATGATGTGATCTTGGCCAAGCCACAAACTTTTATGAACAAATCCGGCGAGGCGGTTAAAGAAATTCTAAAATTTTATCCAACCGCGCAATTGGTGGTGGTCCACGATGAACTCGATCTGCCCATCGGCGCCATCAAAATTCAAAAAAATATTACCGGCGCCGGCCACAACGGCGTGCAATCTATCATTGATGAAATTGGCACAAAAGACTTTATTCGACTCCGATTAGGAATAGATAATCCAGATTCCAGATTCCAGATTCCAGATTCTGATGCCTTTGTTTTGCAAAAATTCACTCCAGCCGAAGAAGTGATTGTTAAAGAAGTCTTAGCCAAAACCAAAGACGCCATAGAAACCCTGCAAACCCAAGGATTAGAAATGGCGCAATCGAAATTTAACGGCTAATTTTAATAGAGCGAGGACTGTGTTGCAAAAAATTAGCCTGCGAAGCGCGACGGCGCGAGCAAGAAGATCACAAATTCAGCAGAATTTGTGACCGGTAATTTTTGCAACCTGTCCGAGCGATATTGTGTGATTAAAATTTCACCCCAAAAATGCAAAAAAGGCTTCCTAGACGCGTGTCATAGAGAGCCTTTAATGTTTTTCATTGCCTGGTCAACTTGCCTGTCCTGGCATGGCGCCTGGACTTGAAAGTCTTATTTGCCCGCGCTGGGTGACGGGCGTGGTGGGAGGTCGAACTGGCGGTGGTCA
>Ga0209541_10013891_pt1 | contig 12244 bp, 14 predicted proteins | sample RifCSPlowO2_01_FD_184027 | JGI IMG/M metagenome (GOLD analysis project Ga0209541, IMG submission 184027) | Groundwater microbial communities from Rifle, Colorado - Rifle CSP2_plank lowO2_0.1 (SPAdes) (version 2) | ecosystem: Environmental > Aquatic > Deep subsurface > Groundwater | place...
CTTGATGACCTTGATATTAAAGAATCCCCTTATTCCCATAATTCTATGGTTAATGCAATCATAGATAATATTCTTGACCAATCTATTACTTTTGTGGCTACAGATCTTGATTTTGTTTATGTTGCTTCAAGACCGAAAGAGCCAAATGACCATAGAGTAAATAATAGAGATTTTATTTATCCTGAGGTTTTAGATAGCGTGGACACAATTTTGAGAGCAGACCGTAGAATGTCAAAATATAAATTGGATTTAGAGGAAATTGCTAAGCATTTAAATTGTGAAAATGAAGATAGGAGCCTTGTATTAAAACTTAGACTAATTAATAGAGGACTTAAAAGATTAAAAGAAAGATATTCTATATAATAACGGTTTTTGAATGTTGATTAGCTTTGTTGATTACTTTTATCTTGTAGATCTTCCATTTTAGCTTCTTCTTTTTGAAGCTGTTCTTTTAATTTGTCTAATTGTTCAATTTGTTTTTGTAATTGTTCTTTGCTTACTTTTTGTTGAGCCTGTGGTGCCACAGGCATTCTTTTTACGTAGTCAAGCATTGATGCTTTTTCCATTTTGAGAACTGTTCTTGATTCATCATCAATATGGGCTTTTAATATTTCCATGCCTGATAAGACACAGTTTAGAACCCACATTGTTTTACCTTCTACTACTTGTATGACAGCTATACACTTTTTTATAGATTCTGTGATGCTTCTGTTTTTCATTTCATCCTCTAAAATCCCCTTAATTGCATCCAAGTCTACTTTTGTTTTGATATCAAGTTTTTCAGGAACTTTTTCTTTACTCATCATATCTAAAAGTCTTACTTCAACCTTCCCATCTAGGTTAAATGCTGCTACTTGTTTTTTTGAAGGAACATAGTAATCAATTTGATGTATATTAACTCCAGACTCATAATCTAAAACAAAGAACCCAGCTACAAGAAAAGATTCGAAATTATCTTGACGAAATTTCTTATATATTTCTGATGATTCTAACTTTTGAATGTATGGTTGAATTTTCATTATATCCTCTTAATAAAAGTTTATTGAATAAAAGGTATATAAATATTTAGATTAAGTTAATCTGCAGAGAGATATTTAAATAATAGAATTAATTATTTAATTTATGGGAGCTGGTTTTCATTTTGCTGGCAGAGAAGAATACCTTTCTAAATTAGCTTGTCTTGTTGAAGAATTAAAACCTGACCTTTCTGGAGTGGCTGGAAGATTTGGCATGGCCGACGATTTGGACGATCTTGCTCAGGATGTATATGTTAAAATGGCAAGACATACTCCTGGAATAAATTATGTTAAGAGAGGTTATGTTTTTGTTTCATTTAGCAATGCTTGTATAGATCTTAAGCGTTATAGAAAACTAAGGGCTTATGTTCAATTAGAAGATGCACCTTTGGAGATGAGTTACGAAGATAATCCCCTAGATAGAATGGTAAATAAAGAACAATCTGCTATCTTAGATGAATCAATTAGGTTACTTGGCTCTAAATTTAGAGAAGTAGTTGTGCTTAGAAGAAATGGGGAAAGTTATGAGGATATTGCCAATTATCTAGGGCTTAGAGTTAAGACAGTTGGCACTAGATTGTTTAGGGCGAGAGAATTCTTGAGAGCTAGAATGAGTGCTTGATTAATTAATTTCTTTCTTCTAATTCTTTCTTTAATTGTTCTATAAATTCTTCTTTTTTTACATTGAATTTGGGTTTCTCTCCTCTTGGTCTTACTGCAAGAGTTTTATTTTCTTCTTCTTTATCTCCTATGACTATAGTTTTAAATGAAAGAAAACATTATGCAATATTTACCACCCAATACAAAAATTAAGGTGGATAAAAAAGAAGTTAGAGAATTATTCTATGGAAAAAGAGTTTCTGAATGGAGTAAAGTGTTGAATATATCTTGACTTCAAAAGGGATAAAATATTTGGAAGATGAATCACATACGTTTTTCGAGTAAATCTTTTAACTCTTCCACAAAGTCTGACTTTTTTACGCCAAATTTTACTTTACCGTCGCGAGTGCGAACTGAGATAGTATCATTCTTTTCCTCTTTATCTCCTATTATTATTATAAAATTAATTTTAAGTAAAGAAGCGTCACGTATCTTTGACTGTACTGTGTCTGAGCGAACGTCTGTATCGATTCTAAGAGCAGGGAAATGTTTCTTTAGCTCTTGTGCTAGTTTCTCTGTAGCTTTGTCATTTCTATCTGTGAAAGATATAATTCTTACTTGCCTTGGTGAAAGCCATAGGGGAAGATTTCCATTAAGATGCTCAAGAAGAACTCCTGTAAACCTTTCTATAGAACCTAAGATTGCTCTATGTATTACTAAGGGAGTATGCTCTTTTCCATCTTCCCCAATATAAACCAATTCAAATCTTTTTGGAGTCTGCATATCTAATTGAATTGTTGCACACTGCCAATTTCTACCTAAAGAATCTTTTATATGGATATCAATTTTAGGACCGTAAAATGCTCCGTCTCCTTTATTAAGACTATATTTTACATTTGATTTTTTTAATAAATCTTCTAAGACCTTTTCAGCATTATTCCAATCTTCTATATCTCCTATAAATTTTTCTGGTCGCGTAGATAATTCTAGGGCATAATCAAATCCAAATGTATCTTTGTAGATTATCTTAACTAACTCTAAAACTTTTGCCATTTCATCGCCTATTTGTTCTTTAGTACAAAAAATATGAGCATCGTCTTGAGTAATTCTAACGACTCTCAATAACCCTGCAATAACTCCAGATAACTCCTTACGATGAACTACTCCAAATTCAGACATCCTTAAAGGTAAGTCCTTATAAGATTTAGGAGATGCTTTGTAAATTAACATTCCTCCAGGACAATTCATAGGTTTAACACCAAATTCTCTGTCTTCATAATTAGTCAAGAACATGTTTTCACGATAATGATCCCAGTGTCCTGAAATTTTGAATAATTGATTCCCTACAATTTGAGGAGTTAATACTTCTTTATATCCAAATTTACTTTGTAAATTTCTTAAGAATTCTGTTAGTTTTGTAAATATAAAATAACCGTTGTCATGCCAGAATGGTTGACCTGGAGCTACTTCATTGAAACTGAAAAGATCTAGTCTTTGCCCTAAGATTCTATGGTCGTTGTCTTTAAGCTTTGAGGTGTCTAACTTTGAACGGGAAATTTGAGTTAGAAGTTTCTTATGATCTATTTTTTCTTCCTTTGAAATTATTTTAGTTATGGTTTCTTTATTATCTTGTGAATGAAATTCCTTGCTTAACTCTGCCAATGGGTGTCCCTTACATTTAAATTCAAATTCTTTGTAATATCCAAATGGTGCTCTTATTGTGTTTTTGAATTTCTTTTTTAATTGAATTTCTGCTTCTTTTAATAATTCTGATGCTAGATTTGGCTTTGCTAAGTTTGATGAGAGATGCGCATAAGGATACAATACAATATTACTAGTTTTAACTTCTTTTGCTGTTTTTTCAACCGCTTCAATTAGTTGTTGTACTGTTCCTACATTATCTCCAGATTCTATTGAGGTTAAGACTACTAAACATTCTCTGACTTCTTTTTCTTCCTTATCTTTAGCTGAAAGTTCCTCTACATCTTTTAATGCTTTTTTTAAGGCTTTAAACTTGACATAATCACAATGCAACGTGAGGATTTTCATGACTACCTGTATTATTGAGCATATTTAATATTTGTTGCTGGCCCTAATATTACAATAATCTTTAAAAATTCATTTTATCGATCATTTAAGTTATGGTTCTAGAAAATTTAAGCGAAATTCGTGATCGCATAAGATATCATTTAGATAGGCATGTTCTTCTAGGTAGTTTTCAACCTCAAGTTGAAGCAGCTAAATATGTTGTGCTTAATAAATCTGCTAATTTGTGGAGACCTTTACTTACTATTGCTGCTGCAAGAGATTATAATGTAGATTTAGAGAGGGCAATTCCTCTTTCCTCAGTTGTTGAACTTGTTCATGCTGCGAGCTTAATAGCAGATGATATTGCTGATAAAGCACATTTTAGAAGAGGAGAGAAGTCATGTCATGTTCAATTTGGGAATAATTTGGCTCATTTAACTCAACTGTATCTTGTAGAGAAAGTTTATGATGTTTTGTTAAATGGAAATTTAGACCTGGAAGATAAACAGCGTATGGCAATTGCCCGCCTTGCACCTCAATCCGGACTTGATATGATATGGGGCCAGACTAAAGATGTTATGCAAATAGAACTTAGAACTCCTGAACAAGTCTTAAGAATGTATGAAGAAAAATCTGGCGCTTTAATAGGACTTGCTCTTGCATGTGGGGGAATTCTTGGGAATGCTGATGAAGAAGACGTGAACACTCTTAGAAAATTAGGCATCGCCATAGGAGTTTCTTATCAGATTAGCGATGATGTTTTAGATAGCCTTGCTTGCCCTACAGAGACTGGAAAACCTGGAAGACAGGATGAACAAAAGAGAACTTTATTGAAACTTGTTGGACTTGATGGTGCAAGAGATTTAAAATCTGCTAAAGACGCAGAGGCAGAGAACTTACTTGATCTTTTAGATATTGATCCAAAATCTTTGAGAAAGGTAATGACCCATCTTCGCCAAAGACATAATAAATACTTTTAATGTTTGTTTTATTTGTCACTACTTGGCTATGACAGAAATACAAATCTTTAAAAAGAGACTTTAGTAGAGATTTTTATGGTTAATTCAAGACAAGATAGGAAAAGTACTCGGTTTGTACCTTTGATTGCAGGAGCTTTGTTAGCTTATGCTGCTACTAAATGTAATCGGCAAGAAGCACCTAAAAGTTCTCCTTCTAACGAATCTAGGCAAACTGAAGAAATTTTTGTTGAAAGCATTCCTCGAAAAATAACTGAGCCAGTTAATGATCAAAAAATTGGCGAACAGGAAAGATTTGAAATTTTTGCAGAATATATTGCTGATTTTGAAGGTCGTAGGGGCAGAGTTTATGATCCGAACCCAAATGATGGGAAAGCTGAACCAACTATAGGAATAGGCCATTATATGGATAGAGGAGATTCTAGGGAAACATTTGCGCGTGTGCTTCCTGAAGTTGATTACGATTCTGCTTATACAGGTAGAACTTCTTTAACAAATGACCAGGTAGGTAGATTATTTAATCATGATATTAGAATATATGTAGAAAGAACGAAGAAATTAGTTCCTAAATTTGATGAACTTGATGTTGAAGTTGAGAAAGCTCTTGTTAATATGACTTATAGAGGAGATTTAGGAGATAGCCCCAAAACTCTTGCTTTGATAAACTCTGGAAGATTTCATGAAGCTTCTATAGAGTATAAAAAAAGAAGAGATTATAGAGATGCTGAAAAAAATGGTATGAGCGGACTTATAAGACGTATTGATTCAAATAGCGAGTTATTAGATTCTAATAGACTAAATTAATTTTGATAATGTTTATATATGTCAAATACTTCTAAGCTTTATGAAATTAAGGTTGATGATTTTCTTATTAGTTTTGCTTTTACCTTTAGGTTCTTCTAGCATTTTCATTGAACATTTGAATGAAGTTTATAATTATGGGGATCAACTCGTTGTCCAAACTAAAATAGTTCCTTCTGTTACTACGAGTTCCCATTATACTGTAGATTTAGTTTGTGGAAGAAATGTTACAATTAACATTTTTAATAGTTTTTTTGATTTACCTGCTAATGTTGAAAAGCCAGTTACAATCTCGACTCAAATTCTAGACCCTTTGCTTGAAAATATTACTAGTACTTGTTTTTTGAAAGCTAATTTTGCTAGTGAATCTATTGTGAGTAGCTCTTTTTCATTGTCGAAAGATATAGATGTTAGAGCTAAATTAGAGTCTGATAAACTCAGCCCTGGCAAATCTTTATTTGTTGATGGAACTGCAATGAAGGAAAGTGGAACTCCCGTTAATGGTTTTGTTGAATTATTTGTCAATTCCCTAAATCTTTACAAATCATCAGTCATAACTAATGGTTTGTTTAATATAACTTTGATTTTGCCGACAGATTCAAAATCTGGGAAACATAATATTAATATTAGTGTGCATAATACAGATTATAATTCTAAAAAAATAAATTTTGGTTATTTTAGTGAATCTTTCACTGTTGATCAAATTTTAAAAGATATTAAAATTAGTTCTAAAAATACAAATGTTAATCCAGATACAGATTTCTTGTTTCAGATAGATGCAGTTGATCAAGCTAATGATCCTATGATTCTAGATGTTAGTTTGGTTATTTATGATCCCAAAGGTATTCCATTTGTAAAGAAAATTATTAAATCAGGAGAAGAACAAAAATTACACTTCTTTTTAAATAACACTCCGGGATACTGGAATCTTGAAGCCAGCGTTGATGGAATCTCAAAGAGAAAATTATTTTATCTTTTGGAAGTTCAAAAAATACAGACTAGTCTTATAGATAACACTCTTTTTGTAACAAATATAGGAAACTCGCGTTATAATGGTCCTTTGGAAGTTACTATTGGGTCTCAAGTAGAGGTTAAACAAATTAATCTTGATATTGGTGAAACGCAGAAGCTCAATCTTTATGCTCCTGATGGAGAATATTCTATTTCGATATCTGATGGAGGCCAACCTGAAAATCTGGGGAGCACATTTCTTACAGGAAATGCTATAAAGATTACAGACTTGCGTGAAGATATTATAGGCACTATTACAAATCCTTGGATTTGGTGGTTAGCAGTTATTCTTTTTGTACTTCTTATTGTCATGGTGAGGATAAAATTAAAGATGCAAAAACAGCCTCCTGTGCCCATGGTTCCGAATATGAAGACTACCAATATCCCTATGAAAAATGAATTTAGTCTTAAGAATACAGATTTGAGTAAAAAAGATGTACTTTCAGTTAGTTCCCCTGCTAAAAATACTAAATTTGATTCTTCTTGGCTTTCTAAACCTACACCTAAAATAAACCCATTTGTTCCAAAATCTTTTGACACATCTCAAGCAAAGGTTGCCCCATCAAACTTGTTTGGAGATAATAATCAGGGAATTCGTGAACGAGCTGTGGCTATTGCATTACATTTGGTTGGAAGCGCCCCTCATCTTCTTGATGTTTTGACTAGTGCTCTATCTATTGCTAGAGAATCAGGCGCTAAAATTTATATCGATGGAGAATATAAAATAATATTGTTTTCTCCAAAGTTAAACAAGAGGCCTGATAATGAATCTGATGCTATTAATGTTGCTAGACGCATCCAAGCTTTGCTTTTAGAACATGTTAAAACTTATAATGATGGTCTGTTCTTTGGAATAGGAATCAGCAATGGTGAAATAATAAGCGAAATTGTTGATGGAAAGTTCCACTTTACTAGCACTGGAAATCTGATAAGCCTTGCTAAAAGAATTGCTCAGTCATCTAAAATGAAACTTCTTGTATCAGACTCTGTACGTCGTAAAGTGATAAGTACTGTTAAGACTGAAAAATCATCATTTCAAGGAGTTTGGGAGGTCGTAAGAGTTGTTGACCATTCTAAAGATAGAGATTTTGTTAAAAGATTTTCTGAAAGGAATAAGTAATAATGAGGAGTTTTTTTAGGAGACTTATCTGGAGCAAAGAGAATCCTGGAATTAAACTCATTGTTTTTGATTTTGATGGTACTCTTGCAGATACAAGAGATCTTCTTTTAAAGATAATATCTAAACATCTCTTATCTTTTGAGATATCACTCACTAAAAATCTTTTAAAATTTTTTGGAAATGCTCCATTAGAAGAATATTTGTATATTACAGGCGTCTCTAAGGATTTGATTAAAAGTGTTTATGCAGGAATTACTGCAGATTTTATCAAAGAGCATCAAAAAATAAAGCCTTGTAAAAATCTGAATGCAGTTAAATTAATAACTGTAAGAAAAATTATTGTCTCGAATAATTCTTCATTTTTTATACAGAAATCTCTGAATTTTCTGAAAGCGAATTTTTTTGAAAAAGTTTATGGTGCTGACCAATTTAAAAATAAAGTTACTATGATTAACTCTCTTCGTAAAAAATATAGACTTTCTCCATCTGAAATTATTTATGTTGGAGATAAAGATAAAGATGTAGATGTAGCACGAGATGTTGGCTGCCACAGCGTTATAATTTCTAATAAGAGCTCATGGTCTTTAAGGGAAGATATAATTAAAAAAAAGCCAGACTATTTATTGACAGATTTAGGTAAATTGCCTTTAGTAATTGCTCAGCTCAACGCGACACAACTTCCCGCGGTCTAGGAAATACCCATCATAACCAATTTTAGATTTAAATAAACCTTTTACATATGGAACTAGGTTTTGAAGCCCCATCTTCTGAGCAGTTTTTATCATAAACGCTTTTAGACAGTTAGGTGGGACTAGACCACAGTCGGGAAGAATGTTTCTTGAGATAAACTTACTAGTCTCAAATTTGAGTATGATTGGAAGATCTGATTTTTTTATTATCTGAACACAGCGCTGTCTATTCAGGGAACCCCTGAGAATACTATTCGCTGATTTGTTAATAGTGCCGCTCATTTTTTGATAGAATTTTTAGAAAAATTTAAGGGCACTAATTAAATGTGCAAAACTTAATCTTGTTAGACTTATGACTAGTATTTCTTTTGCTCATACTGGTTGCAAGTCTATTCATACTTATTTTTAGATTATTTAGTTTATAACCTTTTCGATGTTTTTCTGCGTTATATTAAAAGAACTTTACATCCTTTCTAATTTTGAAATTCTATCATCTATGTTTGGATGTGTTGAAAACATATTTGTTAACTTTTTCTTAAAGGGGTCTGATATAAACAGAGGTGCAACTGCTTTGGGGAATTTACGTTTATCTTCTGAACTTAAGGAGGAGTTTTTTATCTTTTTTAATGCTGAAGTTAATCCTGGAGGGTAACGAGTTAATTTAACCCCTGTTGCATCTGCTGTAAATTCTCTTTTTCTTGATATTGCTAAGGAGATTAACCTTACAAGTAGAGGTGCTATTATTGCCAAAGCTACTCCAATAATTATTAATACGACCTGTGACTTTCCATTTCTATCTCTATTTCCTCCAGAAAACCATAAACTTCTCAAAAATAATTCTGCCATTATAGATATCATTCCTATCGCTATTGCTGTAAAAGTCATAAATCTTATATCATAATTTGCAATGTGGGACATTTCATGCGCTATTACTCCTTCAAGCTCTTGTTTGTTTAATTTTTCTAAAGTTCCTTGGGTTACGCAGATAATTGCGTTTTTTGGATTTCTTCCAGAAGCAAAGGCGTTTATCTGGGGTGAATCCATCACATATAACTTTGGCATTGGTAAACCAGAAGCTAGAGACATATTTTGAGTCGCTATGATAAATGCTCTGTGATTTGTTTGAGATGCAGGTTTTGCATTTACAGAAGCAAGTGCAATTTTATCAGCATTGTAATAACTAATTAAAGTATAACTTAATGAAATAATTATAGATAGAATCATAATTAGAAAAAAGTAAGAGGGATCAAATACTAATGAAATGGTATAACCTACTCCAATAAGGATAAGGATAATAATTAGCATTAAAGCAAATGATTTTATCTTGTTCTTTTGAATTTCATCCCTAAAAGATATTCTTTCGACCATTAGTTATATTTAATTTAGAGATATATAAGGTTTTACAGTCTTATTCTAGAGTATTTAACGCATCATCTATTTCACTAAATACGTCTTCATCTGTACTAATTATGCGTCCGTCTTCTGATAATTGTTCTGCATTATCTGTTTGTTGTTGCTGTTGAGAACTACTTTCTGATTTATCTGCTGAGAGGAACCATGCTAAACCCCCTACAACTACTATTGCAACTATTACCCATATTAAGAGTTTCATTGTGCACTATCTCCTTTCAAACTAGATATTACTAAGCGAAATTCTTTTTTAAATTCTTGCATTTTTGGAACTATTTCTGAACGTTTTGCTCCAGATAATATCATTTTCTTTATTTCGACGATTTTAGTGACTAGACTTGTTGCTTGGTCCGTAGTTATGTTTCCATTTTCTTGCATGCCTTCTATTTTTTCTTGCAAATTATAAAGTAGTAAGATTACATAATTTCGTTTTGACTCGTCTGGTGCTGCTCTAAATGTTCCACCTCTGTTAATATTTATACCAGATTTTTCTAGAAAACATCTTTTCTTTGCAATGGCATCTGAATTATTATAACAAGCTTTTGAACGCTTGTATAATTGGTTACATGCTTCTCTTTTCTCGCCTTGGGAATCTCTGCATGCTTCTTCTACAAATTCTACAGCTTCTCTTTTTGCTACTACTGTATTTTCAAACCTGCATTTTATGCGAGAACGAACATCTGCTTTATCTTCACATGTATTTACTGAGACTGCAGGTACTTCATCTACCTCTACGGATACAACTGATGCATTTCTTGAGTTTCCTGTCGAGGTACCTGCTGCTAAGGCAAAAGTTGATAGGATTACTAAAATAATAATGCTTGAAGCAAATGTATGTTTTATCATTTAAATTCTGAAATGTTTATCATATTTAAATCTTTAGAAACTAACTTTAGGAACTGCTCGCTCTTCTGCTGTGATTTTAAGGAATGGTTTTTCTTTTTTTGAATATATTGATGCAAACATTTTTCCAGGGAATGTTGTGCATGTGTTGTTATAGGTCAAGATTCCATCGTTGTAAAACTGACGAGCATAAGCGACTTTATCCTCTATTGCAGTTAATTCTTGCTGTAAATGCATAAAGTTTTCACTTGCTCTCAATTGAGGGTATCCTTCTGCTAGGGCAAATATTGATTTCAAAGCATTTCCTAATTGATTTCCTGCCTGAACTTTGCTTTCTATTGTTTTTGCTCCAAGAAGTGCCTTACGAGCATTAGTAACTTCTGCGATTACTCCTCGTTCGTGTTTCATATATCCCTTAACAGAGGCTAGTAAGTTTGGAACTAGATCTGCTCTTTTCTTAAGTTGAACATCTATTTGTGAAAGAGAATTATCTATTTGGTTACTAAGACTGACTAAGCGATTATAGTAATATATGAACATTATAACTACGATTGCGAATACACCAATTCCTAATATCCATCCATAAGCCATGCTCTATAGAACATTATTGTCATTATAAACCTTTTTATATTGCTTCTTCTGTTTATTTGTATGGAACAATTTTTTAAAACGGCTTTAACTTTCCTTGTTCTGGCTATAGTGCTCTTTGGATTATACTTCTTTAGTGATTGGTTTTCAAAGACCACGGGTTATGCACTAGGGGAAGATCAAAAGGTTAATTTAGCGACCTGTTTAAAAAATAAAGACTCTGTTTTTTACACATCCCTTACTTGTCCAAATTGTGATAAACAACTTGCACTATTTGGAGATGATGCATCTAAAATCCTTAATGTGGTCGTGTGTACTTCTATAGATGAATGTCCTAATGGAGGCGTTCCTGCATGGAAAATTGGAGCACAAACAAGTTATGGAGTTAAACAACTAGATGAATTGATATCTATTTCTGGATGTGAGGTTAAGTAAATTAGTTTGGAATGTTTAAATAGGGTAAATTAAACCTTAGTTGCATGATTGAAGCAATAAAATATAGAAGAAGTTTGGGATGTGAAGATAGAAAGCTTTATGATCGTGCATTTGGGCTTGCTTATGATACAATTATCCACCCCGAGCCTTATAAAGGAGTTAAAAAATTAGATTGGCTTTTAAGAAATAATAGTCTAGATCCAGCTAACACTCCTGTTTCTAAGGCTGTGTGTCATGCAATATTGTCTTGGAAAAGACAGTCAAATATTTCTTCTCCTTTAGAAATTATTGAATGAGTCGTTTGGGATTCCAATAAAATATATCTTCTATTCAGCCATTGTTGTTTTAGTTTTGCATGTTTTGATAAGATTTCTTAGAAATATAGTTTCTATAAAGGTAAAAACGGAGAGAAGATTTAAAAAATTGCTTAATCAAAAAATCGATGCACCACGCATTCTAAACAGGCCGTCCCATAATTAACTTAAAAAATATATCTCGTTCCTGCAGTTGAATGCGCCACAAATCTTATTATGTCAAAGTGTTTCCCTAAAACCACATTCTTTAGAATGTGGTCAACACTTTGAGCATCCAAAAATCGAGTAAATATAAAGCATCGACGATAAACCAAAAGGCTTATATACTTAATACATATTATATATGTATGAAGAAAATACTTATAAAAGCTCAAAAAGAGCTGAGAATAAAGAATATTGCTGGATTCTTTAA
>Ga0209541_10013892_pt1 | contig 12244 bp, 11 predicted proteins | sample RifCSPlowO2_01_FD_184027 | JGI IMG/M metagenome (GOLD analysis project Ga0209541, IMG submission 184027) | Groundwater microbial communities from Rifle, Colorado - Rifle CSP2_plank lowO2_0.1 (SPAdes) (version 2) | ecosystem: Environmental > Aquatic > Deep subsurface > Groundwater | place...
TAGCTGTTGTAGCAATAGTTGGCATTCTTAACCTAAGTGGAACGACAGGGCAGGCAGTAACAGAAAAAACATCAGATTCAATAGTCTTAGATGATGGAACATTAGCCTGGTGCAGTGAAGATATTTGCAAAGAGGTAAATAGTGTAAATAGCTGCAAGTTCATTTCAACAGACATTGGAAAGAGTTGTTCAAGGATATTTGTCTCTGACCTTGGATATAGTTACAGAGGATATTACAAGCCTTAGTAATGTTATTTTTGTTTGTTTTTTTTTTTTTTATTTTTTTTTTTCTTTTGGTTTAATTAAAAAAATTCTCCAATTATCTTGGCAGCTAATTTAGAAGTCATATCATTAATATCCATCTCTGGATTTATTTCTACAATATCCATCATCTTAACATTTTTTAATAATCTCAGTCTTTGGATAAAATAAATCAATTCTCTTGAAGACATGCCCCCTGGCTCAATGCAACCTGTTCCAGGGGCAAAAGCAGGGTCTAAAACATCAATATCCAATGAAATGTATAGATTGCTGAATTCCCTTGCTTTTTCCATAACCATATCGCAAACCTCTTTGACATCATTTTCAAATATCTGCTTCATTGTATAAAAAGTAATTTTTTTTTTTTTCATATAATTTATCTCTTCTGGATCTGGATTTCTGATGCCGATAACAATAACCTTTCTTGGATCAATAATATTATCATCAACCAAAAACTTCAGCCATCCGCCGTGGAAATACTCATAATCCTCCTTATGGTATGTATCAGGATGCGCATCAAAAATTATTAACCCTGCATTCTGAAATTTCTGCGAAAATGCCTTGAATAATGGGTAGGTTATTGAATGGTCTCCCCCAAGACAGATTGGAAAATCATCATTCTGCATTACAAAATCAATAATATTTTTTTTTGATAACTCCCAATCTTTATTTTTAACTGGAATTAACTCGATATTGAATAGTTTTGGATGCACCAGATGATTATCTTCAGAAGCATAAACAGTTCCCAAAACCTCAACAATCTTGTCAGGAGCCTTATCGCAGTCATCATTATTAGGATTATTTCCAGAAAAAGGAATTTTGATTATTTTCATAGGTTTAGAAGTTTATATTCTGTTTATAATTTTTTCGAATGCCATATTCCTTCAAACCTGTAAATCCATGTTTCATTATTGGTCTTGTCATATAAAGCTAAATAATCCTTACCGTCTTTTTTAATAACATATATTGAATCGCATTTAACCCTAGTTATCTCAGGCAACTCCTCATCAAATATAATTTTCCCTAGATTACCCTCTCCTTTCGGATATTTTTCAAATGTTGCTGTTTCGGTTGTTCCGTTTCCGTTGAAATCTCCTTTAACCTTTTGTTCCTGGACATTTAAACTATGTGAATAAAGTAGAAACATTCCAGCGACAATTGTATTTAGATATTTTCCCACTTTAAAGTGATATTTGCTTTATTTTTTTTAAACTTTTATATAATACAATATATATATATCACAGAATATATTACATCTCCTCAATAGCATCTATTCCAAGTAAATTTAATCCGTTTTTTAAAACTTCTTTAACGCAAACACTTAACATTAATCTTGCTTTTCTCAATTCCTCATTTTCTTCTCTCATAATCGGATAATATCTGTAATAATTATTGAATTTCTGAGCTAAATCCAGGAGATACCTGCATAATAAAGAAGGCTTATAGTTCTTGGCAGATTCTTCAATAATATCATTAAATTCAGATAATAATTTGGCTATTTCAAAATCTTCCCTGTTCTTTAAAGAAGAGGTATTCACTTTCATAATTTTCTTTCCATATCTTCTTAATACAGAACAGATTCTTGCATGGGTATATTGAAGATAAGGCCCTGTCTCTCCTTCAAAGCTAAGCCAGTCTTTAAGATTAAAGATTATTGTTTTATTGTTATCCTGGTTGATCATTCCAAATTTCAAGGCAGATACTGCTATTTTCTGAGCTGTATCCAAAACCTTTTTCCTATTCCATTTATGCCTTTTCTTAACTTCCTTGATTAAAATTTCAAAAACCTTTTTCTTTAATTCAGAAAACAGGATAACATTTCCCAGTCTTGAAGCCATCTTGCCTTCTGGAAGCATGACTAATTCATAGCTTAAATGATAGCAGTTCTTGGCATTTTTAAATCCGTAAAGCTCCAGAATCTTAAACAGCTGCTGGAAATGCAGGGACTGCTCAGAGCCGACAACATAAATATTCTTATCAATCTTATACTTGTTGAATTTTATGTCAGCCAGGGCAAAATCCTTGCTTATATAAGGAACTGTCTGGTCTGATTTAAGAGCAATTAATGTGTGCAGATTATATTTTTTCAAATCAAGTATTATAGCTCCTTCGTTTTCTTCTGCAATTTTTTTTTCCAGAAGATTCTTGACAATTTTTTTTGCAGGCTCAATTAATTCATGATCATAAAACCATACATCAAATTCTATATTAAGCCAGTCATAAACCTCATTAAATGAATCCAGGGAATACTGTCTTGTTTTTTTCCAAAGGGCAGTTATTTCTTTTTCTTTTTTTTCTAATTTTTTTAATATCTCAGAAGATTCTTCCCTGTATTTCTCATTTTCATCAATTTTCTTGTTAGCTAAAACATACATCTTTCCAAGCCACTCTCCCTTATTTCCAATTGGCTTTGGATTATATTTGGTTATATACCATAAGCATTTGGCAACATGAGAGCCAGTATCATTTATGTAGTTGGCTGCAATTACTTTATACCCGTTAAATCTAAGTATATTGACCAAAGCGCTTCCCAATGAAACATTTCTTAAATGTCCTACATGAAATTCCTTATGAGTATTTGGCTGTGAATATTCAACCATTATTCTCTTATTATTCAAAGGAAATGGTTTTATCTCAAAATGATTATCTAAAGTATCCTGGATAAAATATTCTTTGTTAAGAAAAAAATTAAGATAAGGACCGTTTGACTCGACTTTTTCAATAAACTTTCCTGTCTTAAACCTATCAATCAGGTCTTTGGCAATATCAACAGGCGGTTTCTTTAATTTCTTGCATAATACAAAGCATGGAAAAGCATAATCACCCATTAAAGGATCAGGAGGAATCTCTAATGGAATTTCATCCAGCCCTGTAATGTTTTTCAGTCTCTTTATTATTTCCTGCTTAAAGTCCATTAATCAGATTTATGTTTAATTTCTTTATTAATTTTGTGATTTATCTAGTCAAGTAATTATATCGAAACTTTTATATACTTTAATTCTGGGAAATTAAATAAGGGGTAACATTAACTAATTTTTTTTTAATTTACAGTGTTCTAATCCTAAAAAGAAAAAAAAGAGGCGATTAGGCTGTATAACAAATCACAGACAAAACAGATTATTTTCTTAGTTATAGTTTTATTATCTCTTTCTATATTTGTTTTTGCCAATGCCCCACCTATTATCGAATCTATTACTTTAGAAGTTGATGGAGAAACACAAGAAGAAATATTCTTTAATAATCCTAAACTTGCAGAAATATCAATAGAACCATACTATAATAAGAACTATACTCAGAATTATTTAGAATATTTTGATTATTTTAAAGATTGGAATTTCACTAATATAACCAATGAAAAAGAAGATATTCTAAAAGCAGGAAATGTTAGAAAAGAATTTAGAGTTTATGAAATCAATGGAAAAGATTATGTTATAGATTTAGCTACTTGCGACAGGTTTCTTGGTCATTGTGTTTTTTTAATTAATGGTGTTCCGACTGGAGTAATATACCCTAAAAATGATGAAAGATATAATTCGTTTTCTTTAAATCAAGATTATGAATTAGTTATTGAAGATATTGTTTATGATTATTGCGACGACCAGAAGAAGGCTTGTAATATTGAGTACAGAGCATATGATATTGTAAGGTTTAAGGTGAGAAAGAAATGAAGAAGATAGTCTTTACTTTGATGTTTTTAGTTTTGATTAATATAATCTTTGCTTGGGAAAATAATCTTGCAGAGATACCCGTAGATCAATCATATTATGAAACTTATACCTTTCCTTATTTAGAAAGATTTAATTATTTTGCAGGTTATAATTTTGTTCCATTAATTGAGACCATAGATGACATCCTAAAAGTTGGAAATGTTGCAACAGTATACAAAACTTATGAAATTAATGGAAATAATTATGTTATTCATTTAATTGCCTGTGACAGAATTCTCAATCATTGTACCCTTTTTATTAATGGTGTACCAACTGGAATGTTATATCCTAAAACTGATGAAAGGCATAACTCATTTTCATTAAATGATAATTACGAATTAATTATTGAAAATATCGTTTTTTATTATTGTGATGATCAGAATAAAGCCTGCGATATTGAATATAGGGCTTATGATATTGCACACTATTCTATAGTAAAATTAAATGAACCAACTCTTTGTGGTAATAATATTTGCGATTCTGGGGAAACATGCTCTTCATGCCAATCAGATTGTTCTTGCCAGTCTGGTTACGACTGTCAAAATGGACAATGTATAGAACATATAGAATGTGGAGATAGTGTTTGTAGCACAGATGAAACATGTAAAGAAGATAATTGTTGCAATGGAAATAATGTTAATTTAAATTCTGATTTAAATAATTGTGGAAATTGTAATAATATATGCAATTCAAATAAGACATGTACAGATGGTGAATGTGTTTTAAAACCAGTTTTATTAGATGAATGTTTTACCGATGTAGATTGTAATGATAGTAACAATAATACCCTAGATCAATGTATAGGAATTCCTAAAAAATGTGAAAATACAGAAATTTTGAAAGATAATGATACTGTAGAGATAAAAGAAGAAGAAACACAACAAAAGATATCAAGAATTGAAGAAAAAGAAGAAGAAAAAATAATTACAGAAGAGAATATAAACGAAGATATTTCTGAAGAAGAGGATATTTCAGAAATTAAAATTCAAGAAGAAGAAATAGTTGAGAAAAATATTATTCAAAAGGTAATTGATTGGATTGTAGGTTTATTTAGTTAAAATGGGAATAAAAAATTGGTGGAAAAGACTTGATTTATGGAAAAAGATATTATTTATTCTTATTTTCTTTTTTATTTTTTCATTAATTCTTCTATTTTTATTAATTTTTTTCTATCCAGTAGGGGGACAAATTATTGAGGATAATTCCATCTTAGAAAAAATTTGTGAAATACAACCTTTCTGTAAGGTTGGTATAGGGGGAAGTTGGCCTTGTAATGTTGGAAAAGATGATTACATAGAACCGAGATTAAAAAAATGGAGCGGCTTTAAAGGATGCAATAATCAAACTAAAGGATATTCAGAAGAGGGATATGTTCGTGGACTTAAATCATGTAGTTGTAGAATATTTGAATAAAATGCAAATAAATTTAATAAAAAATAAGTTTAAGTTTGAAAAAATCTTAATTTTTCTATTTCTAATATTCTTATTCGCCGATATAGTAACTGCTTATAAATCAGACAGCACAACGTCAGTGCATCAATATATCAGTAATGAGTCTAGAGAAGTCTGGCCTTTGATTCCCTATGAGATTAAAACTTATTTAACTAAACCAATTGATTATCCATTAGATACACATGGGTATGGTCCAGAATCTGGAGAAGATATAACTGTCGGTTCTGGTGAAGAAGACACTGACAAATGTTCACTTACTTGGTATGGTCAGGTTTGGGATTATATCGGTGATAGGAGTTGTCCTTACTATTATCATTTTTGGGATCCAGATGTCCCAGATTATAGATATGACTTTAATCCGGCTGATTATGATAGAGGGTGGAAAGATCCACTTAGACCACTTGAATCTGCATATAGAAGTAGTTATAGAAAAGCAAGAGAGTATTGGATGACTTATGTAATTCCTTATTATTTAAGAGGAGAAGTAGATAAATCATATTACTGGCTCGGCAGAGTTGTTCATTTATTAGAAGATGCTACTGCTGTTCCACATGTTCATGATGATACACACACCCCTATTGACGACTCATCTTATGAAGAATCAACAGGGCAATCAAGTGTTTATACAAATTATAGAGGCTCTTCTTATTCTGGACAACAATACGATTATGATAATTTGCCAAACATGAGTAATTTTGATTGGAGTTCTGTTGACCCTAGAAATTTACCAAATATGTATGGAAGTTCAATTTATTTATTCAGACTGTTTTGGTATACTGCTCAGAAAACCCAGTATTATGCATCAGATGATGTAAATGGTAATAATTATTATGTAGATTTAAGTAGCAATCAGCATACGTTTTCACCTTCTTTGTGGGATAATCAAGGAGTAACAATATTAAGTGATAAACAATCTTTTGCTGATGAAGATGAAACCGATTCTGGTACAAATATAACTTTAAGAAATAATGCTTTAATGCCTCACGCAATGAAAGCAACTGCGGGATTATACAGATTATTCTATGATGCTGTTCAAGTCGACTGGCCAGACTTCCATCATGATTTAAGAAGAACAGGCTTTACTTTACTAAAGGGGGATTTATATTCTGCTTCAGATGCAACTGAAGTAACCTATCAAATTAGCGGAGATATTAGTGCAGGACATTTAGCTAAACCATCAATTGCTGATTTAGACAATAATGGAAAGCAGGAAGTTGTTGTTGCAACTTCAAATTCTTCTGGTAATGGAATGATTTATTCTATGGAGAGAGGCTGGTGGTCATATACTCCAAAATGGAGTAAAACAATAGGTGAAAAAATAACTGCTGCTCCTTCATTAAAGAATATTGATTCAGATAATCAAAAAGAGGTTATATTTGGATTGCCAAATGGAACGTTACTTGTTTTTGATGGAATAAGCGGAACAGAGCAAAATAGATTTTACGTTGGAAAAAAGTATGTTCCAAGAACAATGGGTTGGTATCAAGGTAAGCTAAGACAAACAGCAGTAGCAGATGTCGATTTAGACGGAGAAGAAGAAATTATTTTCTCAGACATGGAAGTATTATATGATTATCCGGGAGAGATTTATATTCTAAGCAAAGATATGCAAGTTAAGGGAAAATACGGGGTTGGAAATGGCGGAGCAAATGGTGCAATATCAATTGCTAATGTAGATGATGATAATGAGCCTGAAATAATAGTTCCAACACAATATGGGGGAATTCATGTCCTTCAATATAACAATACTATAAATAATCTAAGTTTACAGTGGAGTAAATCTCATGCCAGACTTGAAGGTGCTCCTATAATATCTGATGTTGATAGAGATAATGAATATGAGATAATCTATACAACTTCAAGCACTACTTGGAGTTGCACTCAAGTTACATGTTATAATAAGACATACATACTTGATGCCAAAACAGGAAATGAAGAAAAAACTATTAATTTAAATGGATATGCAAGAATAACACCTACCATAGCCAACTTAGATAGTGATTCAAATTTGGAGATGGTGATTGCAGTTCATAAACATGGAGACGGAGAATACCCTGCAAAAATTGAATGTTATGATGCAGTTACTGGAAATGCTTGCTCTGGTTGGCCTTATACAGATAATAACAACTTAGAAATGGATTATATTTCTCCAAATATTGTTGATATCAATAATGACAATGTAAATGATATTCTAATATTAACAGAAGCGAATGAAGCTGTTTTCTTGGAAAATGATGGAACAGAACTATTTTCATTTAATATAGTTGGAAATGTAAACAGCGCTCCAGCAATAGGTGATATTGATAATGATGGAAGGGCTGAAATTGCAGTAAGAAGATCTGGCTCAGAAGTAATATCTGATTTTACCTCAACAAACAGAATGCCTATCTTAAATAATATTTCAAACATTTCAGCAGTAGAAGGAGATTTAATCTTCCTAAATTCAACAGGAGAAATTACAGCAACAGATTATAACAATAACTCCCTTACATTTTATTACAGTTCTCCTTTTAATGAATCTGGCTACTGGCAGACAGATTGCGACAGCGCTGGAAATTATTCTGTTTTAATAGAAGTTTCAGATGGTAATTTATCTGACTGGCAGTATATTATTGTTGAAATTAATAATACGTGTTCAACAGGAAAAGAATTGCAAGTGACTAGTTTATCTAAGCTTAATTCAGATTTGAGTCCAGTTTAAAATTATAAGTTATCTAATATTTTCTTTGTGGTTAAATATATAATATTATTTTTCCAATTTCTTGTGTCTCTCAAGGTTTCTAAAAGGTTTAATGCTTTCTTTTTTGAAAGATATCCAAATTCTATTAACGCTGTAAGAAAGAAAGTGCTAAATTGAACATCTATTTTATTATTAACATGGCGGGCAAATTTTATATCATCAGTAATAATAGTTAATGATTTTTGTTTACCTAAATTGTAGAGTTCATTATCTGTTTTTCCAATAAATGTTATATCTTCTTTGATATGGGTTTGTTCTATGCAAAAATTTGTTTTGTATTTCAAAACTTCTTTACTTGCTTTCCCATATGCATCATTAAACTTAGCAAAATCTTGCAATTCCTTAACTACAGAAGGCGTTATTATAATCTCTGCAATTTTTAAAACATCATCAATTATTTTTATACTTCCTAAACTAATCAATGCAGAAGTATCAAACACGAATTCTTCTTTTGAGCTTTTTTCCATATCGAATGCCTTTTTTAACAGATTCCTCTGATTTTTTTTTGATGAATTCCATTTCATCAGCAATCTCTTTACCAACTAATTTTTCTATTTCTGTTTTGCTAATCATGCCGTTTGAATATAGCGTGCTTAGCTCCATGAGGAGTTTGTTCTTTTCCTCATGAACTTCTTCAGCTAGTTTTGTCTTTATCCATTCTGATTTGTTTATTTTTAACAGTCTGCTGACTATATTTAGGTCAGACAATTCATAATTATCACAGTATAGCATATAATAGCAATTGATATATAAAGGTTTCTATTTTATTTATTTAATTCATTCAGTAATGATTTTCCCTTAGAAGTGAGTTCATATAATCTTCCTATCTTGTCCCTTGGATTCAAACATCTCACAATCTTTCTTTTTTTCATAGCCCTCAACACATCGCTTACATTACTCACTTTTATTTTCGTTTCTTCTTTTATTAAAGTAGGGGTTTTAGGTTTATCTAAAGTTTTTAGTATCACTCTTCTTTGCTTTCCCCTTAGTATCCAACCATAATCTTTAACTATAAATGATCTCATAAATTATTAAGAACAAGTTCAGAATTAAAATGGTATTTCCGAATAAGTACCTAAAGATTACTGAAAAATTGCAACGAAAGTTTTATATAGATGTTATCTGAGGGATTTATTGGGGGTTAAAAAGAGCGTGATATTATCTAAAGATAGCCAGATAAAGCAATTTACTTTTATCTTAATTGCTCTATTCTTAGTATCTATACTAGTTATAGCTAATTCTCCTCCAATCATAGAATCTATTACTTTAGAAGTTGATGGAGAAACCAAAGAAGAAATATTTCTTAATAATCCTAAACTTGCAGAAATTACTATTCCTCCTTCATACGATAAAAACTATACTAAACAATATTTAGAATATTTTAATTATTTTAAAGATATTAATTCTACTAAAATAAGTAATGATAAAGAAGATGTTCTAAAATCAGGAAATGTTAGAAAAGAATTAAGAGCTTATGAAATCAACGGAAAAGATTATGTTATTGATTTAGCTGCTTGTGACAGAATTCTTGGTCATTGTATTTTTTTAATTAATGGTGTTCCAACTGGAGCAATGTATCCTAAGAATGATAAAAGACATAATTCATTTTCTTTGAATAATGATTATGAATTAGTAATTGAAAATGTTATTTATGATTATTGCGATGACCAGAAGAAAGCTTGTAATATCGAGTATAGGGCATATGATATTGTAAGGTTTAAGGTGAGAAAGAAATGAAAAGAAAAAGATACAGTAAAATAAATATAAACAGAAGAATAATTTTAATTGGGGGAATAATTGGTTTTATTGTAGGATTACTTCCTGTTTTATTATTATTTGATGTTTTGGAAATAGAATTTTTAATAATTTTTCTGGTTCCGATTAGCTTAGTTTCAAAAAATATGTTATTTGTAATTTTTAGCACCCCTATTTTTTATGCTATTGTTGGAATTTTAATTGGTCTTATAATAAATAATCTCAAAAAGAAGAAATAAATGAAAAGAAAAATTATACTACAAATTTTTGTATTATTTATTTTAGCTACATCTGTAAGTGCATTTTCATCTTCTTACCCAAATGTTGTACACGAGTATATTACAAACGAATCACAGGAAGTTTGGAGTTTAATTCCATATGAAATAAAAAACCATCTAAGAAATTCTTTGGATATTACGATATACCCTTATATTCCAGAGTATTATAATAGTGGAGATGATATAATTGATGGTTCTGGAGAGGAGGATGCACCAGTTACAAGAGCATTTGAACATTTTTGGGAGTCTGACCATCCACAGGATGGAATTTACAATGATGGACTTAAAGTTTTATGGATAGAAAGGGGTAGTTCATATACCAAAGCCCTTGAATATTGGAAAACTAAAGTTATTCCTTATTATATTAAAGGTGAAATAGATAAATCATATTATTGGCTTGGAAGAGTTGCCCATCTTCTTGAAGATGCCGCTGTTCCAGAACATATGCATTTAGATTGTCATCCGGGAAGTGAATTAATCTCTTGGACATGTGATGCAAGTTCTGGTGATAATGGTAACGATGATTCTTCCTTAGAAAAATATACAGCAAACCCTTCTATATTTCAAACGTATAAAGGTTCAGATTACTCTAACCAACAATATGATTACGACAATTTAATTCCCAACTTTGACTGGAGCCAAGTAGAACCAACAAAAGGAACTCAAAAACAAAATATAGAATTATTCAGACTGTTTTGGTATACAGCACAGAAAACCCAATATTTTGCAAGTGACGATGTTGATAGAGATTTTGATTATACAAATTTGAATGGCAACACTCAAAATTGGGATTATAACAGTTTAACAGATAATAATTTATGGAAAAACGAAAGTTATACTAATTCTAATTTCATTACACAATCACAGTTAGCTATAGATGATCCTACAAATAATGGACAATATGTTCAAGCTGTTGCTAACGCAACAATCCCACACGCAATGAAAGCAGTTGCTGGCTTATACAGATTATTTGATGATGCAGTCAAAGTAGACTGGCCTTACTTTCACCATGACTTAAGACGTACCGGCTTCACTTTACTAAAAGGAGATTTATATTCTGCTTCAGACGCAACAGAAGTTAGCTATACGGTAGGTTCAAGTATTGACGCAGGGCATTTAGCTAAGCCGTCAATTGCTGATTTAGACAATAATGGAAAGCAGGAAGTTGTTGTAGCAACTTCAAATTCCTCTGGCAATGGAAAGATTTATTCTATGGAAAGAGAATTCTGGAGTTATACACCAAAATGGGAAAAAACTGTAGGTGAACAAATAACCGCTGCTCCTTCATTAAAAAATATTGATTCAGATGATCAAAAAGAAGTTGTATTTGGTTTGCCAAATGGAACTATATTTATTTATGATGGAAAAACTGGAACAGAGCAAAATAGGTATTATGTTGAAGAAAAATATGTTCCAAGATTAGGATTTTATTATCAAGGTCAAATAAGGCAAACGGCAGTAGAAGATATTGACTTAGATGGAGATGAAGAAATAATCTTTGCTGAATCGCATCCAACAATCTATGACTTTCCAGGAGAAGTTTATATTTTAAGTAAAAATTTAGAGCCAGAAGGAAAATACAAAATTGGAAACGGAGGAGCTAACGGAGCTTTATCAATTGCGAATATAGATAATGATGATTATCCAGAAATAATCATTCCTGCACAATTTGGTGGAATTTATGTTCTTGATTACAATCCCGCTATCAACAATTTAAGCTTAAAATGGAGCAATTCAGATTCTAGGATTGAAGGCGCTCCTGCAATAGCGGATGTTGATAGGGATAATGAATATGAATTGATATATACAACATCAAGTTATAGTTGGGGTTGCACCCAGGTTACATGTTATAATAAAACATACATTCGTGACGCATTAACTGGGAATTTGGAAAAGAGCATTAGTTTAAATGGTTATGCAAGAGTAACACCAACAATAGCAAATTTAGATAGCGATTCAAATTTAGAGATAGTAATCACGGTTCATAAAAATTATGGCGGGTATCCTGCAAAAATTGAATGTTATGATGCAGTTACTGGAAATGCTTGCTCT
>Ga0209541_10013894_pt1 | contig 12243 bp, 16 predicted proteins | sample RifCSPlowO2_01_FD_184027 | JGI IMG/M metagenome (GOLD analysis project Ga0209541, IMG submission 184027) | Groundwater microbial communities from Rifle, Colorado - Rifle CSP2_plank lowO2_0.1 (SPAdes) (version 2) | ecosystem: Environmental > Aquatic > Deep subsurface > Groundwater | place...
CTACTAACTTTTCTGACAAAACACTAATACGATCTTTGCGTCCTTTTGATTGCCTGATCTGAATTGTCAATTCTGGTAGACAAACATCTTTAACTTTTAATGCGACGATCTCGCTTACTCGCAGTCCTGAGCTGTATGAAATAGACAATAATAATTTGTGTTTAGTATTCTGCACGGAATTTATTATTTGTTCTATCTCCAGCCTCGATAATATGACAGGCAAACTATTAAGCTTTTTGGCTGAGCGAATCTCAATTTTCGAGGTTGTCCTAATGACTTCATGATAAAAAAACTTGATAGCGCTTAAAAATATATTTCTGCTCTGTGGAGAAGTCCCTTTTTGCTCACGTTGTAATAAAAAATTGCGAATATTTTCTTGATTAAGTATTTCTAAGTTGTCTTTCTTAAAGACTAAATATTCTCGCAAGCCATAAAGGTAGCTTTTTACTGTTTTTGGGCTATAATTTCTTATTCTTAGCTCCCGTTCTATTTTGTCTAGTTGTATTTGCATAATTGCTTAAAAATTATTAAAATATAAGTAGTTTATCTAAGTATTGAGTATATTCTGGCTTCGCACAAAATACAATATTCTTTGTATTTGTGAAAACTATTCGTATAATAACGAGTTATATGAAATACTGTCCATTTTTTGAATAAGTAAAATAAGTAAAGAGAATTTTTACATTATGAAACTCACGTCCGAAAACTTCGATAAAGTATCGAACTTCATCAAAACTAACGCCCGAAACTTGGACAAACACTTATATGCTTTCTACTTTGAAAGTGGCTCAGCAGACAAAGTTCTTTTAGAACTCTCGAAATATCAAAATGATGATGGTGGTTTTGGTCATGGTCTCGAACCTGATTTTGTAACCCAATCTTCGTCAGCAATCGCAACTACGGCAGCCATGCAGTACTTAGAGAAGCTCGAAACTCCTAAAGCAAACGCAGTGCTTAAAAAAGCTATGGACTACTTTGCCAACAGTTTTTCAGAGGAACACCAAAGGTGGAGACCAGTTCCAGATGATGTTAACAACTTGCCACATGCTCCTTGGTGGCATATTAATGAAAAATCCGGCATGTGTGCAATAGACCAAAACTGGGACAACCCCACTGTTGAAATCCTCGGGTTCCTGTATAAATATCCAAACTCTTTTCCTACTTTGAAACTGGAAGAACTCACTCTAAGAGCAGTTGAAAGACTCCAAAGCAATGCAAATATTACAGAACGCAGTTTATATTGTTACCAGGTTTTATACATCAATCTCAGCGATTCATTCAAAGCTCAAATCAAACCGAAGCTCTTTGAGCTTATCAGAGCTACAGTAAACACCAACGTTGATGACTGGCGAGAAAAGTATGTTCCTAAACCCTTAAACTTTGTTGATGGTCCCGAATCTCCGTTCTACAATTTTTTGCGTGACTCAGTTCACCGAAACCTAGATTTTCTCATCAATACTCTTGATGCTAATGAGGCTTGGTTTCCTACCTGGAGTTGGGGACAGTACGAAAAAGATTGGGAAAAAGCCAAGATTGAATGGGCTGGCAAGATAGCGGTTGAAAATCTTGTCATACTTAATAAGTTCTCAAAATTAAAAATTTGAAATATGAAAGAAAATAAAATTGCTCTTTTTGAAGGTAAAAAAATTAGAAAAATAATCCATCAAAACGTTTGGTGGTTTTCAATAATTGACGTCATCGCCGTCCTAACCGATTCAGATCGTCCGCGTAAGTATTGGAACGACCTCAAAAAAAAGCTAACTGACGAGGGATATATTGAAGTGTCCGAAAAAATCGGACAGTTGAAAATGGAAGCGCCGGATGGAAAAATGCGTCAAACCGATTGTGCGAATACCGAAACAATGCTACGTATCATTCAGTCTATTCCCTCAAAAAAGGCCGAACTGCTCAAGCGCTGGTTAGCCCAGGTCGGGAGAGAGCGAATTGATGAAATAGAAAATCCAGAACTAGCACAAGAACGCATGAAAGCGATCTATGAGAAAAAAGGCTATTCCAAAAACTGGATTGATAGACGTTTGCGAGGGATCGCCGTTCGTCAAGACCTGACCGATGAATGGCAAGAACGCGGAGCTAAGAAAAATCTCGAATACGCTATCTTAACTAACGAAATCATGAAAGGAACGTTTGGCATGAAAGTCGACGAGTATAAAAAGTTCAAGAACTTAAAAAGAGAAAACCTACGAGACCATATGAATGATCTGGAATTAATATTAACCATGCTTGGTGAAGCAACCACTACCAAATTCACCAAAGACCGTGATTCCCATGGATTTCCCAAGCTAAAAAAAGATGCTCAAGATGGTGGTAAAGTAGCGGGCAGAACAAGAAAAGATATCGAAAGTCAATCCAATAAAAAAGTCATCTCACGGAAAAATTATTTAAGAACATCGGAAAGCCAAAAGCGATTGGTTGAAAAAAAGAGCAAAAAGTCTACTTGACAAAATTCTCTAAAATTAACAATCAATAAAAAAATGGACAGTACATCATATAACACAGTATATCTGGTTCGCCCCTCGGCTCGGGGCTCACCCATATCCCGCCGAAATTTGATAAAATAAATCAAGGTGTTGGCGGGACATCAGATATACCGAAACGTTAGGCGAAATGCCTGCTTAAAAATATATGAAGAAATTATTGTTTGTCGTATTTACCGGTGCAATTATTCTGCTGGCTACATTTTTTATAGGTCGAGTGAATTCTGATTTATCCACAGATGAGTATACACTTACCCTAGTCAGTTATCCTGGAGACAGGATTGATCTCTATGAATATGTTGACTATAGCGATTCCCATCAAGGAGAAGAGGTCTTTTATCTGAGAGAAGTTGACGAAAATGGTGAGTTGAATATCAAATTACGTGGCGGAAAATATGCTATTTGGGCACGTTGTCTTGAGATGTCTTGTCAAAGAAGTTTTGATAATCCGAAGGTAATAACATTGAATAAAAATAAAGTTATCAAACTTGAATGGACGCCCCAGTATTAAATCAGCAGGCACATCACATAACACGGGCTATACGGAAAATTAAGAAAAATTTCCCAAATCCTGATAAAATAAATCAGGACTTCGTATAGTCCGAAACGTTAATGAGAAATATAAAAGCCTGGGATTTTGTCGATTCCTTGGTTAAATATTTACTTTTTCCGAACTTAAGGCTCCGTACGAAGTGCGGGGATGGAGTTCTCCGCGTAGCGGTCTTAAGCGTAGCGAAAGCAAAAAAGGACTGAAGCCACGGATGAAGCGAAGCGTAGTCCGTGGAGAAGTCACTTTCTTGATAAATAATGATCTTATTTGATAATAAATTCGGTAAACCAATTTTATATATCTTTCTTGTGTTACTGGCTTTATTGGTTACAGCATATTTTTACTTGTCGGATACAAGAATAAGGACAAATGAGACATTCTTTACGCCTCCTGAAACTACAAATATTGCCTCAAACGATGGTGAACAGTATATCGAGGTAATTGCCGATGATCTAAATGTCCCCTGGGAAATAGTATTTCTTCCAAGTGGAGATATGCTTGTTACGGAACGTCAAGGGGCTGTTATCCAAATTGGTAAAGAAAGAAAAAGGTTTTCTATTGAAAATGTAGAGGCTATTGGTGAAGGCGGACTTCTTGGAATGGCACTTCATCCAAACTATGAACAAAATGACTGGATTTATCTTTATCTTACAACTAAAAATAGAGGCAAGTACATTAATCGGGTCGAGCGCTACCGCTTTGACGGTAGCGGATTTTTTGATCGGACAATAATCATTGACAATATTCCGGCAGGTGCTAATCATAACGGCGGTCGGATACTTTTCGGACCTGATGATTTCTTATATATAACTACTGGAGATGCAGAAAGCCCTGACTTGGCACAGGATGAAAATTCCTTGGCAGGAAAGATTCTTCGTTTAAAAGACAATGGTGACACCCCAGAAGATAACCCTTTTGGTAATGAAGTCTGGTCTTACGGGCATAGAAATCCTCAGGGACTGGCCTTTGATAACCAAGGGCGATTGTGGGCGACAGAGCATGGGCGGTCAGGAGTTTTGTCTGGGCTAGATGAATTAAATCTGATTGAAAAAGGCAAAAATTACGGCTGGCCGATAATTCAGGGGAATGAAACTGCAAATGACACACAGACCCCAGTAATAAATTCAGGTGTGAATGAAACATGGGCTCCTGCTGGATTAGTTTACATAAATAATAGGTTGTTCTTTGCAGGGCTCCGTGGCCAGTCAATTTACGAAGTTGCAGTTTCGGATGAAGGCGTCATTGGTTCGTTAAAAGTCCACTTAAAGAGAAAATTTGGACGTATCAGAGCTATTAAAGTTGGTCCAGACGGATTTTTGTATATTAGTACATCCAATACTGATGGCCGTGGAAGTCCTGGAGCAAACGATGATAGAATTATTAAAGTTAATCCCGAATTTTAATATTGGCCAGGCCTTTATTGCTGTCTAATCCTGGCTTTCGAGTTTGATATAAATTAATAAATCAGTATTTTCCTGTGGGATAACTTCGCTACAATATAATGATTCAAGGAAGGATGCGTGAGAGGCTCAAGCGACTCGCTTGGAGCGCGACGGGGAGAAATCTCCACGTGGGCTCGAATCTCACTCCCTTCACCATTCAACTAAATCATTTTCGAGATTGTTTCTAGTTCTATATAGTATAATGTACTTGTGAAAATTATTGACCTCTCTCAATCTCTTTATGACGGAATGGATGTTTATCCAGGTGATCCTGACGTACATATAAAACAAATTCACACCTTGGATAAAGAAGGTTGGAGACTTAAATGTCTCCAATTTTCAACCCACATCGGTACCCATGCTGATGCCTTTGCCCATATGGACAATGAAGGAATAACAATCGATAAGATACCACTCAATAAATTTTTCGGTAAAACGATTCTGGTTAAACCCACTGACACCTTTCCTAAAAAAATTGGTCTTGCCTTTAGAGATGAAATTTTAGGATTAAACCTTTTCAACAAGATTATTGAGGCAAAACCACTGTTTGTCATAGCTGGAAATAACAGCGATTTTGAACTTGAGATGGAAAGAAAACTTCTTCAGGCGGGAATTCTTACAATGGCGGGTTTAGTAAATATGGATAAACTGCCAAGAAATAAACCGTTCATGTTCTACGGAGTTCCGTTGAAAATTCAGGATGGGGATGGTTCTCCAATTAGGGCGTTTGCAGTCATGGAGTAAAAAGTTTCAAGTACGTCCCACTCCATCCGCCAGGTAAAAGATAATGAGAATTTGAAGGTATTAAAGATTTTTATTCATATAGTGGAAATACTTTCCATGTATAATAGAAACAATGAATGACAAAACATTTAGAAATGGCTTTTTGTTAGTCGCGATTGCCTCGGTCTCCGTTATTATTGGATATTCTATCTTTTCGAATCTGTTATCTAGTGACCAAATTCAAAGATCTGGTGGCATCTCGTCTCAAAATATTCCTCATTCAGACAATTCTAGTAAATCTCTTATTGGAAAATGGATTGTTATTTCTGTAAATGAAGATGATGTCCAGATTGTTTCTGATGGAAATGGTGCTTCAATTGAATTTTATGAAGATGGAGCATATAAAGCCTCCGGAGGCTGTAATGCAATGGAAATTTTGACATATGAAATACAAAAAAACATGCGAATATCTATTTCGACTGGTGGCACAAAAAGACTTTGTTCAAAAGATATTGTTGAATTCTGGGATCTGAATAATGTGGTCACATATGAATTAAGTGATAATACTTTGTTTTTGCATTACAAAAAGGAAAATGGTACAGATGGATTCTTCAAACTTCAAATGGTTCCCCTTTCAGGGACTGAGTATAATTCCGAAAGTTGGAGGAACATTATTCCAGTAACGTGTGATTATTTTTCAGATGGATGTAATACATGCCAGCGCACTGACTCTAGACTTAAATGTACCCTGATATATTGCAATGAATACAGAAAACCAGAATGTTTAGAGTAGATGATTTTGTTATTCTTGATATAGCTTATGCAGGAAATATCCAATGAAAATCTGATTGAAAAAGCCAAAGTAATTGTTAAGCCTAAGAAGATGAGACATGGATTTACTACAGCAGATTGCGGGTGTGCTTTGATTACTGATAAAGGAAACATATATTTAGGAGTGAGCATAGATACTTCTTCCAGCATTGGATTTGATGCCGAGCAAAGTGCTATAGCTGCGATGGTCACAGCTGGAGAATACAAGATCAAGAAGATCGTTGCTGTACTTGAGGATGGAACGGTTTTGCCTCCCTGCGGAAGATGCAGGGAATTCATGTATCAGATAGATAAGGATAATATTGATACCGATGTTATTGTTGAAAAGGATAAAATAGTTAAACTTAAAGACCTGCTTCCTTTTCCGTGGGATGAGTATCTATGAATAGAATTTTAAAAATACTGAAGCTTTTTATGTTTGATTGGGTTCTTGTTGTTATCTTTTATTTTGCAGAGATTTTTGTAAATATTGGACACTTCGTGCAGGGTATTACTAACTCTTACCAGATGCCGTCTAGTAGCTTTTTATTATCTTTCTCTATTATTATTTCATTGGTTTATGCCCTTAATAAGGTATTGAAAATTGCAAAGATTGCTGATTTTATAATCTCGCAGGTGCTTTTCCTTGCAAGCGTAGCTGGTCTTGTTTATATTGTGGCAACTACACTTGTGATCGGATAAAGCATATTAATGGGAGTATAGAATCAGGGGCAGCTGTTAAGTTTGAGACATTCGTTTACCTGGTTCTGGTTAGGTAGATTTGAGCATTCGTTGCAATAATCTTTAAATACGTCATTCATCTTTTGGAAAACATCATTGATTTGTCCTTCATATTTATTGAATGTGACTGATTCGGGTATAGAGAGATATAGGCTTTCAGGTATTATATCCTTACATCCAAAATTATCTGACATGTTAATTGCCGAGATTATGCCAAAGGTAAGATAATCCTGGTCTAAAATGGACTTTCCATCCGGAAGTGTGAATTTTGTCCCATTGTCACCTGCCCAGAGGTAGGCGGTGTTATCTTTTTGCAGGTAATTAGTTGAGATACTTTGCCCGGATGCTGTTAATTGAAGATTTATCCTCATATTAGTACCTGCAATGTATATGTCACCTGATAAATCAGCAGATACTGAATTTTCAATCTGATAAGAGCTCGTGAATTTACAGACGGCATTTCCTCCCTTTTGCCATATGCTTTCAAGCTCAGCAGTATTTGAGGAAGTTGTTTTTATATCAGGAATGGATGTCTCTGACTTGTTAGGGCTCTGTATTTTAAAAAGAGTTTCTTTTCCAAATACATATATGCCGGATATAAGAAACAGGAAAATAAGAAAAGTGATCAACAGTTTGTTTTTCATGCTAAACCGGTGATTGTTTAACTAAAACCCTAACTGGGATATTCCGCCGTATTGGGAAGTTAATGTTGAAATAAATGTCGGTAGTATAAATGCCATTGCAATTAAAGGCAGTACGAAGATTACGATAGTAATTATCATCGTCCACAAAAAGTATTTTCGTGTTCTTTCAACTGAAGTGTAAATCTTTTCAATGAGTTCTCTATCTGATATGCGGTTAGGGGCAAATTGCGGTTGTGCTTGAGGCTGGGACTGCTGTACTGTCTGGGCAGGCTGTGGTGTTTGGTTTTCCATAAAGATATAATAACACTTTCTGCTGTTATAATTTAGATGTGAACAAAATCAGGACAGGATTATATCTAATATCCATTGTTGTTTTTCTCAGTGTTGCAGGAACCTTGATTTACAGATGGTCCAGTACTGCGCAGGTTCAGAGCATAGTATCAGGTTTTGGAATATGGGGTCCAGTTTTTTTGACAGTGATGATTGCACTGGGTGGAATCATTGTCCCGTTAACAGCGCTTCCATTTATATTAGCGGGTCTGCCATTGTACGGATTCTGGGCGACCCTTCTTTTTTTCTATCTTGGCAATACAATAATAGCCCCTGTTGTCGATTTTTATATCGCAAGAAGGTGGGGGCGACCTGCAGTCGCTAAACTGGCTGGAAAAAAAGCGGTTAATGAAATGGATAAAATTGCAAAAACTGCCGGCTGGGAGGCTCTTATTCCTATGAGGATATTTGGAGGAGTACTGTTTGACTCAATTTCTTATGCCATGGGGCTGACTTCAATAAGCTTTAAAAAGTATCTTATTATCACTTTACTTTGCCCCATCCCTGGCCATCTGCTAATGTTTTATTTATTTCAGAAAGGGCAGATGGTTAATCCAGTATACTTTGCTGTAATTGTGGTTTGGGGATGGGTTGCTGCTCTGTTAACGCCATATCTGATCTATAGGTATAAAAGCAAGACTGTTGCAGTTTGATAATAGAGACGCTGTATAATACCACCACATGAAAAGTACTCGATACTATATAGAAACTTATGGCTGCCAGGCTAATATAAGGGATAGCCAGAGGATAGAAGAGGAGCTTAAGGAACTTGGACTTTCAGCTTGTAAAGACTATAAAACAGCCGATGTTGTAATTTTGAATTCTTGCTCTGTACGCCAAAAATCTGAGGATAAAATCTATGGCTGGGGCAAAAAGCTTGTAAGTCCAAAATCTCCCGATTATACGAAAAAGGGAAGGCAGGTTGTGATTGTAACAGGATGCCTAATTGGAAGTGCCAAAGGAGAAAGAACAAGGTATCCACTGACATACATAGAAAAAAAGATCCCCTGGGCTGATTACCTTCTTGCTCCTGAAGAGGAAAGTAAAATTCCTTTTATTCTCGTCAAGGAAAATATAATAGCCAGCACAGATTTGGAAAAATTAAGAGTTAATGAAAAAGATAGAAATACTCATATAGATTCTTCGGGATGGTCATATGTGAATATTTCAACAGGATGTGATAATTTCTGCACATTTTGCGTCGTTCCTTATGCACGTGGAAAGGAAGTAAGCCGTCCTTCTAAAGAAATACTTCATGAAGTTAATGAGCTTGTAAGAAACGGCAATTCGAATATTATGCTTCTCGCCCAGAATGTGAATTCATGGGGACTTAACGTTGAAACCAAATTCAAACTCAGGGCGGGGTCGCAGCATAAAATTCCATTTGCAGATCTGCTTGAATCAGTGCACAAAATAAAAGGAGTAAAAAAGATAAGTTTTCTGTCGTCTAATCCTTTTGATTTTACGCAGGATTTGATTGATAAGCTTGCACTCCCGAAAATAGACAGGTATCTTCATATTGCCGTTCAGAGCGGGAATAACGAGATTTTGAAAAAAATGAATCGTCGGCATACGATTGAAGAGTTTAATGAATTAATAAATCAGATAAAGCTAAAAGTTCCTGATATGAGCTTTGGCACCGATGTAATTGTCGGATTTCCTGGCGAAAGTAATGAACAGTTTATGAATACGGTGAAATTATTTAATGAGGTTAAATTTGCAGTGGCCTTTATTTCGATTTATTCACCAAGAAAAGGTACCGTTTCAGAGCGTTTTATGAAAGACGATGTTCCTTTGAAAGAAAAAAAGCGAAGGCATGCGTATTTAACTAAGGTTTGGAAGGAGTCATTGTGATAGTAATCTTAGGGCCGACCGGCACCGGTAAAACTTCTCTTGCGCTTGAAATCTGCAAAAGTACAGGTGCTGAAATAATATCTGCTGATTCACGGCAGGTTTACAAGCACATGGATATTGGGACAGGAAAAATTCCAGGGGATGCAGATTCCTCCAAAATAGTCTGGCATGACGGATATTGTGAGATAGATAAAGTGAAAATCTGGGGGTACGATCTGGTCAATCCTGATCAATATTTTTCTGCCTATGATTTTGCTGATTTTGCTTTCAATAAAATCCAAGATTTAAAGAGAGAAGGCAAAAAAATAGTAATTGCGGGAGGAACCGGATTTTATATAGATGTTCTTGCCGGTCGGAGAAAGCTGTCAGGAACTAAGCCGGATGCCGAAAGAAGAAAGGCTCTTGAAACCACCCCTACTAAAAATTTGCTTGATAAGCTTAAACTGCTAAATTCCGAAAGATATGAAATTATCGATAAAAACAACCGCAGAAGGATTGTCAGGGCTCTGGAAGTTGAGCTTGGAGATTCTCATGATACTCCCAGCCACTGGAAACTGACAGGCGAGAAATTCAGATTTATTGGATTAAGTACAAACAGGTCAGCTCTATACGAAAAGGCGGACAAATGGGTAGAGTCAATATGGCAGAATGGACTTATAGAAGAAGTGAGAAAACTGATGGCTGATTATCCAGACTCCGACAAGCTTGACGGGTTCGTCTACAAAAGCGCAGTTTCATATATAAATGGAGAAGTAGAAAAGTCCGAGGCTATTTCCCGCTCTAAATACGATATACACGCCTATATACGCCGTCAGCAGACCTGGTTTAAAGCAAACCATGAAATAAAATGGTTCGACATTTCGCACAAAAATTGGAGGTCTGAAGCTGAAAATTATGCTTATTGAACAAACTGTGGTTTCAATAGTAGAATGAAGTTGTAATGAAAGATCAAAATATTGTTATTTCTACCAGGACCATTTTTATTCTTTTGCTTATTGGGCTTTTATTTTGGATGGCTTGGATAATTAAGCCAGTGCTGCTAGCATTATTTGTGTCGCTGATTCTTGCTCTTGCCTTAGAACCAGCAGTATTATGGCTGAATTCCCGGAAGGTACCGCACGGAGTTTCAGTTTTAACTGTGGTTCTGGCTGTATTTATTCTTGTGGTTAGTTTGGCTACTGTTGCAATAGTCCCTTTTGTACATCAAGCACAAAATCTTATCATTGGATTTCCCAAATATCTAGATAATTTGTCATCAGCACCAGGATACGAAGAGTATGCCGTGAAATTTTATGATGCTCTTATAAATCAGATCTCCCAGACGTCGGGGAATATTATTGGTGCCACTATTGGTGCATTTTCAGGAGCTTTGTCCACGGTAATAGTTTTGGTTTTCACTGTTTACATTTTATTGGATTTCGAAAATATCAGGAAAAAGTTTATTGGGTTTCTGCCGGAAGCGAATAGAGATGAAATTCAGAACCTTGTAACAAGAATTGAGAAAAAACTAGGAGGATGGTTAAGGGGGCAGATAATACTTATGCTCATAATAGGGGTTGCTACTTACATCGGACTTGCGATGCTTGGGTTGGATTTTTCCCTTGCGCTGGCAGTTACAGCTGGACTTTTTGAAATAGTTCCGATTATCGGACCTATATTATCGCTTATTCCGGCGGTAATAATCGGGTTTGTTGTATCGCCCGTAATGGGGTTTGCTGTAATAGGCCTGTACCTGCTGATTCAACAGATGGAAAACCATTTGATAGTGCCTAAGGTAATGCAAAGAGCTGTTGGATTAAATCCTTTGGTAACAATTGTGGCCTTAATGGTAGGAGGAAAACTTCTTGGCCTGGTTGGTGCCGTGCTGGCAATACCTCTTGCAATTATTGTTCTTGAAGTTGTAAAGTTTGCAATAAAATCTTCGCGAAGGTAAATTCTCTAACGTTAGTTTTCTGTAGTTGATTTAACAAAGTCTCCTCTGATGGCTGGATAGTAGATTGTTATTTCGCCCTGTTGAGGGAGTTGTCCTTCAAAATTTGATGTTTCAAACTGTCCTTCGAAAACGTATATTGGCTGAAGATACTTTACAAACTCAGCTGGTTCGTAGTATGCCAGATATATGTCTCTTATTTCAACTTTTACAATGTCAAGATTTTCCTGAGAGCCAAAATAGTCGGATCGGCTGGTTTTCAGGTAAGCTGTTATTCCTTTTCCTTCAGTTACTGCTGTCCAAACCTGTTCAATTGGTGATAAATAGTAATTTGACTTATCTTCGTAGTCCACATCCCAGTACGTAAAGTCGATAATTGGAAATTTAAAATAAGATGAATCATTGGTTGTAAAAAATGATGCGAGCGAGTTTTTAGGATCAGGACCTAGAATTTGATAAGTGATGGCTTTTTTGGTTTTTGTCGCCGGTGATGCTTCAAGGTAGCGGTAGATATTTATCTTTATGAGTTTGCTTGAATCAGCAGCGGTTCCCGATTCTTCTAATATCCCGAATAACACTTCGGCTGCGATAGAACTAGTTGTAATATGCTCGAGATCTGTTGAGTTAAAAAGGGTTTTGGATTTGATGAAACTTAACACTTTTGACTCGGCGTCTTTTTGGGTTATTGAGCCGGTTGCTGCCATGACATTCGAAAGTTTATTTG
>Ga0209541_10013895_pt1 | contig 12243 bp, 12 predicted proteins | sample RifCSPlowO2_01_FD_184027 | JGI IMG/M metagenome (GOLD analysis project Ga0209541, IMG submission 184027) | Groundwater microbial communities from Rifle, Colorado - Rifle CSP2_plank lowO2_0.1 (SPAdes) (version 2) | ecosystem: Environmental > Aquatic > Deep subsurface > Groundwater | place...
CTTCGCCAGAAATCAGTCATCCCCAAACAGAAAAGCGCGCCATTAACTATTTCAAAGAAGAATCTGGCGAAATCTGTCTCTGCCGCTTCCGGCATGGGCTTTGTTGCTGCTTTTCTTCCCGGCTTTGGCTCTGCTCAGGCAGCTATTGTTGCGACCAATGTTGTCGGTGACGTAGGTGATGAAGGATTCCTTACGTTAGTCGGCGGATTAAACACCGCCAGCATGGCTATCTCCATAGCTGCTGCATATATCTTGCAGAAAGCCCGAAATGGAGCAATTGTCGCAGTGAATGAATTGATGGGCGGTGTCGGTTTCAAAGAGATGATCTTATTCATGGGCGTAGCTTTGGTAGCAGGCGGAGTTGCTTCCTTACTAACTATCTATTTTTCTAAAGTTTTTGCAAAACACATTGTCAAAGTCAATTACACCAAATTATTATCTGGGATTATTATTTTTATCACTCTGTTAACTCTCTATTTTGACGGTTTTATTGGTCTGGCAATTTTACTAACTGCAACTGCGATTGGTTTAGTTACTTCTGCTTTTGGCGTGGGAAAGAATCATTTAATGGGCTGTTTGATTTTGCCGGTTATACTTTACTTTGTGTTGTGATTTTGGTGGTAATATTTATATATAATCACTTATATCTAAGCTATAGGTGATATATAATGACTACTACGACCATACAATTAGAAAAGTCGTTGGTTAATTCCTTGAAACAAGCTCGCGAATATCCAAGGCAGCCTTATAATGATCTAATCAAACATATGCTGCAACTATTTAGAGATATGAAACACCAGAACCAATATGATGAATTTTTACATAAGATTCAACAAGCTAAGATGAAAGAGCTCTGGGACAATAAAGAAGACAAGGCTTGGGAACGTGCTTAAACCAGGCGACGTGGTTCTGGCAAAAATTCAGTTTATCGATACGTTTGAGGTTAAAACCAGGCCTGCGCTTATTTTATTTGAAGAATTTGATAATATCGTCGTAGCGGGGATTACCAGCAATACTGCCATGAAAGGAATTCCTCTTACGAAAAAAGAAGGCGCCATAAAAGACAGTGTTATAAAATTAAATTACCTATTTACTATTTCTAAAGTAATGATCGAAAAATCGCTTTTTTCTTTATCTAAGGAAAAGAAGAAACTTGTTTTTGATGAATTGGTTACGAAGCTGAATGGATTGAGGATATAATCATTAATATCGCCGGTGATTCTTTACTTTGTGTTGTGAACAAAATCACTTCTTCAACTCTTCCACCAGCAATCCCGTCACATCAATCTTATTGCTCTTGTGCTCAATGCAATTGGTGGTAACTACTTCACTCACACCGGCTTTTTTTAGTTTAGAAATGGCATTCTCTACAAATAAGCCATGCACACCGATAGCTACAATTTTCTTTGCTCCAGCTGCTTTGGCTTTCTTAGCTGCTTCGGCAACGGTATGTCCGGTAGAGATAATATCATCCACAATCACTACGGTTTTTCCTTGCAATTCAACAGGCTTAACCATCTTTGATGTAACGTGGCGCGAACTATAGCGGGTTTTCTCTAAGACTGTTGATTCCACCCCGATATGCTTGGCAATGGCTTCTGCCCATTGATAGGATTCCCAGTCTGGGCCGAGGATGATAGCATTTTTGTATTTCTTTTTTACAAAATCTGCAATGAGAAAGTTTGCAGTAAGGTTTTTGGCAGGAATAGTGAAGACTTCCTTCATTGATCTGTAGCGGTGCAGATGCGGATTAACAGTGATTACTCTGTCCACAGAATTATTTAACAATTTGGCCATGATCTTAGAAGAAACTGCTTCACCGGGGTTGAATCTTTTGTCCTGTCGCATATAGGCTAAATATGGGGCCACTAAAATCACTTTCTTTGCTCCTAAGTCCTTAGCTGTTTCTGCGGCAAAGACAATATCAAATAAAGACATCTCCGGCCGTGGTTGAAATGATTGCACTAATACTACGGTTTTTCCTTTGATGTTAGTATTATACTTGAGATAGGTGTCTCCATCAGGAAAAGCAGAAATAGTCAAGGGCGAATATTTTGCCTTTAATTTTGCAGCCAATGATTTGGCGATCTTTACAGAATTTCCGCAGCTGGTGATAATGATTGTGATGCACCTCTTTTATGTTGAAGTAAAGAGTTTCGGTATATAAAATATGCTCTTTTTGAAAAAGAAATCTTTAATAACATCAGATTCTTTCTTTCGTTTATGGAAAAGAGGTTCATATTTCTAGTAAGTTTAATCGTTATTTCTCTATTTCTTTTTTCATGTGCACCTCAACCAGAAGTTGTGGAAGAAATTCCTGCACCATTAGTTGAAGAAGTAGAAGCGTCTCCAGAAGCTGTTGTAGGTACTGCTCCTGTTGTCAAAACTCTTCCAGTCGTAGAAGAAACTAAACCAGCTGCATCAGAATATTCTATTATCTACCCTAAATTGAAATATGAGGGAGCGTATAACGGTCCATTGTATGGGACATCAGAGCAGGTAGGCTCTGCTTCTATGGATACGTATTTTGAGCTTCTTGATAAAAATGGCATTAACTTTTTTATTGGCATGTTTGGCATTTCCGGAGAGCCTTCGACAGATACTCTAGTCAGTGATGCTGGATTGGGAGAAGTCATCGCTGCAGCGCAAAAACATCCCCATAGAGTAATTCCTTTCTTCAATCCAGGTATTGGCGGAGAAGAAGTTGAGAAATACCTTGGAGAACAATTAACTGGAATGTATACCCAGACCTTAGCAGCATCTCAAAAGATAGTAGGGAAAGAATTTATTCGCGGTTTTGGAGAAGTAGAGACCCAGGAGTGGGGTGTCCGGCATAACGATCAGAAAGTTTTGCAGCTCATTAACCTGGCACAAAAAAATGACCTAAACTTCATGTTTCATCCGGTTGCCAGCAAGATAGATGATGTTGAGAAAATTATTGAAGCGTACCCAGATACTACTTTCCTGATCCACATGTACAGGGAAGATTTAGACGACAGCATAACTCAATTAATAAAAATAATGAAAGAACATGACAATCTTTATTTCAGCATTGATGCCGCGCATATACTTTTTGTTGATTCTCTAGGTGGAGACCTTGTATATGTATTTGATAGTGGAAATAAGCAATCCTCAATTGACAAATTTGTTTCCACTTTTGAAAGCAAAGAGAAAACCATGACCGCTGATGCTATCAAAGCATATAAGCCATTGGTTGATGCCGTGCCTGATAAAGTGATGTGGGGAACAGAAATCGGTCCAGAATATGCCTTTGATTCAAAAGTATTTGATCGGGCAGTCAAGATTTCACGATTTGTTATAGCAGGATTTGATAAAGAACATCAGGAAGCTGTTGGGTATAAGAACGCCTTACGGGTTTTTGGAGAAGGAGTGGTTGTAGATGCCAGCATAAAAGTGCTTAATACTGCTTCCTGGCCAGATTGTACTGATGCTCAGATAAGTGACTGTGATACTTTCTGTGAAACTCCAGATTCAGAGGTCTTAACTGCTGAGCAAGAGGCATGTTTTCAAAATTGCCTTATTGGGAAGCAGTGTAAAGAAGTTGTGGAAATGGATGCAGGTTAGTTCTTTAAGAATTCCCAAATCTTTATATAATCGCATTTCTACGCAGCATAACTATGGACAAAGATGATTCCGTGCATTGGACAGATGTAGCTGCCGAGAAAGTCATCAGAGAAAAAGGTAATAAGAAATCCTACACTGTCGCAGCAGGAATTACTCCTTCTGGTACTGTACATATTGGTAACTTCCGAGAAATAATCACCGTAGACCTGGTCCGAAGGGCCTTAGAAAAACGAGGAAAGAAAGTCCGCTTCATCTATTCCTGGGATGATTTCGATGTTTTCAGAAAAGTTCCTGCGAATATGCCTAAACCAGAACTACTCAGGCAATATCTCAGAAAACCAATTGTTGATACTCCTGACACCTTTGGCTGTCACAAGAGTTATGCTGAACATCACGAAAAAGAAGTAGAAGAAGCTGTCCCAAAGGTAGGCATCACCCCCGAATTTCTGTATCAGGCCAAAAAGTATCGTTCCGGAGAGTATGCCAAAGAAATGAAGCACGCTTTAGAAAACACGGAGACTATCGTAAAAATACTGAACCAATATCGCGAAGAGCCCTTGGAAAAAGAATGGTTACCGGTTTCTTTATTTTGCGAAAAGTGCGGTAAGGATACAATCAACACCTTAACCTGGCCGGGCGGTTACACACTTAGTTATGAATGTGAATGCGGCCATAAAGATACCTTTGATTTCAAGAAGAAACCAACTCTTGTAAAATTGAAATGGCGGGTAGATTGGTCCATGAGATGGAATTATGAAAAGGTAGACTTCGAGCCGGGCGGTAAAGATCATTCTACGGTGGGCGGCAGCTATGATACGGGAAAAGATATCTGCAAGCAGGTATGGAGCTTTGATGCTCCCAGCTATGTCATGTACGATTTCATTAGCCTTAAAGGCATGAACGGGAAGATGTCCAGCTCCAAAGGCGATGTAATTACTTTGAAAGATGTCCTGGAAGTGTATGAACCGGAAATAACTCGATATTTATTCGCAGGAACCAGGCCGAACCGGGAATTTGCCATAAGTTTTGATGCCGATGTCATTAATGTGTATGAAGAATTCGACAAAGCAGAACGGATTTATTTCGGAGCGGAAGAACTTCAGGATGAAAAGAAAGCTGAGAAATACAAGATTGCCTATGAATTAAGTTATATCGGAAAACTCCCTAAAACAATTCCGTATCAGCCAAAGTTCAGGCATCTTACCATGCTCCTGCAGATAAATAATTTCAATATCGATAAGGTGGTAGGTTATTTTGAAAAGGAATTGAAGAACGACCATGATAAAAAGCGTCTGCGCACCAGAGCAGAATGCGCTGCCAACTGGCTGCAGAAACATGCTCCGGAAGAATTTAAGTTTACAGTGCAGGAGAAATGCCCAGTAAAAGTAAGCAAAGAAGAAAAGAAGATTCTGCATGAAGTAGCGAAGAAATTACTTGACCGCGACTGGACTGATGTTGAACTGCATGAAGAGATGTACATCCTTTGCAAAAATCACAATATGCAGCCGAAAGATTTCTTTGCTCTATGTTATAGAGTATTGATCAATAAAGAACGTGGACCAAGGCTGGCCTCTTTCATATTAGAAATCGGAAAAGACAAGGTTGCCAAGCTGTTTAAGGAAGAGTGAGTTATGCCTATTCCTGTTGAGCGATATTTGGATTCGGAAAATTTAGAAATTAGATTAGAATTACCGCAAGGGGATTCTTTTATTCTGGCTGGAAAACAGCCTGACGGTCGGTATCAACTAAGCGTTGTTCTTCCTTGGTATGAAGGACGGCATTCTACTGGCGCGGGAATATGCCTTCAGGAGGATCTTGACAAAGATGATGTTATCTCTCTCTATGAAAGTCCAACTTACGAATTGATTGCGATTGTCAGAAAATCCCTGCCCGCTCTTGAGGAACTAGATAGAGAGGAAGACTTAGATATCTGACTTCACCTCCACCTATCCTCTCCAAGAAAGATATTTATATAACCTTGCTACACTTCTTTTTCACAGAAAAAAAGATAGGTGTTTCATTCCATGCAGTCGTTTATCCAAGATTTTGGTGTTCTATTCTTAGTTATAGTTGCTATCTCCTTCCTCGCTAAGTTACTGAAGCAGCCTATAATCATCGGCTACATCCTTTCTGGATTTATTTTTTCTTTTTTCATCGTAGGGGGCAGTACTGAAGAACAGATCCTGCTCATGGCCGAACTAGGAATTACCTTTCTGCTTTTCCTGATGGGTCTGGAATTTGATTTCAACAACCTCAAGTATTTAGGGAAAGACATTTTCATCTCTACCGCTATCCAATCAGTTATTTTCTTCGTAGTTGCTTTTGTGCTTGCTTCTCTCTTAGGATTTACTTTCACCCAAAGTATCTACCTAGCCATCATTTTCATGTTCAGCAGTACCTTACTAGTCGCAAAATGGTTGGAAGACAAGAAAGAGACTTCAACTTTGCACGGAAAAATTATTCTCGGTATTCTGATCGTGCAAGACCTTTTTGCCATACTCATCCTGACGGTTATGAATTTACTTCAAGAAACCAATGCTTTAGGTATCCTTTTTGTGCCACTTAAAGGACTATTATTACTCCTTATCGCTCTGATCTTTGTAAAATACATCCTTAATCACTTACTTAAGATAGCCTACCGTTATCCGGAATTACTTTTCGTACTTAGCTTAGGTGTTTGTTTTCTATTTGTCTGGATTTCTCCACTTTTAGGGTATTCTACTACTATTGGTGCATTTATTGCTGGCGTCGCCTTAGCTAACACCGAATATAAGAATGATGTATTGGGTAGATTGAAACCATTAATTATTTTCTTCAACTTGCTCTTTTTTGTCGGATTGGGTTTCCAAATAACTACTAACTTTAATCTGCAGATCATCTCTTTGATCGTGCTCTTTTTTGTGCTTTGTTTCATCATCAAGCCGGCGGCCATTTACCTTACCCTTAAACAGCGAGGTTATGACTTAAAGACTTCCTTTCTGGTAGCGGTAAACCTTTCTCAGTTCAGCGAGTTTGGAATCATTATAATCTCTGCAGGAGTAGCCAGCGGTTTTGTGGGTGCAGAGATCGGCGCAGTGGCGATCATTTTGGTAGTTGTCAGCTTACTCATCTCCTCCTATTTCATAAAATATGATCACCAATTATTCCGATATTTGCAAAAATATCTGCAAAAGATAGACCATTTCTTCTCCAGTAAGGAGGAAACCAATCTTGCTTCCAGTATGGTTGGTTACCAAATCATCTTCTTTGGTTACTATGACCTAGGAAAAGAGTTTTTTACCAAACTGGAAGGATTAGGAAAAAAAATTCTAGTTGTTGAAAATGACCGCGCTAATATTCGCCTTTTGAAACAGGAAGGAATCCCTTACCTCTACGGTTCCGTCTCCAATCCCTACTTTCTAGATCATTTAGATTTACATGAAGCGGAAATAGTAGTTTCCAGTGCTATTAATATCGATGAAAGCAAGACCATCATCAGAACGGTAAAAGAAAAGAGCCCAAAAGCGTTGATCATCGTTACTGCTAAGAGCCTGAAAAGCTCTTTAGAGTTGTACGATGCCGGAGCGGATTATGTCATCTATCCTTCTTATCTGAACGAACAGAATGTTTCTGTACTGTTGGAGGATTATACTTCTGACGTCAACAAAATTATCACCAAGAAGATAAATGATCTAACCACACTGAAGATGCGTCAGGAAAGATTGAAAGATACCGAAACGATGTTTAACATTAACGATTTCATGAAATCAATCTCTATAAAAGATACTGTCCAGAAAGTGCAGAAAGGTGCACATAGTGCTTCTGGGCTCTTGCATTTGGATGTCTTAAATTTTACTAAGAAGAAAGTTCCGGTTATTTTAAAGAAAAAAGGAAAGAAATAATAAAAGAAAAATTGATAGTCATTTTTCCGTTCCTAGCTCGTATAAAATTGAAACCTGTTTGTAATAACGGGGTAGGTCAAGATGTGGGACGTAATTCCAGCCTGGCTGCTTATTCTTTTCTCTCTGAAGGAAAAGGAATGAGTCCTTAATTACTCTTTTATTTTCAGGCCCAAGCGCAACAGGAACTGGCCATTCAGCAGGTTTTGGAAATTCTCCAAAGCTTTCAGCCTTAATAGTTGGCGAATTAGCATACAACAAAGAATCTAACTTATCCGCAATCTCAAGTACTCGATCTTCTCCTTTTTTTTTGGACAACCCAGAGAAGCTTACATCGCACTGAAAAAGCTTAACATCTTTATTCTTAGGGGAGTACGCCCACTTATTACCATCCAACGTTTCTAATGTGGGTCTATCTCTCCAGAAATGAAGTTCGGCATAGAATTCTCTGGGTGCATTTGGATACACAACAATTGAAGTAAATGTGGTTCTTCCCGATTCTTCAAAAATTTGCAAAAAATTCTTTATGATTGAATCAAAATCTTCAGAATTAACCCCCCTACTTGATCGTACATATTCCCAAGTTCTTCCTTTTTCAGTCCCCTCACCCTCATAATCCCAACCCCGATCTCCAAGTTTTTTAACGGCTTCACTGACAAATCTTTCTAATTTTTCTTCCCGTTCTTCAGTTTCATTTTTCATTTTTCACCTTTCGTTATTGTAACTACTCACTAATGTCTATTAAATCAGGCATAATCTTTATATAGATTTGTGGTATTGTTATACTACCACGGAATGGATCTAAGCTATCTCAAATCAATTGGCTTATCTGAAGGAGAAGTCAAAGTATATTCAGCATTGCTAGAGATAGGGATATCCTCTTTGCATACCATTCAGGAAAAAACCGGTATTGATCGTAGAAATATATATGATATTCTTAACAAACTGATTGAAAAAGGCTTAGTAAGTTACACTATCGAAAAAGGAAAGAGAACCTACCAGATCACACATCCCAGCAAGATAGTTGATTTCTTAGATCAACAGAAACAACAGATACAGGAACATAAAAAAGTGATCGAAGAAAAGCTCCCGGATTTACTCTCAATCTTTCAAGAAAAAAAATTCAATATTAGAGCGGAAACCTTTAGGGGAAATGAAGCTATCAAAGCATTACTTACTGAAGCCTTAGAGTACAAGCATATTTATTTTATTGGTGGTAATAGTGGTGTAGAGCAAACAAACTTAAAGTATTGGTTTGCACACTGGATGGAGAAGAGAGCAGAAAAAAAACATTATTTCTATGATTTGGTTGATTATGGGAAAAAATTGGAAGGAATCAATCCAAATGATATTAAAAAACATAAGGAACAGTATTACAAATATTGCTCACTTCCTAAAAATCTATCCTCTCCGCTAGTAATCCTGATTTTTGGTGATAAGGTTGCCCAAATTCTCTGGAGTGAGCAATCTTTTGCTTTTGTACTTGAATCAAAAGAGATCAGAGAAAGTTTCATGAAATATTTTCATCATTTTTGGAAAGATCCTTGGTGATTAAAAATTCTAAAAATCAATCATCATCTTTATCTCGGCAATCGTCATCATCTGAATGGTGTCCGTCGTCGTCGTCATTTCTCGAGCCACCGTCATCATCATTGTCACACTTATTTTTATCTTTGCAATCTCCGCCATCACCCATTCCAGAAGAACTGCTCATACTGCTGCTAGAACTACCGGCAAGAGATGCGCTGGATCCACCAAATCCTCCAGTATAGTTTCCTCCTAAACCGCCGACAGCATTGCCACCTTTTCCGGCACCACCGAAACCTCCACTGTAATTTTCACCTGTTGCACTCCCACCGAATCCGCCGGAATAGTTTCCCCCCATTCCATTTCCGCTCGATATTCCAACAGTATAATTTCCACCCACTGAAGATTCTAAGCCCGAGCTAGAACTGGTTTTATTAAAATTCGGTTGGTTTACTTCTTCTGCAGTTCCGCAAGCAACTGCAGTATATAGAACTAAAGCACTTAATGTTTTTGTAGAATATTTCATATTTAATCCTCCCTAAAATTTAGTTTTTTGTTAGAGATGCGGTTTATAAGAATTATGGCGGTATAACAGATAATAATTGAAATAAAAAAATGCGGACGGCAGGATTCGAACCTGCGTAGGCACTAAGCCAATGGGTGTCTTCAGCAGAAGACCTCAAAAACCCGAGGTTTTTCGCCGCCTAAGCCCATCCCGTTTTGTCTGAAATCTAAGATTTCTGACTTTTGAAAATCTTGATTTTCAATTGACCGCTCCAGCACGTCCGCATTAAGAAATTAAAAAGATAGTTTCTTTAAAAAGATATCTACTAATTGCCCTAAATTCTTAAAAATAATCCCCTCCTTAAATTAATATGCAAATCCGCCGGGTCAAATACAAGGATATTGAAGAAATTCCTCCGCTTAAAATCAACACTTCTTTCAAGACTGATTTCCAAGGTAGTTCGCCAGCGCCTTTCATCGGCAGATTTGGGTATCCGCATGTCAATATCGGCGTGCTCAGTCCGCAATTCTCCGGAGATACTTCTCATTACGATTCTCCTAAGTTGTGGAGTAGGGAAAATGCGGCTATCGGAAATATTGCCAGCCTGCGTTATGGCTTGGTCAATTCTCGCAGCCAAGCCAGCGTTAAGGATATTCAGAAAGGTGGCAAATTTCTAAACATAGTGCAAGAAGTAGGTATGGCTAAAAAAGCAGTAGAGGTAGAAGTAAATTTACAGAAAGCACCGCAACTGCAATTCAAGCCGGAAGGAGAAATCATTCCCTTTGGACCGCAAGCAGCAATACGAAATGCGCGCATCACCACGAATCCTTCTGTTGATTCACGAGTAGAACGTGTTGTTTCTGATACGGATTTGAAAGCAGCTCCTGCCGTCATCAGTCTCTATCAAAAAGGATTTGAAGAAAGTTCTCTTAACAAATTACTTTCTGTAGGGGGAGTGGGATTAAAAGATAACCGCAAATTAGTGCCCACCAGATGGAGTATCACTGCTGTAGATGATACTATCGGAAAACAACTGATCACAGACATCAAAGACTTTTCTGTTGGAGAATATTGCGTCTATTTCGGTGGTGGCTGGGGAAATTATTACTTGCTGCTTTTCTTTCCGGAAGTCTGGAGTTATGAACTGTTTGAAACCTATTTAGCCAGCCAGGTTAATCCTTGGAGTAAAAACAGTTACCTGTATTCTACTGATTATGAAAACTATGATGGGCGCAAAGAATATGCAGAAGAAACTGCTGGTGGTTATTACGCGTGCCGTATTTCCGTCTTAGAAAAAATGAAAGAGCTGAAACGGCAGGGAAGCTGTCTAGCACTTCGCTTTATCACCCCTGAATACAATATCCCTCTCGGAGTCTGGGTTTGCCGCGAAGCAACCAGAAAAAGCCTGCAGGAAAAACCAATAACTTTTGCTGATCAAAGTTTGATGATGAGATATGCGGAAGAATTGATCAAACGGAAATTTGGATTTGATATTAATTTATTGCTGAAAGAAAGCAAGTTGTTAAAAATGAAGAAAGAACAGAGAAAATTGTTTGAATTCTAAATGATTTGAATTATGGTTTAATAAGCCCGCTCGGAACTGCTTGTCTTGCCCCTTTTAATGTAGCTTGAGCTTCTTGTTGTGCTCTCATTTGCCTTTCAAGAGTTTCATGTAATTTCATGATGGGAACGAGTCCTACTGCTTGCAACGCCTCAGTAGATCCATCCCGTAATTCAGCAAAATTATCGGTGTTATCTAGAGTGGCGTGGATTGTTCCCAATATTGTTCTGACTTCATCGACGTCATACGGTTTTCTGCTTATGGTAAAGGTTGTAGAGTCAGTTGTTCCATGTTTCAATAGAACATCCATCTCTTCTTTGGAAGGCAACCCTCCAGCATATAAGAGCTTTATCTGCCACTGAAGACCTAGGCCTGCTGCTCGCAATTGATCGTGAACAAAAGCGCCCCTATACCAAGTTGCACTTTCTATTTTTCCTGCATTTTGGTTCGTTTCAATTACTTCTGTTGGCAAAATTCCGTAATCAAAAGTGAGATACTGTGCCTGGGCTTCTCCTTCTTTGAGTGGATACGCAGGAGTATGTTTCTTAATAAAACCGTAAAGTCCCTGATCTCCGGACCGAAGATCAGCTTGCACTTGGGATGGAAGACCTTCAATTGCCTCTTCTACAATACTTTTACCGCTTGATAGTCTTTCTCCTCGAGGTCCAACCAAGACTGGGGAGCCACCAACTTCCCTTGCTTTTTTCTGGAGAAACTCAACCACGTCTCCTTCAGAAGGTTGAGTGTACCTACCAAGAATAAGAACATCGGTTAATTTCACTGCACTTCCATCTTTGTGTGTAGCTGTGTTATCTCCGGTATAACTGCGAGAATACACTTGATTAGGAAATTCTACCTTATATCCAGGTAATACTAATTCTATAGTCATAAATAGTTCAATTTAGCAGCCATTTTTAAACATTTTGTTTCATTGTTTCATCAATAAAGAATTAAAGACTCTTTTGCTAATCTTAAACTTACCAACAAATGTATATACGATCAGGTCTTTATTCCTCCTAAAAAAGGTGTTGGATTTGCAAACTGCTCTTTATTTTGTAACCGCCGTATTTGCTTTTCTATCTGCAGTTCTGGGCATTTTAGCAGTGAACACCTTGTTCAAGGATAAACTCCGCGAACTTTTTTCCGATGGAAAATTTTTCATTTTCTTCTTCCTCATTGGAAAATCT
>Ga0209541_10013897_pt1 | contig 12242 bp, 20 predicted proteins | sample RifCSPlowO2_01_FD_184027 | JGI IMG/M metagenome (GOLD analysis project Ga0209541, IMG submission 184027) | Groundwater microbial communities from Rifle, Colorado - Rifle CSP2_plank lowO2_0.1 (SPAdes) (version 2) | ecosystem: Environmental > Aquatic > Deep subsurface > Groundwater | place...
GGAACTGAACTTTCTAAAAAATTAAAGTTATTTTTGAGATATTTTAAGAATTAAAACTATAGAAATTATTTTAAAATCGGAGGTTCAGAGCTAAACTTTTGCGAAATCCCTCGTAAAGCTTGTCCTAATTGTTCAAATTTTGAATAAATAAAAAATGGGTTTATAAGGCGTATAGAGTAGGTTTTTGGGGTTTAAGGAGTTTTTAGCTAAAATAAAAACGCAAAAGTTTAGTAATAGAAAACCTTTTAAACTATTAACTACTAAAAAGTAACTATGAAACTAGGAATGCATAAAACTATTTTAAGGAATTTAATGCCAAAATCTGGAGAATACCCAGTAGCTTTGCGTGAAGCCCAAAGCATTTTGGTAGAAGAGCAATCTGATTTAATTCCTATATATATGGATGGTATGCATGTTAATTTTCTAGAAAAAAGAATAAAAGATACCCAAGAAGGCGATGAAGCTGTAATAGCATTCAAGCAAAAAAACGCTCATAATGAAATTTCTAATTTTAGAGGTAATATAAAAAATCTTATTTATGGTATGAAAAGATTTGGTTTTAATGGTTTTCCAGATCTAATGGTTTTAACTGATGACATAAATTCTTTAGACCCTGCTATAATCAAACCAGAAAATCCAGAATTTAGTTTTGAGATAAAACCAAAAGATTTCAATTTAGGTATCACAGGCAGATTACTTGAAGATGAAACTGGTCAAAGATATAACGAATCTCTTTCTGTAAACTTAGACATATATGATGCTTTTAATTTTGCAACAAGTATTAGCCCTAATAGAATTTATGCCTTGACTGAAGATGGTAGAAAAATTCTTGTTAATATAAAAGGTAATAATATAGGTAAACAAGAAAGTGTTACAATTAACAGAGAAGAAAATATTTTTGTTATGGACGATACTGAAAGAGATTGTTGGATGGGTGACATAAAAGTCTTACCAACAGAAGGCCTTAAGATTATATTTAGTGACTTTTATGAAAAAATAAAAAAATATAGAAGAAGTACATTATTATTTGGACATAAGTATCAGGATATTAATGAATTTCTTTCTCTTGTTACAGCAATGGATGATCATATTATTTGGAAGATTTGCCAGAAAGAAATATGGAATCCAAATACCCCTTTAATAGACGCAAGACCTTATTATGGAGAATACAAAGAAAAGCCTCGTTATGAAAATATTAATAGATTACATTTCATGCCCCATAAAGCAAATCTATGGTTTGAAGGAACTATGATCACTTTTAACCAATCTACAGGAATTAAAGCACTAATGGATTTAGGCGATGTTGTTAAAGATATATGGTTCGAACCTATTAGTACAGAATTGAACAATGGTTGGGATATTATTTTTGACAGAAGCCGTGGGATAACTCCAAAAAATAAAATAAGAGTTTATAATGATGCAGACTACCAAAAATATCCTGTTCTAAAAGAATAAATTATAACTAAGAATTATCTTTGCTTTCCTGTTATAATTAAATGCCCTTCTTTGTCCTCATTAAACTCTAATTCCTCTAAGTTATTTATAACAATATCATGCCCTGCTAATAAATAATCTATTTTTAAATTTTTGATTATAATCTTATGTACTCCTTCATCAAAATCAAATCTCTTTTTAGGAACCTGTTTGCTCAAATGTGGATCATTCATATCAAATAAGCTTATAAAACAAGGCCTGTCAAATCCATCATAATCATCATTTTTCTTCTTCTTTCCGATTATTGCACTCTTAGCCTGTACTTTCATTCTTGAATATCTCCCCTAATTTCTTCTTCCCCTCTGTTAAAACCTTTAAATTTACTTGTGTTGTTTGATCATTAATTATACTGCCGCTTACAGTTTTTCTTATAAAAATACCCTTCCCTTTGGATTTTACACCAACTCCCCCTTTAGCTAAAATCTTTTTCTTTCCAGCAATATCAATCCCGCTTCTCATAGGAAATCCACAATTGTCACTCCCTCCAGTAATCAAAAATTCATACCCAGTTAATCCAAATAGCTCTCCATTTATCTTGTCCCCTATTTTCCTCTCAATAAAATGGCTTTTATCCTCTACTAGTTTCTGATAACTTTTCCCGTCCTTATTTCCAATAACTATCTTCAAATCAACCATTTATAACCCCCACATTGAATTTTCTTTTCTCTTAATTATTGCAACTTCCTTAAGTAAATTAATTTCATCATTATTTAAAAACCTTTTCATATCCTTAAGCTTCCTAAAATCATCTTCATTTATATTAACATACAAAATTTCCCCCTCATTAACTTGTCTTCCAATAGTAACATGTGGCATTGCTACTGCTATTTTATCACTTCTCTTGGCTTCATTTACACCCTCACCCTCACTCTGCATGCTCTTAATCTCAGTTATTACCTCTCCACTTTTATTCATTAATTCATCACCAATTTTTATTCTACCTATTAAAACCTCAACACCACAAATAGCAGGATTATTCTGCCTGAAAACAGTTCCTGCTAATAATTGTATTTTACCTGGTTTAGTTAAATTCTTTAAATTCTCATCTTCTAATTTCTTCTCTTCATTTTTCAGCCAAGCTTCATACTCTTCAACAATCTTGTAAATAACATTGCTTGTTATTATTTTTACATCCTTATTTTCCTCTTTTATTTTTATATTAAATCCTAAGATTACTCTGTTAAATTTATTTTCCTCACTAACAGCCTCAGCAATATCATTCTTGTTAATATCCCCGATACTTGCCCTTCTTATGCTAATATTTCTCTCTTTTAATAAATTAATCAAAGCCTCTAAACTTCCCAAAGAATCTGTTTTTACTATAACTCCTTCTTTATCAGTTTCAATTAAAATCCCTTCAACCTCTTTTTGTATCTCTTTTTTTGTTTTCTCTAAATTTTCATTTGCTACTGCCAAAGGCATTCCACTTATTACCTCTTCTATATTAGGGGCATTAATCTTAACACCGGTTGCAGCAATTACTTTATCAACATTCTTCAATTTCTTGCTTTTAATATCAGGCTCAAATAATGCTTTTATTTTTGTTACAACAGCCTCATCTAATCCCCCAATTATAATCTGGTCATTTTTCTTTAAGCACCCATCATAAATTATAACATCTAAAGTAGTTCCTAAACCTTTGGATTCTTTAACTTCTAAAACAATCCCCCTTCCTGGCTTATTTGTATCAATCTTTAATTCCTTTTCCAAAAATTTCTGTGCTAATCCAGTTAAAACCATTAATAACTCTGGTAATCCTTCAGAAGTTTTTCCACTCACAGGAATTATAGCAATTTGTTTTGTATAATCATCAATCCTGTCAAATCTCTCAGCATTTAGATTATAATCCTTATTCAGTTCGCCAACTAATTCGTATAATTTTTTATCTAATTCCTCTCTAATTCTTTCACTCTGCTTTTTTATACTCTCTAAAATTCCAACTTTTTTATCAGAATGCCAGCCATTTATCAAATCAATCTTATTAGCAGCAATAATAAATGGTGTTTTATAGCTCCTTAAAATTTCAATGCTCTCTCTAGTTTGTGGCTTAATCCCTTCATTTATATCAATAACCAAAATAGCAATATCAGCTATATTCCCCCCTCTTTTTCTTAAGTTAGTAAAGCTAGCATGCCCTGGTGTATCTAAAAATAATAATCCTGGAATCTTTATTTTTTTAATTTGGGATAAATTTTTACAAATATTTTCAATGACACTAAAAGGAATATTAGTGCAGGAAATACACTGAGTAATTAGACCAGCTTCACTTGCAGCAACAGCAGTCCCTCTAATTCGATCCAAAATTGTCGTCTTTCCGTGATCGACATGTCCGACGACAGTGCAAACTAAGCTTCTTAATTTTTCCATGATATAAAATTCAGAAATACTATATTTAAAAGTTACTATCCTCTTTAAAAAATCTTCAAAACTTTTAGTAATTCAGAATTCAGGCTAATAGATAGAAACCGAAAGATTTATTCTTTTAGGTATGTTTGAATTTTATCTATTTGTCCATCAATTGTTTTTCCAATTCTTTCAGCAGCAGTTTTAGATACTTTATCTGTTCCGTTGATTACCCCTTTATATTCAGCACCTTCTCTAATCTGTTGTCTCATATATCCCTCTAAAACTGTTTGTGCTTCATCATAATGTCCTTCCCTCACTAGTTGATAAACATTCATATAATTATCAGAAGTTTTAACCCACTCTTTAACAGGTTCCTCAACTATTTTATCAAATACTTCTTGGGAAATTTGATACTGGGGAATTTGATAACCGCATCCAGATAAACTAATTGCTCCTGCTAAAACAATTGATGTTAAAGTTTTTCTAAGTGTCATACAAATAAATATTAATAACATCTTTATAAATCTTTCGTTAGGTAACTACTTTATAGTAAATAAATTAAGAATCACCAAACCACAACTTAATCTCTCTTTCAGCTTCTTCTTTATTACCACTAGCATGAATAAGATTTCTAACAGCCCTTTTTTGACTATTAGCTGTCAATATATCATCCATTCCAAAATCCCCCCTTATAGTTCCCTTTTCAGCTTTAGCAGGATTAGTGCTACCAACAATCTCTCTAACTTTTGCTATTGCATTTTTTCCGCTGATTACAATTGCAATAATATCATTTCCAATTAAATAAGATCTCAACCACTTAATAATCATCATTCCTTGTTCCCTAAAATCCTTAATTTTGTCGCCAGCATCAGACCCCTTTTTTCCAAGTGTAACTAAATATTCCTCTTCAGCAGGATAATGCTTTTCAATAATCTCCCTCTCAGCATTTATCAGCTTCATCTCTGTTATTTCTAAATTATTGCTTTCAAATCTATCAATTATTTTTCCAATTAATTTTCTTTGTACACCATCAGGTTTAATTAAAACAAGAGTTCTTTCAATCATTTTTCATAGAATTTTGTCCACTTAAAATCTCTTGGCTTTCTATTTAATTTTAATAAATTCTTCTCGCATTTCATAGAGCAGAATGGAGCAATCTTGCCGCTATTAAAAACAAATATTTTTCCAGTACCATCAGCTATATTTTTTCCGCAGAAACTACAATTCATTTTAACTTCCTCTTTTTACTTGTGTTAATTTTCTTGCTTCTATCTCAGTCTCTCTTAGCATTAATATATCACCTAGTCTAACAGGACCTTTAACATTCCTTCTTATAACCTTTCCAGAATCATTACCTTCTAGAACTTTGCATCTTACTTGGGTTATTTCTCCCCTCATGCCAGTTCTTCCAATTACCTCTTCAACACTGGAAGGAAAAGCACTGGAAAAACCAACTCCTCCAGAGCTTGTTTCTGCCTTCTCAGTAAAGCTTACTTGAATATTTTTTCTTTCTTTTCTCTTCTCTTTCCTTTTAGCTTTTTCTTCTTTCTTAGCGCTTTTGTCAGCCATTTTACTTCTTCTTTAGTTTATCATTAATTTCTTTAATTAAATCTTGAGAGTTTCCAGGTTCAATAACAGCAACAGCACTGCATCCCAATTGTAAGCCAGCAGCAGCCCCTAACTCCATTTTATTTTTTACTAAAACACAAGAAGTTCCTTTTTCCTCGCACATTTTACCAGAATTCCTAGCTATCTCAATTGCTTCTAAAGCCTTTTCAGTTAGCTCCTTGCTAACCTCATATTTTAATTTTATAGCCATTCTAAACCTCCTATTGGTTTAAACATTTTGAATTAAAAACCATTTAAAAAACTATCGGAACTCTAGAAATTTATTTTTTAATTAAATTGTCTAAAAAGAGTATCTTAATCTGTCACCATATTCTCTAATTGCTTTCGCAGCTCCATAAATTGCACAATATAATCTTTCACACATCTCATCACTTTTTGATCCAAGAAAAACGAATGCAGTTTCAGAATCTTCATCTGGTAGACCATCTCTTGCTAATCCAATATCAATTTTTTCTTTATATGCCCTAGAAAATACTTCGATAAGATTATCTACTGTTTTTATCATTGCTCTTACATATCCAACAGTATCTGAATTTGTAAATTGCGCAATTGGATTAAATTTATATCCCCCTGGTCCTACCGTTCTAAATTCCAGTGTATCTATAATTGAATTTTCACTAAATATATGATCTACTTGATCTTCTCCAAATCTTTCTTCCAATAAGGGTTTATACATAAAGAAAATATACAGCTCATTTATTTATAAGTATTATTGTAATCTAAATTATATAATCATCTATGAAGATAAATAAAATATAATTTATTCTTGCTCTTTTTTAAAAGACGACAAAAGAAATTTCTCTCCGCCTGGATAATCTCTCCAACCTTAACATTTTTTAATCCTTCTTCTCCCAATCCATTTATTACTTTATTATTATCTATTAATACCTCTACTTTTACTAATTTATTAGAAACAGGCAGCCAATGAATCAATTTAGCCTCTAACCTTTCATCAATATACTCGCTTAAAAATTCATTATTTCTGAAGTTAAATAGATGCATTAATCTGTAATTCTTATTCTTCTCTAATTCGTCTTGAATATAAAACTCTTGTTTAGTTAAAAACTTCCTTCCATTTTTCCTGACATTTGGATATAAATCTAATTCTTTTCTCATTTCATGAGCTTTTTTTATTTTTATTTTTTTAGGATTTAAAACTATAAAATATCTATTAGCGTTTTTATCAATTATTTCAGTATTAAAAGCATTAATTAATTTAAAAAAATCCTCTTTGCTTACTTTCTTGTCAACTTCTGTTACTCCAACTTCCTTAGCATATCTCAAAAAAGCCTCTTTTTGGTAGCCTCTTCTTCTTAAAGCAGGCAAAAATGGCAGTCTAACATCATCCCACCCCTCATATTTTCCCTGCTCAATTAATTTTCTTGTCTGAGTAGCACTTAGCCTTAATCCAGTAAAATTAATCCTTCCAACAAACAAATTCTCAGGGAATTTCCAGTTAAAATAATCAAAAATATATTTCTGTCTCTTGGCATTATCCATATGATCCTTAGCTCTAATAGCAGTACTTACATTTAATTCATGATCATCAATAGCAACAGCAAAATTCATTAACGGCCATACTCTATATTTTTTTCCAACAATAACATGTTTTTTTTCATTTATTCTAAAAGCAGGCCAATCTCTTAAAGCAGGATTCTTATCTTGTAAATTTGTTTTAATTCTTAAAACAGCTTCTCCAGGTTTATATTTTTTAAACATTAATTTCCATCTCTTTAATTGCTCATCTTTATTTAGCCCCCTACAAGGGCACTCTTTACAATTTTCAATTAATTCCTTAAATTTTTCCTGCTCACAATTACAAACATAAGCCTTATTTTTTTTAATTAATTCCTCAGCATATTTGTAATAAATCTTCATTCTAGAAGACGCATATATAACTTTATCAACATTAGCCAGCCATCTTCCATCTTTCTCGATTAATTTATATGCATCCTTGTAAATATTCTCAGGATTAGTATCATCAATTATTAAGAGTAATTTTCCATTATATTTCTCTCTATATAATTCATTAATTCCAAGAACATAAGAATGCCCAATATGTAATGCCCCTGAAGGACTTGGCCTAAATCTCAAAACAGGATTTTTGCTTTTTATTTCTTTTAATTCCTTTTTCTCTTCTTTCTTCTCTTCTAATAACTCAGGAGCTATTTCTTTTAATTTAGTTATCTGTTCATTTAAATTTAATTTATTTATTTCATTTACTATAACTCCAATTTCTCTTTTTAACTCGTTTATTTTAGATTTTAATTCATTTCTCTCCTGTAAAACCTTCCCTAATATAGCATTAGAATTAGCCTTTCCATTATACCTTATAGCATTTTGTAAACCATATTTTTCAATTAATTCTCTCATATTTTATTTTAAATTTTACAAATATATATAACTTTCCAACTAATGCATAAATATAGGATTCCCTAATAAATATGGTGTTTTTGAAATTTTAGGATTTTTGATTACCCTACTCCTACTATAAGGTCTTAATAAATTAACCCCACTAATTTTGTCAGGATTTTCATAAAAATAAGGGCATCCCGGTATTTTATCATCAACACTAATTATACTACCCCTAATTATTACTTTAGATCCTAATTTAGCCTTTTTTTCTTTAATTTTAGTTTCAACACTCTCAGCACTTTTAATCTCCTGCTCTCTAATAGCATCTTTATTTTTAGTAAATTCCATAAGTAATTCATCTATTTCTTTTTGATTCATTTATTTTATTAATAAAAACTATATTTTTAAATATATCCTTCAACCGAAACCTTTATATATAATTGTTGTTACTTAAAAGTTATAAAAATGGAGTCTTTATGATTCCTCATGTAATAAAATGGATGAAAAACCTAAATTAAAACAGGTAGGGAATATATTTAGAATATTTGAAGAAATTGAAGGTATCCCAACATTTATTAATAGAGATGCCGCTGACCTTTATATCGAATCCTATAAAGATTATGATATAGAGCCTTTTTTAGTTCCTATTATATCATTCCAAACAAGGCCAAAAGACAAATTTGATAATGAAATAGATATTATTAATGCCGATCTTCCTGATATGTTTAATCTAGTTGGTTCTCTTATTGCTGTTGAATGTAATGGTGGGCTTATAGGTCTCTTTTATAATCAAGAGGATGCTACAAAATATAAAGATCAGAGAAAAACAAATAATATCCAAACAAAGTTAATTTCAGTCCTAGATTCAACTCACATCCTTTATGGTTTATGTAATGGTGTTGTTAAGAATAAAGATATAATTGTACAGCCACACAAATTTATAGATGGAGCTTATCACCAAAGAAATTTACAAGAATTATGCCAAAATTGTACAGAAAAATATATAAAACTTATTTCAAGAGGATAAAATGCCAAAAAAAATATTAATAGTAGATGACGAAGAAGAAATAAGAGAATTGTTAGTTGCATTGTTAAAAAGAAATTACGATACTTTAAGTGCCCAAAATGGTAGGGAAGCATTAGATGCAAGTAGAGGAAATTCTGATTTAAGTTTAGTATTAATGGACACTGATATGCCAGGTTTAAATGGATACGAAGTTTGTAAATCATTAAGGGATGAAGGTTATAACGGTATCATTATAGGAATGAGCGGAAATCATAGTATAGAATATAAAAAAAGATGGCAAGAAGCACATGCAAATGATTTTTTAGAAAAACCCGTCTCATTATCTATACTATCAAAAAAGATTAAACAATATTTAGGAGAATAAAAAATGGAAAATAAAGATGAACAAATCGGATTTCACAAAGGCTCTTTAGCTACATTAAGCAAAGAGCATCAAGAGCTATTAAGAATAGTTCAAATAACAGAAGAGTTAATGAAAGCTCATATCAAAGCCTTAAAAGAGCTTGATGTTGATATAGAAGCAGAAGCAAAGAAAGTCTTAAAAGAGCAAGAAAAAAAACAAAAAACAAAACTAGATGAGAGGATAGGTTAAAATGAAGCAAATTTATTATACTAATAAAGTTCAAGAAATACTTGATAATCAATTGATTCCAGAAAGACCAGGAAGGCTAACATTAAAAGAAATAGTAGTGGATACAGTTATAACCATTGTATTAGATGCAGTAATAGTGGCGGGTTTACTATATGGCATTAACGAACAACAAAAAATAAATGAAATTGAAAATCAACAATATAAACAAACTTATCCAGAAGCATACAAAAATGTTATGGAGGATAAATAATTTTTATTTTATTTAAAAATGACAAAAAAAATATTAATTGCAGATGATGAATCAAACCTTAGAGAAATATTTGAAAGATTTTTTAGTAATAAATTTAATAATTATGAAACTTTGACTGCTGAAGATGGTGATATAGCATTAAATACAGCCAGACAAAATTTTTCTGATTTAGCTTTAATATTAATGGATACAGATATGCCAAAATTAAAAGGGTATGATGTATGTAAAATACTAAGAAATGAAGATTATAAAGGAATAATAATAGGTATGACAGGCAGGGCAGGAGATGAATATAAGAAAAAGTGGAAAGATGCAGGAGCAACTGACTACCTAGAAAAACCAATATTTTTAAGTGCTCTTTTAGAGGTAGGAAAAAAATATCTTAAAGATTAAATTTACATTCTTCCTTTAAACAGCATTTATCACATTTAGGTTTCTTCTTGCAATACTCCTTTCCTAGCTTAACAAGTAAAGCATGAAACTCATTATATAATTTGTAATCTTTAGGTAAATTCTCAATAAATATTTTTTGCAATTCATCATAATCCTTAAATTTAAATCCCAACCTCTCTATTATCCTTTTAGTGTAAGCATCTATTACAAATACCCCTTTATTATAGGCATACAGCAAAATAGAATCAGCTGTTTCTTTTCCAATACCCCAAACCCCTAATAAATTTTCTCTACTTACTTCTTTTTTAGAATCTAAAAATTCAACAAATTTCTTTAATTTCTTGGCCTTTTGCTTATAATATCCAGAACTTTTAATTAAGTCTCCTAATTCACTTTCATTTATCTGTTTTATTGCCTCTTTATTTAAAAAATTAAATTTATTTAGATTAAAAATAGCCTTCTCAACATTCCTCCAAGAAGTATTCTGGGTCAAAATAGCTCCAATACTAATCTCAAATCTATGATTCTTACTTATTACTGGCCACCAACCCATTTTCCCAAACTCCTTTTCCAATTTATCATAAATTTCTTTAATTTTATTCATCCTAAACCATTATTTTTGAATCTTATAAAGTATATAAATTATAAGCTGTTATAAATCCTAGAAAATTTAACTACCTTTTCACATAAAGTGAGCCGACTAAACTATATCCATATTTATTCCTAAATATTCTATCTACATCTACTTCTATTGCATCAGCCCCAACTCTTTTTGTAGCTTCAACCAACTCTTTCATCGCATCTCCTGGCTTAGATTTACATGCTGTTATTATAATAGGGTTTTCAAGACAGCGAACAATACCTGATGCATAATGGCATAGTTCTCTATTATTTAACATAAAAGAATTTTCACTTGTAGATTCTGGCAATTCAAGCCTACTCATTGATTCAATAGGATTAAATATCTTATTTAATAAACCATTAAATCCCTTATTATAGTCTCTAGACCTCTCTATACGATCTACTAACAAATCATCACGCATCATTGGTCTGTACATTGATCCTATTTTACAATATTTAGTATCAAAAATTTGTATTTTAGCCTGTTTATTTGAATTATTCATTATATCAATTAAAAATCAAAAAAATTTATAAACTTTTGGGTAGTAACTAATACCAAAACTAAATTGAATTTTTCTTTTTTTAGCTAAAAACCTCTAAAAATTATTTGTAAATCCTCTTTAAAAAATCAAGAAAGTAATAAACTTTTTAATTCATTAACTTTATTAGAGTATCGTCCTGTAGCATATTTATTACGATTAATGATTTTAAATAATTGCTCTATATCTTTAACATTATATTTAATTTGGTCTCCTTTCCCTCTATAAATATGCTTTACTGCATTTATTCTATCTTCCCATGTCCACAAATAAGGCGAGTTTTCATCTCCTTCCCCTTTCCCTTGTTGTATATCATCTATTGTTCCATGATAATATCCAGATAATATCTTGGCAATTTTTCCTAATGTTCGATAAGCTTCATTTTGAGAGTTTCCTATATAAGAAGAATATAATAACATAGATCTTCCATAACCCTCTGATTCCAGTTTTAGCTGGATATTTTCTAACATTGATCTTTCATAATTTGTTTTAAGAGTATGGTAATTTCTTTGAATTTTAGATAAAATTGTTTCTAAAGAATTTATCCTACTTTGTAACACACTTACTTGCTCTCCATCAGAATGAACTAAACTTATTCTATCTCTATTATCATCCGAATCAATTTCCTGCTCCAGCATTAATGGCTTCTTTACACTATTAATTAAATCTTGGAATTTTAAATTGCCATTATTTTTAATATTTTCTATATCATCTTGTGATAATTCCTTCTCAAATTTAATCCCATCATGACTTACAACAAAAAGATGATAAATGTCTTTAACAGATATATTATTACCATTCGCACCGTTTCTCTCCCTGATTAAATCAACATTTCTCATAGCCATAATCTTGCTGGATAGCGCCAAATTTATAAATCTATTGGGAAAAATAAACCCTTATTTTTGAAGCCCGCAAAGTATATAAATCAATTTGCAAACTTACTTATTAATGAATGCTCTCTATAACAAAACCATAGAAGCCTTTAACAAGTTTGCA
>Ga0209541_10013898_pt1 | contig 12242 bp, 15 predicted proteins | sample RifCSPlowO2_01_FD_184027 | JGI IMG/M metagenome (GOLD analysis project Ga0209541, IMG submission 184027) | Groundwater microbial communities from Rifle, Colorado - Rifle CSP2_plank lowO2_0.1 (SPAdes) (version 2) | ecosystem: Environmental > Aquatic > Deep subsurface > Groundwater | place...
TGCATCCAGTAAGATGTTGAAACAATTGGACCTCTAAAGTTTTTATCTCTGGCAAATTTGATGAGTTGATAATTATCCTCTTCGTCACTATCCGTTATCACTAATAATTTTGCGCGGTCAAGCTCCAACTCTTCCAGTACCTCCGGATCAGTAATATCACCAAACACCGCGTTATAACCTTCGGCTCTCACACTCTTGTAAATTTCCGGATTAAAATCGACAACCACAATCAGGTTCCTATCTTTTATTTTTGAAGACAGAAATTTTAAAATATCAGAGCCCATCTGCTCCGCGCCAACTAAAACAACATGATCTTTCAAGTTCTCGCGATTGATAACATATGGATCACGGTTTTTTTCTGGAAAAATTTTCGTCACAAATGGTGAAATGAATTTGTATATTTTGTCACCGTATAAAATCAGGTAAGACGACAGGGTTATTGTCACTACTCCAACTGCAGAAACAAGGGCGACTTCACTACTTGTGACATGCCCCAAACTTCTTCCAACCGCCATCAAAATCAAGGAAAACTCCGATATTTGTGCAACTGCAACCGAAGCTAAAAACGAAGTTCGATTTCTAAATCCTAAAGTGAGCATAATGGCAATCACAATTAGCGGATTGCCGATTAGTACAAATAGGGAAAGGAAGATGACGTAAGAAACATTAAGAAACGCTGTTCCGCCGGAAAGTGATGCGCCCAAAACAATAAAGAAAATTACTACAAAAAAATCCCTTAAGGGTTTAACACGAGCCGAAATCTGGATTCTGTACGGGCTTGAGGCAATAGCTACTCCTGCTAAAAAAGCACCGATTGCAATTGAAAAACCAAATCTTTCGGCAATAGCCGAAAGCAGAAAAGCCCAGGCAATCGCCGAAACAAATAATAATTCAACAGAAACTGAAGTAAGCCTAAATAAAGTTTTAAGTACAAATCTGGCAGCCAAATAAGTAATAATAACCAGCAATAATCCTTTTGCCAAAATCAACAAAAGCGTTGCTGGCGACGGGGCTTGGCCATTTCCAAAACCCGAAAGTAACATTAAAGCTAAAATCGCCACGAAATCCTGTACTAGTAAAAATCCAACTACGATTTTGCCGTAAAGCGACTGCAAATCGTGCTTTTCGGTGAGCAATTTAATAATAATAACTGTCGAGGAAAAAGTTAGTGCAATCGCTATGTAAATTGAAGGAATTACGGAAAAACCAAGTGTATTTATAATTACAAACCCAACTAAAGCCGTAAAAATTATTTGGCCAATACCAGTCAAAATTGCTGCTTTGCCGACAGATTTTAAATCCTCAACTCTAAGTTCAATTCCTACCAAAAATAACAAGAAGGCAATTCCTAAATTAGAAAGAAACTCAAATAATTCTCTATTAACTCCCTCAAAAACAGTAAAAATTGAAATAAGAATACCCGCAAAAATGTAGGCGACAATAAGGGGTTGTTTAAGTTTGCGGGCGATAATCCCAAGCACTGTCGTAATTGCTAAAATTATTGAAAGATTTAAAAATAAATGAGGCATGGCAGAATCAAACGCTAAACGCAAATAGACTAAAGACCAAAGCAAGTAAATAAAGCGTTAGACCTTAGTCGTTAGTCGTTAAGCTTTAAGATAAAGAATCGCACTTTTAAGTTCTTTTGGCAAGTCCAACCTGAATGACAACGGAGATTTTGTCTTAGAAATCCTGAATTCTAAGAAACTGGCGTGCAAAAACAATCTCGGACACCAAGCTAAATCAAATTTTAAAAGTTTTGTTGGAGTATAAATTTTATCGGAAACAACCGGATGGCCGATACTCTTCAAATGAACCCTAATTTGGTGTGTTCGGCCGGTTTTGGGTTTTAATGTTAAAATCGTGTATTTTCTCGCATGAACTTTTAAGTAGCTGATCCTGTTCTTATTTAGGTTTAAATTCTCGACTATCTGCTCAAACTCTCTCTCTTTAATTGAGTATCTTTTGGTAACTTTATAATCCGTGATTGCTTGCCTGCCCTCGCCAACTATTCCAAATTTTCCAAATTTGCCAATTCTGCTGATATCACCGCTTATCAATCCCCTATCATCTTTTAAATAATTATGAACCAATGCCGCGTACTCTTTTTTAATTTCTCGCGCCTTAAATTGCTTTTGCAAAAAATCAAAAACTTTTTGCTTCTTAGCAACAACCAAAAGCCCGGATGTCTCCCGATCCAGCCTGTGAACAATTCCAACTCTATCTCCAATCCCCAAATCATCTTTTGAAAGTTGAAAATAATCAGAAAGCTGATCTTGCAATGTTTCTTCGCGAGTTGTCTCTGACCGATTAACGACTAAACCCGAAGGCTTGCTAACAACTAAAACATTTTCGTCCTCATATACTTTAAGAAATCTCATTTTGTCTTGACAAAAATTCAACTTATAGTATAATCATACTCTAGTGAAAGAAGCAATTCTTAGATTTCCGTCAGAAACTTCAAGGCGGTTGCGCAGAGCCGTTGACAATGTTGAAAGTAATGATATAACGATAGCTATTGCAGCGTTATTTTCACCCACTTTTGCAGGTGTTGCAGGTTGGACGGCTGCAAACAAAGAAGTATTTGCAACTGTAGAATTGTCGACTATCTCTATTTTTTCTTTAGGAATTTTAATAGCAGCAATCAAGGTTAAGTTTGATTCAGTAAAATCACAATTTGCTACGAAAAATAGTGTAGAAAATAATTATCGCCCCAACGGTAATCACGCTGTCAGCTAAATTAAAACTCGGAAAATTTAATAAGGATACAAAATCCCTTACACAACCAAAATTAACTCGGTCTACAATATTAGAAAGCCCCCCGCTAAAAATCAACGTAAGGCCGATTGCAGTAGCCAGTCTTTTTTCGTGAGCCAAAAGCCAAAAAACAATAGCAACCACAATTAAAGTTACCAAAGTAGCATTGGTTCCGATCCCAAAAGCAAAATTCTGATTGCAAACTACGGTAAAATATTTTTGGGCTAGACTTTTAGTTAGTTGATCAAGAAGAATAACAAGGATAACTATTGTCCAAAGAGTGAATCTTCTGTCAATAATAATCACGGGCCTAGAATCTCACTTCTTCGCCTCAATTGCACTCTCACATTTCAGGCAATAAACTGCCTCCGGCTTTACCTCAAGTCTTCTAATCTCAATTGGCTTTTTACATCTTTCACATTTGCCATAAGTACCGTTTTTAATTTTTTTGAGCGCTGATTCAATTTCCTTAAGATCGCGCTTCAATCTCTGCTCAAGTACTACTACTCTTTCATGGCCAGAAAGAACGCCGGCATCTGTCCCGGGTTCAACAATCAGTGCCCTATCCTCCGTTGAAAAAGGATCCTCGCTTCGAAGTCTGGAGATTTTAATCTGAATTAACTTTCTTTGCTTATTAACCCGATTTGCTATTTTTTTTAAATCTATCATTTTTTAAACCCGAAAACTTGCAGAAGTTCAAAAAAACTTGTGCCTATTTCCGTACCCAGTAATTTTACTAGATTGACAGTGAATTTAGAAAGGTGCAGGGGCGAAAGTAAAATAGATCTGGCAACTAAATTCGCTTCAGCCGAAGAAGTCAAAATTCTCCTGAGCTTAAAGAGCCCCAGCAAAAATAATCCGGCCAGATTTTGAATATCTGCTTTAATCTTGCGCCCAGAGTATGTATAAAATAAAACTAACCCAATAGTTAAAACTAATACCGGCAGCGCCAAAGTATATTCAATTTGGCCAAAAATCCTATATTTAGCCTCTTTGAAAGGAAAAAGACTTATTTCAAGCAGCGAGAATAAAATCAGAGTTAGAGAAAAGAAAAATCCATCATGCCTTTTTATTTTGGCCAGCCGCTTTAAAACCCAAAAAACAACGGTAAGAACACTCACATAAATCAAAGGCAAATACCCGCCAAATAGAAAAAAATTGCCGACGGAAACTAAAATGGCTGCAAAAACTACAGGAGCGCTTATTATATCCGAAACGAACCAAAAATTTACTTGCTTCTTTTTAAGCAAAATGTAAATTGCAACAACTGCTCCGAAAATTGCGCCATACCAATCGAATCCATAGTAAACGTTGAAAAAAAATAGTTTTGAAACTGAAAATCCGTAGAAATCCGGGCGCAGTAAAAAATCAGTCAGTCTCCCACCAATTAATGCGCCAATTGCACCAACTATTGCACCATCAAAAAGAATATCGTCATCAACCAATTCATGCCTGCCTGTACGAAAATATAAAAACAAGGCAAAAGTTGAGGCAAAAATAAAAACAAGAATCGAAATTAGCGCATTTAAGTTGCTAACTAAACTCATGTCTAATTCGCATATTATATCGTACTCTCAATTTGTTTTGTGTTTGAACCTAATCTGCTACAAATGGTACAATATAATTTAGGGTCGAAAACCTTTTCGATCCTCTCTAAGTCTTTATGACTGCAACAGCTCATGCTTTAATCGGTGCTTCGATTGCTCTCAAAGTTACAAATCCTCTGCTTGGTATACCAATCGCAATTCTGTCACATTTTATCGCTGATCTCATCCCCCATTGGGATGCAGGCACTAACCATAAAAAGAAAAGCTTGACTCGCCTGAAAATTGAGGCAGCAGCAGACGTAATTCTGGGGTTTTTACTGGCATTTTTAATTTTTTGGCGTCTTGTTCCTACTGAATATCTCTTTATCATGATCGTTGCCGCCCAGCTTCCGGACTGGCTGGAAGCACCTTCTTGGATGTTCAATATCAAAGTCCCGCCTTTTACTTGGCTCGACTGGCTTGGCCACAAACTGCAATCACGCATGCAGCTTCCTTGGGGTTTGGTTACACAAGTTGTTATAGTGGGTATTTTAGTTATATATGCTCTTGGAAGCTCAAGCTTCGGTCAAGCACTCGCCTCAACTTTTTAAAAATACTCGGGTATCTTACCATGCCTTTCTGCAAAAATTTTTTGCTATCGCAATTCTTCTTTGCAAATTCACTTTTTACATTGACTACTTCGCCCTCTCGACATACTGACCAGATCTAGTATCAACTCGTATCGTTTCACCGATTTTAATAAACAGCGGTACCTTTACAACCAAACCATTTTCTAAAACCGCGTCCTTTTGGCTTGCTCCGACCGTATTGCCGCGAGCCGAACCTCCAGTTTGAAAAATCTTATAATCAACAATTTTTGGAATTTGAATATACAGTGGCTTACCTTCAACACTAAAAAGTTCAATTTCCATTCCCTCTTTCAAAAATTTTATTGCGTCGCTCACCAATCCTTTATCAAGCGACACTTGCTCAAAGGATTGCATATCCATTACATGCACCTGGCTGTCGCTGTATAAATATTGGACTTTTTTGCGGTCTAAACTCGCATCAGTAACCCGCGCGCCAGTATTAAATGATTTTTCAATCGTTCCTCCAGTTGAAAGATTCTTAACCTTAACCCTAACATTCCCGCTTCCTCTGGCAATTTTCGAATGCTCATATGAAACCACCAAAAAATACTGACCCTGATCTTCAAATACTGCGCCAGCTCTCAATTCAGTAACAGAAATCATAAAAAACTTTAATTTTTAGAAGATTTATTGCGGGAAACGCGAATTAAACCAGAAACTGGGATCACTTGTACCCCTCGTTTTTCCAGCTGATCCAAAAAAAGATTGGCACCTATTGAATCAGCTGCCATATGCCCAACATCAATAGCGTTTATATGAGCCTTTTTAAGCACAACAACCGAATCTTCCGGAATATGCATTTCAACTAGAGTCCCAACACCAGCTTTAGCCAGTTCCATGTAGAGATCTTTTGAAGGATTCGTGCCACCTGTAAACGAAACGACAATTTTGCCCGTTCTTGCCTTTGCGCTTCCAGACACTACACTAGGGCCATTTTTCCCCTTTATTGCTTCCTCAAATTCTGGAATTTCACAAATTGCATCAACAACATCCGAAACGGTTTCAAAATCTTTTTCCCGTTTGGTCAGAAAATCACGCATAAAGGCATCTCCAATATTGTCCCAAACAGTATGCAGAGCCAAAATTGGAACTCCAAGCAACTTGGCAATATCAATCGCCTGTGAGTGATTTAAGGGACCGAATTTTCTTTTGACAAGACCCATACTTTCGCGAAGAAGCCCGTATGCAACATTTTCCGGCACTCCTGCTTGGGCAAAAGTATCAACCAAAATATCCATAACTTCATGAAGACTTGCAAGAGCATGTCCGCTCGGATGATGGGCAATTAAAAGGTCAACACCTTCCCCTTTTTCATTCAACCTGTCAACCAAAAGCACCTCTGTACCGTTCGCATCTATACCGGCAACTACTTTCTTTACCTGTTTTTTGGGATCACCAAAAAGAATTCTGGTATCAGAATACGGATTTTCAAAAGATTCCTTATCGAAATACTTTTTCTTCTTTTCAGAAAGCTCTTTATAATCTTTTTTTATGCGCTCTAAGATCTTTTTAACCTTAGCGGTGCCCCGGGGATCAGCATCAGTCCCCATTTTTACAGCCAATCTATAGATTTCGCCTATTGTTAAAGCCATATTAAGTTAAAATGATATAATAATCAGGCTGTTTTTACAAGCTAAACAAGGCTGAAGCGATTGACCAAAGTCAATTATGGCCAGGTGATGGAATGGTAGACATGCAAGTCTCAAAAACTTGTGGAGGTAAAACTCCGTGAGAGTTCGAATCTCTCCCTGGCCACAATGTTAACTAGATTCGATTGCCCGCCGACCTGTCCGCCAAAGATTTATCATCGGTGGAAGCTTTCTTGATCCTCGAAGCTTTTCTAGCGTAGTTGATAGCGAAGGAGAGACTCCCACCTTCGACAAACTGACCTATAATTGACTTTATCCTAGCTAATTGTATAATTCCCAACATGACCGTTATTGAACATCAAAAACAACATTCGCCCGAAGCATATAGACAAGAAACTTTTAAAGACGATTTTCATGAGATGGAACCTCTGCTATTTATCGTACTCAAGCAAATTATTGAAAGTGGTAAAAATTACGATTTAATTATTGGGGACGATACAAGCGGCCGTTTCCCAACTTTAGTATTAGCAAAAGTGCTGAATGCTCTGAAGCAGAGTAATGGAGCAGAAACTGCGACAGTAAGATTTGTTGGAGGAGGACGGTGGCGGTCAAACGACATTTCAACAGAATTAAATGCAGTTCTAAGAAGGTACAAAAAGTTGCCAGAAAGAGTTCTTATAGTAACTGATTATGTCGGGAGTGGCACAACTATAAAACATTTTGATGATATTCTCTCAAAACACAGTATACAATATGATGTTTCTTCATTGACAACTTTCTTCTCAGAAGATTATTTAAAACAGCAAGGAAAGATTGCTAACGGGTCTACTATCTATACAGGCGAACAGAGAATTGACCCACTCAGTATTTATGCCCAATATTCTCTTCAAGCTGGTCTACGCCGTGGTAAATCGCTCAAATCAAGAGTTATTAGGGGTTGGGGTGCAACGCCCATGGTTCGACAAGCTAGAGAAGAAGTCAACCGGCTTGCGGGAAGATTATTGAATCGTTTGTCAGATATATAAGTTATCTTGACTTTGCACCCAAAAAGTTCTCCAGTGTTATACTTTCCGGGTGAAGATTGCATTCACCAAACACGCGCTTAAAAAATTCGGTGATCTTAGGATTTTTGGTGTCAATATTACAAAATCGAAAATTTCTGATGTAATTAATTCCGCTCAATATCGTTCAAAAGACAATGGCAATACAATTGCTGCACACAGCTTTGATGCTAAGCACAATTTGAGAGTGGTGTATAAACAAGAAAACAGTGATATAATTGTCATTACGTTTTACATTTATAGAAAGGGCAGATATGGCGAAAATTAAGTACCGCTACGACAAAGAAGATGATGTCTTGATGGTCTTTATGGGTAAAGGAAAAATTGACGACGCTCAACAATCCGGAAATATTATTTCGCATTTTTCTATCAATGGTGATCTACTGTTGCTAGAAATACTCGACGCGTCAAAGTTCTTAAAAGAAACCTCTCATGCATTTCCTCGTGAGATTAGACAACAGGTGCTCGCCACATAAAGATTTATTTTTACTCTGAACCCAAAAAGTCCAAGCTTAGTTACTCGTCGGCACAAATTTTAGAAAGTTAAATGTAAAGCAGATTAAACTTCTGCTAGAGTTGGTGGCAGTTCAGCTTTTTGCGTTCCTCTACGCTTTTCAACTCCGTAAAACTTAACTCTTTCTTTTTTAAAGGTCAAATCAATTTCTCCGGTTGGGCCGTTTCTGTGTTTTTGGATGTCTAATTTCACTTCTTCAAAGTTTTCCGGATCTGCTCGCCATAAAAACATCACAACGTCAGCGTCCTGCTCAATTGCACCTGATTCGCGAAGATCAGCCAGTTGAGGTTTCCTTGTTCCTCTTTGCTCAACGGCGCGGGAAAGCTGCGAAACGGCAATCACCGGAATTTTTAGCTCGCGTGCTAAATTCTTCAGACTTTGGGAAATTTCTGAAACTTCCTGAACCCGATTTTCCAAATTCCTTCCATGAATTAGCTGCAAGTAGTCGACAATCAATAGTTTTAAACCGCTTTCAACCTGAAGACGTCTTGATTTAGTTCTTATTTCCATTAAATTCGAAGCAGGGGTATCGTCAATAAACAAAGGAGCATCGGCCAAAACTCCCATTGCTTCCTGCAGCCTATCAAAGTCATTGTCGTCCAGATTACCGGTTTTCAACTTCCAAGCATCAACTTCAGCTTGAGCAACTAAAAGCCTGTCAACCAGCTCTTCTTTACTCATCTCCAGTGAGAAAATACCGACCGGCAAACCCTCAGAAACCGCTACATGCGCAGCGATGTTTAAGGCCAGACTAGTTTTCCCCTGCCCGGGCCGAGATGCCAGAATTAATAGATTGGAATCCTGCATTCCGGCAAGCTTTCCATCCAAATCCCAATAACCGGTCGAAACTCCGCGCAGTCCTCCCTTTTTCTTGTGAAGTTCATCTAGTCTGTCAAAACTTTCAGCCAAAGCATCTTTTAAGGGCATAAAATTCTGCCGCAGTTGTTCCTGCGATAGAGCAAAAACAGATTGTTCTGCTTCGTCAAGCAATTCGCGAACATCATGAGTCTCATCATAGGCAGATTGTGAAAGCCTAGCGCTGGTTGCGATTAACTGTCTTTTAACCCAATGGTCGCGGATTATTTGCGCATACTGGGTAACATGGGCAGCAGTCGGCACTCCCGAAGCAATTTCCGAAATAAAGGCAGCTCCCCCCACTTTATCAAGTTTGTTGTTCTTCTTCAGTTGCGCGGTCAGTGTTACCAAATCTATCGGCTCTCTTTTCTCAAAAAGTTGGAGCATCGCTTTAACTATGTCGCTGTGTGATTCTTTGTAAAAATGTTCTGGTTTTAAACTCTGCGCAACCGCCGTAATTGCATCACTATCCAGAAGAATTGCTCCGATTATTGACCTTTCGGCATCTAAATCCTGAGGCGTAATTTTACCACCGGTGTTCACTTTAGCCATATTTTCATTGCATTTCTAAAACAACAACTTCAAGCTCTTCAGGTAATTTTTCGCGCGAGACAGAAAGTTTGCTAAGTGGCTCCGGCTCTTTACCAAGAGCTTTCAAAAAATTATCAACGGCATCCAGATTAAATTTTAGCCCGGCAGTTTTATAGTGCATCGGAATGACAATTTTAGGCTCGAGCGCAGAAATTATGTCAGGTGCTTCTTTGGAATTAATGGTGTAAACACCGCCAACCGGGATCATCAGAACATCACAGGGTGAAAGTTCTTCAATTTGATCCTGCGTTAGATTTTTTTGTCCCAAATCACCAAGGTGAACAATGTTAATTTCGTCAATAGTTACAAAATAAATCGTATTTTTACCTCGCTCAGACCCTTTGCTGTCATCATGAAAGCTCTGAATCCCGACAACGTTTACTCCCGTCTTTTCATATTCACCCGGCCCACTAACCACAAAAGCAGTTTCCGCCTCTTCAGCGCCTTTTACAGCCGAAACATTATTGTGGTCACCATGATCATGGGTTACGCAAACAATATTGGCATCCAGCTTTAAGGGTTTTAAACCTGTGAAGTTTGCATCATAAGGGTCAAAAACAACACTGGCATTTTTGCCTTTTACTTTAAAACATGCTTGTCCGTACCACCAAATATCAACCATGGGAGTTTTATGATGATAGCATATTTACTAAAAAGCCTGCCATCCCACCAACCCAATTGCCCAATAACCCAATCGTGTGCTAATCTAAACATTTGAAGGTGAAAAAGAGCAAATCTGCGATAAAATATGTCCTCATTGCTTTAGTATTTTTTATTCTGATTGCAGCAGTTGTATATTGGCTGTGGCAACGCCAACCTAAGCCCAGTCAACCGCAACCCAAAACCCCGGCACCGCAAGCTATCCAAAAGAAACTGGAAGAAACGCAACTTGAAATAACTCCAGCTAGTGGCCGCGTCTTGGCAGAAAACAATGTAACTTTTCAGGGAAAAACGCTAGGCGCAAGTTACATTATAATTTCAGCGAGTAATACTCTGGGCATAACTCAGGCAAATGAAAATGGAGAATTTAAAATTGACGCAGAACTGGCTCAAGGCTTAAATCTTATAGATGTAATTGCCGTTGATCAGAATTTGGCAGAACTTAAAACTCTAGCGCTAGCACTTTATGTAGATCCAGATTCCAAGGAGAGCACTGTGCTGGCCGGGCCTGTCAAGAACATTTTTGATAATCTCATTACAATTACAACCACTCAAGGTGAACAAACCATACGCCAGAAATCTTCAACCAAATTAATATTACCAGAAGCTGAAAATGACAAAGAAGATGGTGACATTCGGGTCGGCGACTTTCTTATTGCGCTTGGCGAAATTGAAAATGAAAAAGATTTTGACACCAGCTCAATTGAAGTAATTAGAGAAGAAAAACCTCAAAATAATGAAAAATATGTAGCCGGAGTACTTTTGACTAAAGTTAACAAAAATATCTTTTCAGTTAGAAATCAAAAAAATTCCCAGATTGTCGAATTCAATCTAAACGACGATTCTAAAATCTCAAAAAGTGGCGAAGATGCGCAAATTGAAGATATTGCAAAAGATAAAAAAGCAATAATTGTTTTCTACAGAGAAGACAATGAAAATACAGCTGACCTAATCTATTTAATACCCTGATTATCTTTAATCGTCCGTTTCTTTTGGAATTATTTTTATGAGTGATCTCCATCTTGGATCATTCCTAAGTTTCTTCTTAAAATTATCTGCTACTATCTCTGCTGGGGTAATTTTACGAATTAACCGACCAGCACCAAACGGTAAGCTAACAACAAATGCGCTTAGACTTATCACTAATCTTGCTTCAAGATCTATAACTCCATCACTCAATTCAGGAAAACCGCTGAGTTGCAACCCTGTAAAAATAGCACTAGTCGGACCAAACACTGCCAAAGATTTTACACCAATTGACCCTAACCAAAAGCATAATCTATTGTCTGAATAATCCAATGCATGCTTACCCTCATGTGCAAAAGTGGCATTTAATTCTCTCTGGGCAGCGTTCAATAAAAGCTTGTTAGCGGTAGCTATACCTCTTTCAGTTGGAGCTTTTAATAAATAACCTGTAAGCTTTTTCGTATACAAAACACGGTTGAATGGATCTCCTTCTATTTCTATTTTATCGTTTAAAATTTCATTGACTCTTTCAAGACCAGCTATAAATCCTGACCAAAATGGCTCCGTATAAACTGTCATTTCTCTCATAAAAAACTGTCCCCGATGCCCCGAACTATGCCCCCTGCTAAAACGAATCTTTGATTTTTTAATTTCTTCATCAGCCATTCCAATATGTTTCAAAAAACTGGCACATTCTTCTCTATCTGCTTCAATCGTGTAAGGAGCATCCTCCAATGACTGATCAAATATAATCTCGGGCATAAATTGCTGCTCTAATCCTGCAACCCCCTCAGGATTGCACTCCATACCCATAGCATTATTTCGCTCAAGTGACATAGTCAAGAATTTTAACATTCAAAGCTAAATTAGGCAAAACAATGCGCTTTTGGTAACATTTAAATATGCAAAAGGCACCTCCAAGTCCTAAGGGATTTCGCGATATTACGCCAACTCTTGCCGCTAAACGCCGCAGCGTCATTGGTCAAATCGTGGCAGTTTTGGAAAAACACGACTTTGTCCCAATCGAGACTCCGACAATCGAATTTGCCGAGACTTTAACAAACAAATATGGC
>Ga0209541_10013901_pt1 | contig 12237 bp, 13 predicted proteins | sample RifCSPlowO2_01_FD_184027 | JGI IMG/M metagenome (GOLD analysis project Ga0209541, IMG submission 184027) | Groundwater microbial communities from Rifle, Colorado - Rifle CSP2_plank lowO2_0.1 (SPAdes) (version 2) | ecosystem: Environmental > Aquatic > Deep subsurface > Groundwater | place...
GATCTTCCTTCTTGAGCTTCAGCGATAGTGTTCTGAAACAGAGCAGCATCCTGCATGGCAAACAGATGCATCCCGCCTAATTGCAGGTTCTTCCAGGCAGGGGTATTGCGGGGATTCCCCGCTACAATCACCATCTGGGCAATTTTCTGCTCCAAAGTCAGCGAAGAGAGAGCAATAGTATTGTCATCGATGTGCACTTCCGGTTGTTCCGGCAGCAATAAACCCCGGGCTTTCACCACATTCAGGCTGGCCAGAATAAAGACGATGATGATAAGAGCAAAAAACACTTTTTCCGCCCGATTCCAGCGTTTAGTTTTCATGAGGTCACCAGATGACTTGTTGTCGGCAATAGGAATATGCTTTCTGATTCAAGATATATTTGAGGACTGCTCCGGAACCGGTCTGGCACCTCCAGGTATGGTTCTGGTATGAACAATCCAATTGTTGTCGTGCTTCCAGACAGCAGCGGTTCAAGTCCGGAATCGTAGAGATAGTGTTGCCCCACTGCACCTGGCAGAGCGGCTCTTCGGTATTGAACTGGTCCAAGGCTCTTCCCAGCGAGGGGAGCTTGACGCCAAATAAGGTTAACAGCAACAGCAGGGCAATCAGGCTGAGGGAGACACTTAACCATATCAAAGCCCGTCGAGGAAGCATAGTATACTACAAACGAAAAATCATATATAAAACTATCCATAAAGTATATAAAAGAGCAGCATATTGAAAAGGTATGGATATCAAAATCTATAGTACGCCCACCTGCCCCTGGTGCCGGAAAGCCAAGGAATGGCTGAAAAAGAAAAGGATTCCCTTCCAGGATTTTGATGTGGTCGAAGATGAAAAGGCCCGGGAAGAGATGATCAACAAATCCGGGCAGATGGCGGTGCCGGTACTGGATATTGATGGAGAGATCATGGTAGGCTTTCAGGAAGCCCGCTTGGAAGAGTTGACCAAGAAGAAAGAGAAGAAGTAGATAGTTTAACAAGATTTTTATACTGGTTAGAGTCATAATTTTGCATGGCAGATAAAACACTTAGTTTTACCGTAATGAATTACGAAGTTTGTCATTATTGTAGTCATCTGATGCGGGAAACAAGGAGAGATGATTACCTACATGGATGTGGACTCGTAAAAAATTCTCAAGGAAAATATGCCTGAATTACTTTAGGAGATGAAGCTACAGAATTTAAAAAAAAGCACAGGATAGATTTGGTCAATAGTTTAAAAGGATGTAATCAGTTCAAAGCCAGCGGTCTTCCCGCCCATCCTCTGGCTCTAGAAGTGTTAGTGAAGAGCAATCCCCAATGTTCAACTATACCTTCTGATCCGAAGGCAATTGAAACTTCGTGGGATCTTGACACTAAAATAAACCAATATCTGCCCACCAGAAATCTTATTTTTGATGGTAAAATTCAGTAAAGCATTACATCTTCTCCCGTATTCTGGAAAGTAACCCAGCATATTCTGCTGGCCGGATATAATATCCTTCTGCTATCAAGGCATTAATTGAATTTATTAATTTGGTGTGATTAAGCATCTTAGCATGAGCTGCCAAAAACAATACCGTGGTGGTTCTCATCATCTCTAGCCCATATACTTTAGCGGCTTTGATAGCCTGGGCATCGTCGAGTAGCAGAGTATCTTTCTTCTCCCGGGCTACAGAAATAGCTGCACTTTCGCCGGCGCCCAGATTAAATTCCAAGACTTTATGGGTATTTCTGATGATGATCCAATGGTGCCAATAATTTTCTAAATGTAAAACTCTAGACGTGAACTACCACGAGTTTCGCTGCGGCTCAACCACGCCCATCGTTCTGGTGCACCCGCTAGTAAAACTCATTTCACCAACCTCAACGTATGCTCCTGCCGCACCTCATAATCGTAATTGAAACTTACTGCAGCAGTGGTGGTATAAGAACGCTGGTCTCGCAAGAAAGTCCGGCAGATAAGCGTGGCTTCCTGCTGCTCCATCCGCAATTCGATGCTGCGGGGATTGTCTGCTGTATTTTGAAACTCACAATTCATTTCCTGTGAACCGAGCTGGGCCCGTTCCAGATTGATAAAGTGCACTTTTCCCCGGCCGCGGTTCTGTAGTTTTAAACGCAGTTCCAGGCCGCGGTGGGGATGGATGATCTCTTCGAGTTCCATCACCGCCAGCGGCGCTCCTTGTCCAGAATACGTCTTACGGTCCTGCACTTTACAGCCCGCATCATACACGGTATAAAAACTAGGATTGATGCAGAGGGTATCGGTAAAATCCAGGGCAGAAATGTAAGTGGCGTGTACAAAATAGGGGGCAGGATATTCTTCCGCATTCTGGAAGAGCTGCCCGGACTGGCCGGTAAATTCTATAAATTGCTTTTCTCCGGCCGGCAGCGTCAAGCTGCGCCCGGCTAAGAGATCCAGATGCTGCTCGGTTTCAGCCAGGCGGAAATATTTTTCATCCAGGCCCAGGATGGAAATATCCAGATTGGTAGCATCATAAGCCATTTGATTCTCAATTTCCAACACCATGGTAAAGGCAGAATCAGGATAGATCTTCTCCGGTGGAGCGTTGGACAAAAAAGAAAATTTCATTTCCGCCAGCCCTTGCTTAAAGTTATAATTGATGGCTTTTTCCCCCGCTCCGGAAGTGCATCCGACGATGAATACGAACAGTATGACGTACAGCACTAGCAGTTTCATGAAGACACCTTTTCAATGTTGATATCGATGGATCTGCTGATAATATAATCATACCTGAGGGCAGCTTCAAATTCCCGATATAGATAATTTTCTGGCTGCTGAAGTTCTGGAGGCACGCCGCGGATCTGGCAGGAGGTAAGCGGAAGGATTGATTTTCGTACCATCTGCACCGGCGGGAGAGTTACCGTAGTGCCCTGAAGGCAAGATTGATCTTCAATGTCGAAACCGTCTAATTGCAGATGATAACTTTTCACTGCTGCTAATTTTCCAGTGCCCACATTTTCAATCGTTGATACTAAAAATAGGTTTCCTGTCCCTTCGATGATCGGATTTTCAGTCGGATTGCCGAATTCAAAATTGATCCGGGCAAATTCAGCTGGCCCGATGGAAGAATATCGATGGCTGGGAAAATGCCGGGAAGTGATGACTGGAACCCAGGATTCTTTCCAGACTTCATCTTTCGTTCCGATGAAGAGCCGCTGTAAACGAGAGGTGGTTTGCAACCCTTGTAATTCCGCTTCGTATACTAATTTATACCTTCCCTGTAAGACCGAACCGGGTTTACAGATAACTGTTCTGCCAGCAGGTGAAGCGTCCTGAATAGTAATAGGATTATCTCCGATGATTTCACCAGCAATTTTTTCCGTTCCTTGCTCAAAACGGCAGGAAAATTTTACCTGGAACTGCTGCTGCCGGGGATTGTCAACCGTAAAGGTGGTGGGGTAATTAGTTATGCCCTGATACGCGGTCTTGGGAAAGATGGATTCAGAAATCGTGAATTCGGCGGTGGTGAATTCAGTAATAGTCGGATCATTGATCCCCTGCACTAATTTCTGTTGTTTCTTTTCCCGCTGCTCCGCCAGGCATTGTTCAAAAGCCGGGGTGTCGGGCTCCTGCTGCTCTACTTTTTCACAGATATAGCGTAGTTCCGAGATTTCCTGCCGTTGTTCCACACAGACCTGCACGGTGGCATAATTTACACTGAAGATGCAGGCTAGGTTGGAGATGAAGGGATTTTCCCGCTGGGGCAATTGCTGTTCTAATTCCTGCTTAGCTTCAATAAATTGTTCTGGCCCGGGAAGCAGGGAAGTGCTGGCCGCATAGGCTTCAGGAGCCACGCCAAAGGTAAGCAGGCAAAAAATATAAGCTACACCCACAATTTTAGCCAGACTGATGATGGTGCCTTCTTTCCTGGTCGTAAATAGCCCCAACAAAGCCCACCAGGGAGTAAAGCGGATAAAATTATCTAACAGTGGAGTGATGGGAAAATTAAATAGTTTGGTTAAGAAAGGAAGCAATCCCAAATCCAAAAAGAAAAATAAGATGGGGATGAGCCCCAATAATTCTTCCGACGAGCCTTCCAGAAAAGTTCCCCGCCGGGAGATGGCATTGTATACTCCGTGAGCGAGCATGCCTACCAACGTTATGGGCAGGATGATGTACATCAAGGCCGTCGGATCAGTCACGCCGCCAAAAAAGACATACCAGACCCAGAATATGGCGGTGATGATGATACCCTTGCCTTTGAAGATGAAGATGGCGGTATAGAACATAAAGATGGTGCCCAGCAAGACTGCCAAGGTAACATTATTGAATTTCTCGTTAAAGATAAAAGTCAATAATCCGATGATGAACAGGTAAAATCCCGGATCGTTGATGGAATTGAGCAGGCCAGACCCGGATGATGGTGTGGTGGGTGAAGTTGTTGCTCTGCTTTTAGCTGGTGGTTGGTCTCTATCATCACTGTTTGTAGTGCGAGATTCTTCGTCCGGTCTTTTGCGCTTCTCTTGCTCTTCCCGGCGGCGTTCTTCTTTATCAAACGCTTCCAAATTAGCCCATGGGGGCCTTGTTTGTTCTCCCGGCATAACTATCTAAACCTCTTTTTAAATTGGAATAGAGAACCTAAACTCCCTACCTATAAAAAGCTTACTTATAGTAAATGACCTAAATAATTTTACAAAAGATTCATTTACTATATATAAAAGACATAACTAATGGTATAAATATTTATGTCTTTTAGTATAATAAATTAATAGGAGAGAATTTATAAATAAGACAACTACTTTAAAGTAAATATGGTACTGGAACCGCCAACGGATCAAAATCGTGCACCAGAAGAGATCCAGAGCATAGATGAATTGTTAAAAGAAGGATGGGAGAGAGTAGAAGCCATGGCTATAACTAAGGGAGCATTTGGACCTTTAATACCCCCAGCGGAAGCTTATTTTAAACGAGCTGTACAGTTGGGAATCTCTGATCCGGTGAAAGAGCACCGAGCACAATACGGTCTCGGAACTCTCCTGGCGGCAAAATGGCAGAAAGAAGCAGCCATCCCCCATCTGCAACGGGCAGTACAATTACAGCCTCACAATTACCGCAGCAGGTTGGTGCTGGGAAAGTTATATGAAGATATGGGAAACCATGCCCACGCTTCCAGCGAATTTCTGGCGGCAGCCCGGATAGCTAACCCAGTCTTTTGTTTGTATCGTGCGCTGATCAATTATTGTAAAGCTTAAGGAAGAAGTTTATTTCACCATATCTACCCGTAATTCCCGGATCTCAATGGTCTTCTGGGGCTTAATCTTCAAGGAATTAGTGCCTTTGACTGCATCGGCGCTCAAATCCAGCACGGTGGAAGATTCTTTAGTGTCAAAGTTGAGTGCATGGCCATTGAAGACGATTTCCCCATACTTACTGGTCACCACATCAACAAAATCCAGCTGCAGCCGTAACCGTCGCCGTTCCTTGACCACATCATCGTATTGGCTCTGGCTCAGTTCAAAATAATACGTGGGAAATTCAATCTCTTTCAGTTTGGACTCGATCAGCACATGGGACAATAGATAGGTACCAGCTTCAGTACGGAAGATGATTTCGTTTTCACCCTGATTGACCATCTCGGGAGAGAATTCAATGGGCACGAAGGCCAGATCACAGTCCGGCACGCCGGCATACACTTCCCGGCCATTAATGGTGACGGTCAGTTGATCCACTTCCTCAAAGGTGCAGTCGGGCTGGAACTTCAACTTGATGGTTTCCAGATTGCGCTTTTCCGTTTCTGACACTAAAAAGATATTCCTGGAAGTCTGGGCACGCAAGTCCGTGACTTCACCCACCACTTGTACCTCACTGATCTTTACCGCATGAGTGGCCCAGAAGGCCAATCCCAGAGAGGAAACCGTAAATTCTATCTGATTGGTCTGCTGCAGGCTGCTTTGAGGCAGGCGCAAGGGCTCCAGGCTGCCTAATTCCACTTCCTCATCAAAGATCTTCTCCCCATTCACTTTCACCAGCAGCCGGCCTTTGATGCTGTCGACCATAAAGCTCAATAAGACATTCTTGGTATGATCCACATCGGGAACCTGAAAAGTAAGCGTATCGCTTTGTTCCGAAAATAAGGTTCTACGAGACGAAACTAAAGATTTTTCCGCCAGAATTTCGCTTTCGGTCCGGGTATAGATATTGACGACCGGCAGGGGATGTTCAATCTCTTTCTGGCCCAGGTAATCAATCCTCCCAGGTGAAATAGTAAGCAGGTTTTTTTCCACCGCCGATTCTTTGATGGTAGAAGAGGTGGCATTAACAGTGTTGTCTCCCAGCAATTCCGCCCGTTCGGCCGGAGGGATGAGGATGATGAAGATGACTAATAACGCCGCAATGATGGCCAGGAGCACTGCTGCTCCCGCTGCCGCTTGCCCTTTCTGGAATAATCCCAACATGGAGGGGTAGAAAATTTAGATATATATAAAGGATTCTATTATACAGAGGGGAGATGGGTTAAAGAGTATATGAGAGTAGGAAGGTTGAATAAAAAAAAAGAAATAAAATTGTGTGCCAAGGCATAGACAAATCAAGAATAATCTTTACGCTTTCCAAGGAATTTTTCTTGGCATTACTAAGCATGAAATTGTCGTTATAGCGATGATGAATAATGACGCTCCAACAATCCAGACCGGTTTATCGATGATGTTTCCATAAATAAAGAGTGGAAGCCCCACTACGAAAGCGATAAGAACGCCCCAAAATACTCCCCGGGCGTCTAATCTATTCCAATAGAGGCTTAAAACAGTAGGAACGACAACACAAGCAGCAACAGTATTGAATATCCACCAGAGATGTTTTAACCCGAAACTGGGAATATTCGCTGCTGCAAGAGCAACCAAAAATCCGAGAATAGTGATTCCAAACATAGCTAATCGTGAGGTATGAACTCCTCTTTTATCCAGTCGTTTGTGAATTTCCTCTTCTTCTTTGGTAAGAGCGACTTCTCGTTCTGCTTTTCCTAAAACTTCTCGCTCTTTATCACTGTACTTCATAACGTCTATAACATAGAGTGAACTGGCAGCATTTAAGCCGGAATCGAGAGTTGACATCAATGCACTGAGCAACATAATAACAAATAAAACGATAGCGGCAGCAGGTAGAAATTGGCTTACTGTCACAACACCAATGAGAGATGCATCAATTCCACCAGGTAAAGATATTCCCAAGCTTTGATTTGCAGCCAAAAATCCTAAGAGAGAAAGTGCAATAGGAACAATACCAAACATAATCGCACCAAAAATAAACGAGGGAACTAAATTCTTTTTTTGAATGGCGAATGCTCTTTGCCAATATTGTTGGTCAGAAATTGCTCCAGCAATAAGCCCTATGGCGGTAACTATTCCAAATGAAAATGCAACGCCGGGATCAAAAATGTTTCTGAATTGACCGCTCACACCGCCTAATCCTGCACTTACGGCAGAAAATCCACCCACTGCAGAAAGTGTCCATGGAATGACGATAGCCACACCAAGAACAATTAAAATAAACTGTACGAAGTCGGTAACGATTGAAGATTCAAGACCCGAAATAAAAGAATAGGCGAGAACAATAACCGCCATAAACAACATCGCATTAACGAGTGGAATCCCCGTAAGAAATGAGATTAAATTACCACCGGCAAAGAGCTGGACAGCAACAGCCATGAGTTGGTAGAAAAAATAAGGAAACAAATACATTTTGTGAACTCTACTATTCTCCAACCGATATTTAATCCACTGCGGAAGTGTATAACCATAGGGAAGTTTCTCTCGTATTTTTGGAGCAAGGAACATAAAGATTAGTAACGCGATTATATTTGGAAAGGTGAACCAAAAAATTCCTGGCAAGCCCTGTTGGTATGCAAACTGTACTGATACAAACAAAGCAGGAGCCCAAATCCATGACGCAGCAATACTCGTTGCTCCAAGCCACCATTTTACATTCCGTTCAGCAACCAAGAATCCCTGAATTGATTTGTATTTCTTCCAACGAGCAAAGAAATAAGTTATAAGAATCATAAATATCCCATAGACAAGTAGAGTAAGATAACCTGTTGATTGTGATAGATATGCCATACGTTTAAATCCTCTTTTCTATGATTAAATAGCTTTTCTTTTTAAAGTTATCTGTAACATTTTGCCCCCAGAGAAACATCGTTATAGCAAAAAATTTTGACGTAATGTTATAAAACGATTATGCATTTTAAACTTTCCTAAGCGGAAAGAAATGAAGTCGTTAAATTACCGTTAGAGGACAGTTACCGAGCAATTTCCTCAGTTTTTTCTTTTATCGATTTAACGAAGTCAGTCCTATATTACTTTGCTTAGTGATAAGAGCATCCTATCCAAATTTAAAATATCTGTTCAGGGGCGATCCCAGGTTCCAGTGGGTGGCCAAATAGCTTCCCGGTTCGGGCTGAGGATTAAAGTAATCATCGTTGTTGCAGTCGAAACGCAACTGGAACCCCTCTTCCGGGCAGGAATCACTGAATTCTGTCCCGGGGAGATCGGACTTGCACATGATATCGTTTCCCGACTCCTCCGCTGGCGGCTCATCTTTGCAATGACCTTCTCCAGCAGAATTGGGCGCCTTCAACTGCACCGCACCCAGGGTATGGGCATATTCATGAAGCAAAATAATAGGAGAGAGCATCGCATCATCCTTGACCACAAAAGCAAAGTCTCCGCCTCTATTAAAAGGATTATCTTCAGAGAGTCCATCATCAGAGAGGATTTCTCTCACTGCCGCTGTTCCCGGCTCATATACTTCATTCACCCACACCGCACCAGTGCACTTCGCTTCGTCGCTGCCGCAACCGTACATCGTGCCATCCCAGTAAACAATATATTTTACATGTTCGCTGGTGAACCCTTGCTCCTGCAGTGCTGCAGCCACCGGCTGCTTATCAACTTTATCGGCGGACTTCAACGGAAGAACGACGTTAAGTACCGATATTTCTCCCTGCTCACAGAATATTTTGAGATCGGCAGTCATATCAAACCTACTGGCTTCAGCATTGAGCAAGCCATTGGCATTGGCGATCCATTGTTTTAATTTGGGAGCAATCGTTTCATACCTATCGGAGGCATCAGCAGGCCGAGCGTAAATTGCTTGTCCATGGTAATCGCTCTGATCCGCACAGGCCGGACTGCGGGTGTGGAAAATGAAGTCAATGGTAGAGGGAATTGTAGGCATGGTGGGAATTCCAGCGGAGGTCGAAACAGCGGTCTTATTTTTATTCTTGGTCTCGTATTCACATAATTTGATGCAATTCTCAGTCTGGACATAACTACAGTCGGCCGGCCAAGCCACTTCCTTTCCGGCTTTCCAGTCCTGGCAGAGGGCTTTCCCCAGTTCATTCGGTATCAAAGAGCAGGACGGGGGCCAGCAGCCGAAATCGTCCCGGACCGCAGTTTCGGTCTCGGCTGAACGATCGGAAGATTTTTTCAAGAGGCTGCAGCTGCTCACTAGCACTAGCATGATGACTGCCACAGTTATAACCACTGAGCCAGACCATTTCATTTTTTATTCTGGTACTGGTATTTAATCGCAGGTTTAAAAAGGTATCTCGGGAAGAGTTCCGTTGTGAGTAGGATGGACTGGTTTAGGGATAAGAATTTCAGCGTCGTAATCTTTATAAGTGCGAGTCGTTATTTGTTGAAGGGTAATGATTAAGGAGTAAGGATGGAAGGGAAAACTTAGAGAGGCAGAGGAAAAAGTAACTGATAAATTAAAAGCAAAAAAAAGTAATTTGCTTGTAATTGTTTTGACACAAATGCTGAGTGGTCTAAAAATGTTAAGCAAACTTAAACTAATTGATTTAAGAAAGGCCTGGGAACATGAAGCGATAGATTTTACTCGATGGTTAGCAGAAAAAGAGAATCTGGATCTACTAAGTGAAGAGATTGGTATTGAGATTAAATTAATTCAAACTGAAGCGAAAGTAGGAAATTTTAATGTTGATATTCTTGCTGAAGATGAAAACACTGGGAAAAAAATTATTATTGAAAATCAATTAGAGTCAACAAATCACGACCATTTAGGTAAGTTAATCACTTACGCTTCCGGATATGATGCTGAAATTATAATTTGGATTGTTAAAGAAGTGAGGGATGAACACAAACAAGCAGTAGATTGGTTAAATGAACACACCGATGAAAAACTAAATTTCTTTCTCATTAAAATGGAATTATGGCAAATTGGTGAATCTCCATATGCACCGAAATTTCAAATCGTTTCTAATCCAAATGATTGGGCAAAGATGATAAAAACCACTATTGGTCAGAATGAATTATCAAGCACCAAAGGATTGCAATTAGAATTTTGGAATAAGTTTAAAGATTATGCTAATAATAAAAGAAGCACTCTTCGGTTAAGAAAAGTTTATCCTCAACATTGGTATGATATAAGTTATGGAAACTCTGAATCACACATTGCTCTGACAATAAACACCCATGCAGACCAACTAGGGTGTGAAATATATATCCCTGATTCAAAATACTTGTTTACAGAATTCCAGAAGTATGAGAAAGAAATTGAAGCAGAGCTTAAAGAAAAAATGGAATGGATGGAACTTCCTGGAAAAAAAGCAAGTAGAATTAAACTGGTTCGAGAAGGAGATGTGGAAGATGTAAATAAATGGAACGATTATTTTGAATGGTTTAAAGTAAATGGAGAAAGGTTACAAAATGTATTTGGAAAGTATTACAAAAGAATTAGACAATAAAAATTACTTAAAAATTCAGCCCTCGAGCTTATCGTTACTGAAAGATTACCCTAACAACCATTAAGATAAACTATCCCCCAACTAGTATATCAATCCGGCAAATTGATAGAATTTAGCAAAAAGAAAAAAGAAGAGAATTAAGATGCCCCAAACCACCCTTACCGGAAAAAAATTGCCCGAAGAAGATGAATTCTGGTCCGAAGGCGCGTTCATCGAATCCATCAGCCCGGGAGAGATGAAACGAAAAGAACGCACCATCCACCTGAAGCACAACGAAGAAATGAATTACAACTGCAAACAATGCCATACCATCATCTCCGCACATAATAAAGACTGGCACGCCGGAAGGTGTGATAAATGTTTTGATAAGATGATACCATGAACCTCTCCTACGCCGACTACAAGAAAGGAACCGTCAAACTGCGGGTGACCGACCCGGAAGATCTGTGGTATTTAAGCCATTTGATCGAAGCGGGAGATTTGGTTACGGGAACAACCACCCGAAAAATGAAGCTGGGAACGGACGAAAACGCTCCGACCGTCAAAAAGACTTTTACAGCGACTATTGCCGCAGAAATGATCGAACTGGCCGGAGCAGGAAATTCCCTGCGCGTCAACGGCCGGATCAAAGCTGGTCCGGAAGAGGTTCCCAAAGACTCGTACCAGGCGCTGGAAGTGGGAGTGGGCAGCGAGTGTACGCTGACTAAAAAACACTGGGAATCATACCAGAAACAAAAGCTACGGGAAGCGGCGGAAAAGAAATATACTTATTTGTTATGCGTCTTTGACCGGGAAGAGGCCTTGATCGCCTTGACCAAACATCAAGGGTATAAGATATTGCTACAATTGGCCGGAGAAGTCCCTCAGAAAGGCAATCTAAGAGAAGTTAAAAGTGATTTTCAACAGGAGATCATCCAGGTCCTGGAACAGTACGCTGAACGATATCAGCCGGAGCAGGTCATTCTCGCTTCGCCAGCATTCTATAAAGAAGATGCTTTCAAGAAGATCCATAATCCCGCTTTAAAGAAAAAAATAGTGCTAGCATCGTGTTCAGAGGTAAGTGAACGAGGGCTGGATGAAGTCATGCGCCAGCCGGAACTGGAACGGACGCTGCACGCTTCCAAGGCCCGAAAGGAAATCATGATGGTCGATGAACTGCTCCAGGAGATACAGCAAGAAGGAGCAGCAGCCTATGGCTGGAAAGAAGTGCATCACGCGGTGGAAACGGGAGCAGTCCGAGTACTTCTCCTCACCCAGGAATATATCCAGCAGCGGAGAGCGGATGGGAATTATGCTGAACTGGATGAACTGATGGCAGCAGTGGATGCCGCCCAAGGGGAAATTCATATTCTCTCAGTTCGGGATGAAGCAGGAAAGAAAATAGCCGGGCTGGGCAGCATCGCGGCACTATTGCGATACAAAACCTGGGGCTGAAAATAAGATTAAGTATACTCAACGTCATCTCAAAATTTTCTGGGTTTTGTTAAAAATAAGTGGGAAACCGTCGAATTCATATAGGTGACGAT
>Ga0209541_10013907_pt1 | contig 12233 bp, 14 predicted proteins | sample RifCSPlowO2_01_FD_184027 | JGI IMG/M metagenome (GOLD analysis project Ga0209541, IMG submission 184027) | Groundwater microbial communities from Rifle, Colorado - Rifle CSP2_plank lowO2_0.1 (SPAdes) (version 2) | ecosystem: Environmental > Aquatic > Deep subsurface > Groundwater | place...
TCCGCCGCCGAATCCGCCACGGCTTCCGCCGCCGAAACTCCTTCGAGGAGGTCGGTCAGCAAGAGGTCTGGCTTCGTTGACCATAAGCTTTCGGCCCTCATACTCTTTGCCGTTTAAACCTTCGATTGCCGCTTGGGCTTCGGTGTCGGATGACATCTCGACGAATCCGAATCCTCTTGGTCGGCCCGACATTTTATCGATCGGCAGAAAGACTGAATCAATTGCGCCGTACTCGGCAAACAAATTCTTTAAGTCGGCATCAGTCGCAGTATAAGGCAAATTGCCTACGTATATTTTTTTGCTCATGCGATAATTGTTTACGAGTAAAATGAATAATTACAATTATTAGCGCCTCGCCGAAGCTTTACGCGAAGGCGGGCAACTTTTAAATAATTACTCAAGTTTTCGGAAAACAATATGTATTTAGTAGGAACGACCTTCCGGGCTCCTGCTAAATACTCGAGAAAATCGACTAACTTAGAGAAAGCCACTAGAAAAACCTACGATTGTTATAGTATAGCATACCCCCACTTTAAAAGCAAATAAATTTGATATACTTATATTATGTTTAAAAATACGGTCATTATTATAGAGGTAGTCATTCTAGGAGCAGTTACATTCTCTTATTTTTATCTTCCTGATAAATCTACCGATGCTCCAGAAAAATACGTCTCAATAACAGATATAAACTTTAAAGAGAAAATAATTTCGATTAATGAAAAGCGATTAGAAATCGCTATTGCCGATAATCCCCAAGAACAATCCGGTGGCCTCTCGGGAGTAGCTAAAATTACCAATAAGCAAGGAATGCTTTTCATATTTCCACAACCATTATTACCATCATTTTGGATGAAAAACATGCGATTTGCTCTTGATATAATCTGGATAGACGCTGATAGCAAAATAGTCTCAATCTCCAAAAATATATCCCCCGCCACTTTTCCCAAGACTTTCTCCCCGCCCTTTCCCGTTCTCTACGTTCTCGAAGTCAACTCCGGCTGGTCGGACCGCAACAATATCAAAGTCGGTGATAATATCTCATTTTAGGGTTTTTGACTATATTTTTTCGTCTTCGCTTAAAAAAATTCTCTTTATCTTTTTGAGTAATTTACGGCCTTCATGGGTGACGAAGAGAATGACAAAACCGACTGCCATTATTACCAGAGGGTAAAACAAAGACCAAAAACTTCCGGGAAAACTGATAACACCTAAATTTCGCAATAAAAATATAAGTCCGAAAATAAATATTGAGACACCGAATATCATCATATCTCTATTATACCATTATATTTTATTCAAATTATCAACAACGGATCATTGTCTTTTCCCCACAACTCTTTTAGCCAATTTGTTCACTACTGCCCTTACTTCATCCCGGTGATGTTTTTCTTTCATAAAATGCCAAACCGGCGGTAACATTGAAGCAATGATTATAAAAAGAACGATCGGAACCAAATACTTATCAATATTTGGTATTGTACTGCCAAGAAAATATCCCAAAAGCGGCATGCCCAAGCCCCAAAGGAGCCCGCCAATAAAATTATATAAAAAAAACTCGCCGTATTTCATCTTTCCCACTCCGGCCAAAATCGGGGCAAATGTCCGGACAATGGGCATGAACCGAGCCAAGATAATCGTTTTTCCGCCATATTTTTCATAAAATTTACTGGCCCGCTCAAGGTGGTCTTTGTGAAATAATAATGAGTCTTCTTTGTTAAATATCGCCGGCCCAACTTTCTTGCCAAATGCATAACCAAAATTATCGCCCAATATCGCCGCAGCAAAAGTCAAAAGAACTAACGGCACAATATGCAGATATTCCTGCGATGCCAAAAACCCGGCCGTAAAAAGCAAGGAATCGCCCGGCAGAAAGAATCCCACAAACAGCCCTGACTCGGCAAAAATAATCAAAAATAAACCGATGTAGCCGACGGCTTTGACTAGAGCAATTAAATCAATTCCCAATAACTGTTCCATCAGCTTATTATGTCAGAATTGCCGAATTTGTTCAATTATATTATTATGCCTAGCAAAGTCCTTTTAAAAATATGAAGCCGATTATGGATCCGTCAAAAAAGTTCGGCTTTAATCTTGATTTCGATAAATTTTGGTGGAAGTTGAAAATAATTTTGTTAGTTTTTTGTCTCAATTCATTAAGCATCTTATCTTTGATGATGGCGGCCCATTATTTTCTAGATGAAAAGACTATTTTTAAAATAGTCGCCGACTATATAGTTAGGCAGTGGATATTTTTTACGGAACAAAACTGGACAAATTTTTCTCTGTTTTTCAAAACTTATTGCATTAAAACCCCGATTATAGAAGAATTTATTTACCGCTATCCTGTTATTCTGCTGTTAAACAATAGATTTTCTATTAGATTGTTCTCGCTAAATCTGACCAAAATATTTATTTTATTTACCGTTATTACTCTAAATATTATGTGGGGTATAGGCCATACCGGATCTTCACTATTGTTGGCGGATATATATGGGCTTATTCCCCTATTTCTGGTCGGTCTCACGCTGTATTGGCTATCAATAAAAACCAGAACGCTTTGGCCGTCAATATTTTGTCATGCCGCTCTTAATTTTAGTTTATACCTTTTTATACAAGGAGCGATATATTTTGAATTCAAACCGGTTATAGGCGCAATAAGAGCTTTTTATAATCTTCCCAATCTTCCCGGCATCAACTAACAAAAATCTCCTGTTCAAAAACTGGGGATTTTATTTAATGCTAAAACACTAACAACTAACAAACCCCGCCATAAATCTAAACTTCACTAATAACCTCAAAACCGCTAAAACTGCCGGTAATTGCCGGACCAATGATGTTTTCCGCAAGTTTTTGTTTTTTTATTTTTTTTGCTGTTTCGTTGAGAGTAGCGCCAGACCCCAAAGCATCATCAATATATTCAACTACCTTTTTGGCGCTGTCAGTTCTCATATTTTACACATATATTATCATAGTTGACAGTTTACTGTCAACTGTCAACCATGTCTGACACCGGATCTAGCCGGCTAATTACCAAAACCCCGCCATTTAAAGGGCGGGGTTTTGGTAATTGTGCTAACTTTTATTCTCTATTTTTTTTCTTGCTTGTATAAATACCTACAATAATCACTAAGAGTAAGACTAATAGCCACCATAAGCTTACCGAGCCGAGCAAACCACCGATTGAAGCCAAAAGATTATTGTCGTCATTAACCCCCCGATCTTCCTCTGACACTTCGGGAGTTACAGATGGAGCAACATCGGTTTGACCTTCCTGGTCTTGACCGCCGCTTACCACTAATTGATCATTGCCCGACTCTCCCCTGGAAATAGCTGATCCACCGGACAAAGCTGGATTTACAGCTCCTATGCCAGCAACAGAACCGTCATTGACCGGTGCACCGCTTAGACCGGTGGTCGTGAAACTATGCTCAAAACTGACACTGTCTGGAGAAGCATGAGATATGGCTCTGAAATAATAAGTAGTGCCCGAAGACAATCCCGAGATGGTCACCGAGTGATCAAATACTCCGGTAGATGATGCCGGACTGTCAATTTCAACTGTAGAAAATGGGTATCCATAGTTAGGCATATTGTTAAAATCGAATAAATCGGGACTAGTACCATAAACTACCCGGCTCGTTGAACGATAACTCGTATCCCAGACAATGGTTACGCTTGTCGTCTCAATATCCAGTACTTGAACCGTTTCGTTAAGAATACTCAACCCGCCAGGCACTCCACCACCACCGCCGCCTCCTCCACTGCCACCTCCGCCGCCACCTTCGCCTTCTTCTTCACCATCGCCCCCGCCATCGCCCGCAAATCCAATTACGATATCAAAACCAAGATCATTTTCCTGATAACTGTTACCGGAACCGGAAACAAAAGAGACTGAAAAGTCATAAGTCGCGGAACCACCTGAACCGGCTACCGAAGAAAGATCAACTTCACCGGCATCGAAGAAATCAGCCAGAGTATCATTATATAGCTCGCCATCGCCTTCAGTTATAACCAGATTTAAAGCACTGGCGAAATCGTCAGGATCAGTAACATTTATTGCCTCAACTATAATATCTTTTGAACTGCCGGCATTATTAGTCACTCCCACTGTTCTGGTTACTGTATTCCCCGGCAAAAAGTTAGCTTCGCTAAACAACGGCGTACTCTCAAAATCAACAACCAAATCCTCTGTTGCTGCATAAGAAGGCCCAGCCAAAGACATTTCAATCGCAATTATGGCAATAATCAGAATCTTCCCAAATTTATTTGTATTAAATAGTTTCATTGTTCTCGTTATTAGTTTGCCCTAAATCAGTCGAAATGGTCGAAGGAGCTGGCTCTGGTTCCGATTGCGGTTCTGGTTCTGGAGTTGGTGTTGCCTCAATTATAACCTCATCCGGTTCAATCGCCTCTTCTTCAACAATAGTTTCTTCGGCATCATCAATTATAGTTTCTCCTTCAGTTGTAGTTTCCTCTTCCGCCACAACTTCCTCATTCACAGTTTCCTCTTCAGCCACGACTTCTTCAACGATCACTTCTTCAATATCACCAGCCGCCCCATCTTCAATTACAACATCTTCTTCAGTAACAATATTTTCTTCCCCTGGCGTTGGCAGTTCTTCTTCAACTAGCGGTTCTTCAACTATTATTTCTTCAAAGCTGGCACTGCCACCGCTATAATTAAACTCCGTTATTTCAGTTTCAAGAATATTAACTCCGCCCGGAGTCGGAATAGGATCAACCCACTCGCCGATACCATCAGGAATTCGAGCGTATGATTTGTTTGGCGGCACATCGGGACAATTACCACCAAAAACATCTTCTGAATTCGATGCTCCTGGACTTGGCTCAATCTCACAAAAGTCACTTATCTCATATTCGTGTGAATCAACCAAAGTGCCCAAATCGTCAAACAACCTAACCGTATCACCTGTATTATTGTAAATAGCTTTATTCATATAGACTACAAGCCAACCTTTGCCGGCAATAATTGTTCCGGCCGGTGCTGTGTTTAAGCCCGTAATTACTGTCTTGTTGCCATCACCATTAGTAGAATCTCTTAGATACCAACCAGTTAAATCAACTGCTTCAGTGCTATTATTGTAAAGCTCAACCCATTCACCTTGAGGCATGTCATCGCTATCGGAACCAAAATCAAAACCGTAGGCAACACCATCTGGATTTGGCAAAAATTCATTTAAAACAACCATCTTACCGGCTGTAATAATAAAGCTCATCCTTTCCTCGTCGCTAAACCCGCCATCGCCATAAGAATCAACGTTTGTCTGCCAACCCTTAAATACAACATCCACCCGACATTCTTCGCCATTGGCAAATGAATCCTCATCAACCGGCAATTCAATATTAAACTTCCAAGTTCCCAGAGTAGTAGAAGTCGAGGTAGCCAAAGACATTAAATCACCATCATATTGCTCCACTCCATTGAGTTTAGCCTGCAGATTAAGAACATCGCAAAAACTATCTTCATCTAAAACTTCTTCCGCTTCCAAAGTATATTGAAAATCCATTCCCCCGCCATTAACCAAAACTGTGTTTTTAGAAACCGTCTCGTCTAGGGTAATGAGGCTTTCAAACGAGTCTTCACTCAAAGAAAAATCAAGAAAGTCGGCAGTAAATCCATTCTCGCTGGAGGTCTCTGTGTCATTGAAAAAAGCAACCGTTGAACCAATCGCCCAAAATCCGGTCCAGTTCAGACCGGTCAGTAAAAGCAAAACCAAAAATTGGGTCGAAAACTTTTTTAACATTTTTGTTACAACAAATTTAAGCAGAAACCTGTTTCTGCTTCTTATAATCTTTTTCTTCAATTTTTTAAAAAATTTATTAATCATTCTTCTCTCTTAACATCGCAAGCTGTCTTCATCTTGCGATGTTGGCATATTGATCCCCCATTCTCTTAACTTACGATGTCGGCAATATTAGCTTTACCTTCTCTTGTTTTCTTCACCTCCGCCACAATCTTCTTAACATGATCAAATATTATAATCACCGCCGGAATAACCACTATCGCCAGCAAACCGTAACCAGTCTGGGCTCCCGCTACTAGATAACCAGCATAAGGCACCGAAACCAATACTCTCCCAATGACCTTATTAGCGGAAACTAAATTTTGATCAACCGAATCATTCGCATCGCCTTTTGTCTGATAGAAGACGGTGCCAACATCAACTTTAACATCAGCAATTCTGTGAGTAGTTGGAATTTTCTTTCCCTTTGCATCCTTAAAATTCCCTTCAAAAGTAATTATATCGCCTACTTTGTAATTGCTTAATGGCTTAATCAAAACCACACTTCCAGTTTTAATCGCCGGCTCCATTGACCCTGACTGAACCACTCTTATTGAAAAGTTTCCAGGAATCGGAAGCATCGGCACAACCAAAACCACCGCCAATGCGATTAATAATCCCGTTAATATTGTCGAAATTATTTTTTTCACCCTATCCTTGCTCATTTTCATTTTAAATTTTTAAACTTTAAATATTTGCCACTTTCTCTCAATATCGCAAGTCTAATCCCTGACTTGCGATATTGGCATATTAATTCCCTATATTAAAATCTTTCCCGCCCCGCCCTCTTTCAAGAGCGAGGCAAAAAGACTTCAAACTATACTGGGCCGACTCCGCCAAGTTCTACATCTGCACATTCAAAGTTAGGATTGTTCCTAACTTGTTCTGCATAGAGAACAACGTCTGCACTGAATGAGTCTGATTGGGCATCGTCTTGCACACCATTGCCATCACACGAGATTGCTCCCGTTTGATGGTTTACGGTCTGTGTTCCGACACACCATGCAACTCCGATATTGCGTGTTGATGCTCCGCCAGTCGGCTCTAACGGATCAGTTCCGGACTGGGAATCAGCAATATCAATATCGTAAGTAATATCGAAGAATGATGAGAGTAAATCAAAATCTGGGTCGCCATGAACTATCAGTGGTTTTTCCAGGCCTTGTGGATCATATTCGCCGTCAGAATCGTTATCCTGCCAGCTGAAAACACTAATATATTTTGACAGTTCCCCTTCGTCTCCTGATTCATCTCCGGCATCACCTTCAGCTTCGTTTAGGTCATGTTCATCATCTTCCTTGTTCGTCACAAGAAGACATGCCCATGCTGGATTACTATCGGCGTGTAAGCTGATATGACGAGTGCCATAATCACCAGGTTTAATGTCCTCAAACTCAAAGAATTTTTCGTTGTCGAGATTTTTGGCAAACCAGGTTTGAGTGTTTAACACTGATCCATTATATGTCGCCCCAAAGCTATCAACTTTTAAGTCAATCACTCCCGCCGTGAAAACATTTCCAGTTGAAGTCTCTGTGTCATTGAAATAGGCGGTTGTCGCCCCCACCACCACAACTGCGGCGGCGGCAATGACACTCAAACTTAAAGTTATTTTTGACATATTTGTCTATTAAGCGTAGCTGAATAGCTACGAATATGTCACCCTCCAAAGCTTTCCTTGACCTCCATAGCTTTATGCGAAGGAGGTAGCGACGGAGGGTAACATATTTTTTAATTAATCAACTAGATTAGTCTACCAAGGATTTGGGTTATTTCTGTGCTGAACGACTTCAAAAGATAAGTCTCCGCTCAAAGAATCTGTCTGAACTTCATTTCCGGTGCTCCATGGAAGTTCCCATTCAAGACCTAAGTAGTAGGTTGTTGAACCGACCATTCGGCCATCGTCTGCTAATCCATGGCAAGTGCCATAGTTATTATGGCCATCGGCACTATATAATGGTACATCGTTATTATCTTCTTCGTCACACTCTCCATCTCCATATGCATTTTCCAAAACATCGGCTAGCTCCAATTCAGAACTCAAGTTCCACTTATCTCCCTCTTCTTGCTGCCAAACATTATCTCCCTCGTTAAAATCAGGACAGGAAAGTACTGGAACGCCAGTAGAATCTACGCATTGAAATCCAGGTATTGAACCCTGATCAAGCCACATTTTGAAACCCGGAAGCATTGCTCCTAAGAGTTCCCCGTCTGAATCGCAACCAGGTGCGTTTTCTTCGTCACCTTCTGGCTCGGTGCAATCATTGTCATCGCTATCCATATTGCCCATTAAAACTCTTCCCCAAGCATCATTGTCATAAACATGAAGAGAGATAGTATCTTCTCCTTTGTCTCCAGGTTTAATATCATTGAAGCTGAAAAATCTGTGAATAACACCCAGATCAGTCTCTGACCATTGGCCAACTGCTACTGGAACTGGACTACCAGATGGCTCTGGATTCTCTGAATCCCATGTTCCGCAATCAACTTCGGTATAAACTGGTTCTCCTGTAATTTCATTATAACTAGTAATATTCCAATAGTGACAGTCACTATCAACTTTTAGGTCGATAGAACCCGCAGTAAAGACATTACCGCTTGAAGTTTCGGTATCGCTAAAGAAAGCGGTTGTTGCGCCAACTACCACCGCGGCGGCGGCGACAACGACTACTGAACTAAGTAAAATTTTATTCATTAAATTGTTTTCTTTTTTGCGGCTGTTATTGCCCCATACTATATGGGAGCTTCTATAAGCCCTCATGCCGTATAGCACAGGGCCCACATTCACAAAAAAGTATTATTATTAATTTGACTAAATTTTCTCGGGATCGACCGAAATCCGGTAACACCCAGAAAGCCCAAGCGCAAACTCGTTTCCCTAACGATTGCGTCTAGGCTCCCCCCACACCAAACGAACTTATGTCTTCAGGCTATTTTGAACTCTGATCAAAAGTTGCCTAAGAGCTCGTGCTCCTAGTTTTAAATTATGTTCACGCTTCATTGCGTCAGGCTTCGATGCATAAGCTTCGTAATATACACACCGTAATGGTATTCTCGATTTTGTGGATCTAACAAACCCTGAATTATGTTCTTTCAATCTATTTGTTAGGTTATTGGTATAACCAAAGTATAGATTTTTATCCTTATCGCTCTTTAATATGTACATATAGAACATAATTCAAAGCTCGTTATGGTGTGGGGGGAAACAAAAAACCGCCTATTTGATAAATCAAAAAGCGGAGCTAAACTGCTTATCTCGAAAGAAATCTAAACAAAAACAATTTGCCAATTTCCAGCTCATCCCGCGTTTCCCGTCGAGATAAGATTGACCGAAATTTATGCTATAATGAAAGCAGATATAAGTATATCACAATCAATTACAGTGTAAAGACTAAATATCAACATAAGTAAACCTGGGGTCGGATGCTAGACGGGAAACGCCCCGTGGAAGGTGGCATAAAAATCCAATAGATTTTTATGCCACCTTCTTTACGGAGAGAAGTCCAGCATCCGGCCCCAGACTTGCTTTTAATCTACTAATCTAAATCTAACCAAGCCCTGGCTAAACTCGAATAAATTTATCAAGGTTTTATTAAAAATGCAATCAAACTCTATATTTCCTCCAATTTTTATCTAAACTAACCAAGACCAAGAACGCTCCTATATTATATCAGAAGTCGCTAAAAGTGTCAATAAGGCGTCCAGTTAAGGCCAAGGCAATGTTAATATGATTTATCCTAGTCCCAGCAAAAAAACCGGCTAAATTCTTAATCAGAATCTAACCGGTTGGAATTTTGGCTAAGAAATACATTCTAAGATACCAATAGTCATAATATGGGCTATAAAAACTGCTAACATTATAACCGTAAGTATTCGAAGATATACAACTACCTTCAGTCCAAAGACAATTTGATCTCTAAAATAGTATAGGACACCTCCAAAAACTATTGAAAAGCCTTTAGCAATTATCAGGGCGATAAAATAACTCTTAAGCCACCAAAAAGAACTTGCTAAAAGCTGATTTGCCTCATAGGCCATACCCAGTGATGTGTATATGATCCCGTAATATGTCAGCGCCCCATCAGCAATTTGCAAAAGAACAAACACTACCAATACGACCGCATCAAACATAGCCCCTCCCCTTTTTTTAGGTTATATTATAACATACTTATCTTATTGGGTAAACCTAAATTGAGAGATGGCTAGAAGGGCAAGTACCAGAAATAGCACGCTAGAAATAAGAAATCCATAAAGTAGCCAAATAAAACATTTTTTGAAACTATATTCTGAACTCATTCTAAATAATGAGATAACTAAAAAGAGGGGTACCAAAAATATCGCTAAATAAAGTGGATATAGAAAAAAACTAGAATCGAAAAATGAAATCCATAAATTACCTCCTATTCCTTGTATCCACCCCGCCATTCCATCATGAAAATAGAAAGGTAAAGTAAGCATAAAGCCAATTGTAAGAAATAATTTATTCATATGTTAATTCGCCAAAAGCCATAATATATCTTCTTTAATTAGACTGTAAGTCTGTTGATTTATCTGCTCTTTATTATAACCCTTCTCCAAATCTTTGAGAAATTGAGTTGCCAACACCTTATCAATTTTATTTTCCAGTTTTTCTATCTGTTTCTCCTTCTTTGACCCGTCGGGAAGTGTTTCTTCCAATATTTCTATTTTATTTTCAATCTTCATCATCTTTTCAAGCTTGCGCAGATAAGAATCTCTCTCTTTCTCATCCGGAATCCAGCCTAATTCATGGGCCATATTTATATCGGCGATAACATTTTCAATGCCATGATAAAGAACTCTTTCCCCGTCCAAAGCATATCCGACATCTATATCTCCATCGCCGTCTTCGTCAATATTAAGATAACCGGAACTGGCAATACTGGTAAATTCAAAATCAGCTTCAAGACCGGAATTATTTATGGGAATATTGTCATAAACAACCGATTCGCTGACTTCTCCGTTCTCCAGCTCTTTGATTTTAAAATCAAAGCTCCCCGTGGCGTATGCCTTAATTTCAACCGAATATTCGGCTCCATGGGAAACAAACACAAAACTGCTGCTTCCGACTTGAAGGAAATCGCTGTCGGAGATATTTGTTTCAATATTCCCTTCCGGCGTTAAGCCGGTGTGATTCCCGAGATTATCATAGACATGAAGATTAACCGGGCTGTGAGTGCTAAATCGAAAACGCTTAACCTCGTCTAAAATATTATCACAATCATCTGATGATTTTGATATGCCGACTGGCAGAACTTCACTTTTTGAAGCCACAATATCATAGAGCAGACCGATAGTCCTATCATCGCTGATTAAACCAACATGGTTTATTTTCGTCTGGGGATAAGAAACAAAGTAATTACTACCCGGAATATGTTCAGCGCTAGCCAAAGGCACCGTTCCGTCACCGGTTACAGAATCAATATCCACTGAACCATCACTATCTAATTTAAAAGAGCCAATGGTGTCATATTCACGGCAACCGAGAAGATTGTAAACATTAGCCGATAGAGGCAACCAGCTATCATGTGATTGATGAAACTCATCGGCTTTATTTAGAAGACTAGAATTGCGATGATCGGCCAAAAGCTGGCCGGATGACATAAGTTCGTTTGTTTCATCATAATTAAGATCCGCTAGGTTATCATTTTTAACATAAGCGCCAGCCTTGTTGAAATACTTTCGGCTAGGCAGTAATTCATATACCGCCGGCATATTCTGGCCAATATCTTTGGCTTTATTTTTATTTAAGCCGAGACCAAGAAACCTTAAATCAAAGTCATCGCCCCAGTTTAAAAGATTAAAGGCCTTGGGGGCTCCCAAATGCGGAGTTCCGGCAAAAATTAATTTATTTATACCTGATTCACCGTTTCTGATTAAATAATCCTTAACCAAAAGCCCGCCCATACTATGGGCAATGATATTTACTTTATCTGTCGGAGAATTACTTATGGCTTGACTAACAACCGAATCCAAATCCAGAGAAGATTTTTCAATATCCAATCGCCAGTCATAGGGCAGGACAAATAAGTCTTGACTTAAAATATAGCCGTTACTTTTGAATTTTTGTATCAGATTGCCGTATTGAGTTATTCCCAACACGCTTTCTATAATCTCTGGTGAATCCATATCTAAAATTTCGTTTCCACTTTCATCAAGTTTTAAGTCATTGAGATAATTATCTGGGCCGGGAATAGCCATTTGTCCGATACTCGGCCAAACCTCCTCCCCATCTGAAACTCTATTAAGATAAGACCCCAAAATTCCAGGCACAATAATAACCGGTTCTTTTGTATCCGGCCCCTCCAGTCTTAACGCCGGTTCATAACCAACTTTTTCCTGCCAGAAGCCGTTGACGGGAACATAGCCCCAGAGTCTGGTTTGAGCATAGTAGATAAGGCCGGAAAGCTGATA
>Ga0209541_10013909_pt1 | contig 12231 bp, 13 predicted proteins | sample RifCSPlowO2_01_FD_184027 | JGI IMG/M metagenome (GOLD analysis project Ga0209541, IMG submission 184027) | Groundwater microbial communities from Rifle, Colorado - Rifle CSP2_plank lowO2_0.1 (SPAdes) (version 2) | ecosystem: Environmental > Aquatic > Deep subsurface > Groundwater | place...
AGATATTAATAAAGGAGATAGAAGAAAACCATGTTATTTTAAATAACCATTCATTTTATGTAAATACGATGTGGGGATATTATGGCAAATAAAACATTGGGCTGGTGCTTCAAATTAAAAGATGGATTAAAAATAGCTGAACCTAATGAAAGGCTATCCAGGTCTTATCTTGAACAAGCAAAATCCTCTTTATTGAGGGCGGAAAAAAATTTTAATGACAATGATTTGCTTTGGGCGACAGTTACTATATATTATGCAGAGTATTATGCTCTTTATTCTTTTCTTCAAAGAATAGGAGTGAAATGCAAAAACCATACATGTTCAATACTTGCAGTTACGCTTTTATTAGGTGAGGAAAGAACTAAAACCATAAACCAACACAAAAGCAAGAGAATAGACGCCCAATATTACATGAAAGTTGACCAAGAAAGCAAAGTTAAGGCAATGCTGCAAGAGGCAAAAATATTTGTTTCTATGTTTGATGAATTAACCTTAAATATTAATGAAATAAGCATTAATTCTTACAGAAAAATTTTAAAAAATATGTAAATCAAGAAAAAAGTGGCTAAGCAGTTTTTAACGCTTAATTATTTCTTAGAAATATTGTTTGCATACTTACTTAAAGGCTATATAGTATAATCTCTTTTAGTACACAAGGTTTAAATAAAAGCAGTTAATAATTAAAATATGTTTGATATAATTATAATTGGCGGCGGTCCTGCCGGATTATCAGCTGCTTTGACATGTGAGAAATTAAAGTTAAAGTATTTGCTTTTAGAACAGAATAAGATAGGAACAACAATAAGAATGTACAGAAAAGACAAGCTTATTCAGAAAAGTTTCTTGGGAAAAGCAACTGAGATAAAAGGAGAGCTGTGGTTTGATGATTGCTATAGGGATGAATTAATAAAGAAATGGGAAGGGCAAACAAAAAAACTTAATATACATGAAAATGAAAAAGCAATAGATATCAAGAAAAATGTTGTGATAACAAATAAAGATAAGTATGAAACTAAGAACATCGTATTGTGCATTGGAAAACAAGGAAATCCTAGGAAACTTGGAATAGTTGGCGAAGATAAATGCAAGATTCTCTACGCCCTTTCAGATTCCAATAAATATAGTGATGCAGATATCTTGGTTGTCGGCGGCGGAGATGCAGCTATAGAAGCAGCACTTGCCTTATCAAAGAATAATAGAGTAACCTTATCTTATAGAAAAGAAAAATTCTTTAGATTAACACAAAGAAACCAAGAGCTTATTGATAACTGCAAGTATATAAAGATTATATTTAACTCTAATCTGGTTGAAGTAAAAGATAAAGAGGTTATTATTGAAATAAATGGCGTAAAAAAAGAGATGAAGAATGATGTTATATTTTTATTATTGGGATTTGATTTGCCAATGGAGTTCTTAAGAAAGATCGGCATTAAAATAAAGAATAATAATCCTATTGTTAAAAATTATGAATCAAGCATTAAAAATTTGTATATAATTGGAGATTTAGTTGGATTACCCAGAATAATTGATGCGATAAATGAAGGGAATGAGGTTGTAAAGATCATTAAGAATAATTTAAAATAAAAACCTATTTAAATCATTGAATTAATATTGTATAGAGGTGATATGACACATATAAGCGAAAGGGAATTAGAACTACCAGATTCTATTATTGGCAAGTTACAGGGAATTGCTGCTGAACATAAAGATGTTATTAGCCTTGGTGTTGGAGAGCCTGATTTTGTCACACCTAAACCTATTCTAGATTATGCTTCTAAGGTAATTGGCAAGGCAACACATTATAGCGCTCCTGGCGGCAGAACTGATTTGAAGGAAGCAATCTGTAAGAAATTAAAAAAGGATAATAAGATTAATGCTGATGTAGATAATATAATTGTTACAACTGGAAGCCAAGAAGCGATCTTTTCTGCATTGCTTGCTGCTTTAGACCCTAGTGAACAGATTATATTGCCGAATCCAGGATATCTTGGATATATTCCTGCCATAGATTTGGTTGGAGGTTCTCCTGTTTATGTAAAATTAAAAGAGGAAGAGAATTTTGAGATAAATCCTGATGATGTTATAAATGTTATTGATAAAAAAAAGACCAAAGCAATTATTATTAATACACCTTCAAATCCAACAGGGAATGTTATCTCAAGAAAGGTTTTAGAGGAATTGGCTGATATTGCTGTTGAGACAGATACATATATATTTTCTGACGAGGCTTATGAAAAGTTAATTTATGACAAGAAACATACCTCTATTGGTTCATTAAACGGTATGGAAAAATATGCTGTAACCTTTCAGACATTCTCTAAAAGCTATGCCATGTGCGGCTTTAGACTAGGTTATGCTTCAGGACCAAAAAAACTGATTGAGGCAATGATTAAATCAAGCCATTATATCACTTTATGCCCTCCGCATCTTTCACAATTACTAGGTATTAAGGCACTTTCTCTACCAAACAGCTATATTGAAAAGATGAGAATAGAATATGATCGGAGAAGGAAATTTATTGTTAAGAGATTAAATGATATTGGATTAAGGACTAGAATGCCTGATGGGGCTTTTTATACATTTTCTAATATTGAGCATATTTCAAAGAATAGCTTAAATTTTTGCAAGAGATTATTGAACAAGGAGAAGGTTGCTGTTGTTCCAGGATCTGAATTTGGTATATATGGTGAAGGATATATAAGGTGCAGTTATGCTACTGAGTTAAATAATATAAAGATAGCAATGGAAAGGATTGAGAAATTTGTAAAATGTATAAAGTAATAGCAACTGAAACGTACCAAAAAGAGAATTAATAAGAAAGTTAGATAGAGAAGCAGCTGAAAAATTTCCAAACAAACTTGCGATTAATCCATTTATTGGCGATCCATTAAGTTATAAATTTTTAAGAGAAAAACGTATAAGGGAAAAGAGAATTTATTTTTTAGTATATGAAGATTTGAAATTAGTATTGTTAATTGCAACTAGTGGCAAAAAAGATCAGCAGGCAACTATAGATCATATAAAAGGTAATTTAGACCAATTTAAAATAATTGCAGAACAAATAACTAAGCAACTCTCTTAAAACGTCCATGTTTTAAATCTTCTAAACTACTAATAAACTGTCTGATTAAATCATAATCTATTTTCTCTAATATTTTAAGATGTTCATATTCCACCCTTGGTATAGTTATTGTTTCCATTATAACTATTATAAATTACTTATTTATATATTTATTGTTTTAAAAGTTTATATTACGGTAATGTAAGAACGCTCACTTTTTTAGGTCTGAAATGAATTAACGCAAACTACTTAATCCTTAAAAATAAATAAGAAGTTGTTATCTATTAAATAGTCAAAAACATTTAAATATAAATAAAACCGAGTAAAAAAGAGACTTGAATATAAAATGATTGAAGTTAGAATACATGGAAGAGGCGGACAAGGCATTAAGAAAGCATCTATGATCTTAGGAAGAGCTGCTTATATTGCTGGTTATAAAACACAGGATTTTGCATTGTACGGTGCTGAAAGAAAAGGCGCACCTGTTGTAAGTTTTGTAAGGTTTGATAAAAATGAGGTAAATACAAGAGGATATGTGTTTGAACCTGACTTTATTATTGTTGTTGATAGTACAATAGATAAAGAGATTGTAAACAAGGGAAAGAAAAATAACACTAAAATAATTTATAATTCTGTTAATAAGACTAAAGGAGTATATAGCATAGATGCAACTGATATCTCTATTAGGGAATTGAATGACCCTTTAGGTGCTAATATTGCATTGCTCGGAGGATTTGTTGCTGTTGCCGGCCAAATATCTTTAAAGCATTTAGAAGAAGCTATAAGAATTGAGTTGAAAAAATATCCTAAAAATATAATTGATGGAAATATAAGATCTGCTAAAAGAGGTTATGAGGTTATTAAATAAAATTATTTGTTTATATGATTCTATTTATTTTAAGCATATTTCTTCATTAATGTTTATTTCTTTATCCATAGTTCATTCAAAACATCGCTTGCCTTTCCCTTTAACCTTAAATCAAGATACTCATCACTAAATGAAGAATTTTCAATGTTAATATCAATAACAAATGCTCCTCTTAAATAGGCCATTTTTGGGATTGTATTTGCCGGAGCAACCAACCCGGCAGTTCCTATAATAAGACATAAATCAACCCCTTGGCATATAAAATGATATATGCTATTAAGCCTTTCTTTATCAACCCCTTCACCAAACCATATAACATCTGGCCTTATAATACTGCCGCATTTACAGTAAGGTAATTCTTCTTTATAGACACAATCTTCAAGATTTATTGATCTACCTTCTTCAAGGCATTTGTATTTATCACAACTTCCATGCAACTCTATTACCCTCTTATTTCCTGCCTTTTGATGCAACCCATCAATATTCTGTGTAGCAATTAAAAATCTTTTATAATAACCCTCCATTTCATTTAAAACATAATGTGCTGGATTTGGTTCTGCAGAATTATATTTATCTTTTCTTTTTTGATAAAAGTTCCAGCCCATTCTAGGATCTTCTTTATAACCCTCTTTAGTCATAAGCTTTTGATTGTCCCATATACCTCCGGCACCCCTAAAAGTTTGTAATCCACTCTCGACTGATATGCCTGATCCAGTAAAACATAATACGGATTTAGATTCTTTAATATAATATAATAATGATTCTGATTCATTTATAGATTGTTTTTCCAAACCCATAAATTTTACAAGTTTTTATCCTTTATAAGTCTTTCTATTTATAACCACTACATAGTAAATAAGTAGATTTATTAATTAAAGATTATAATTTATTAATATGAGCTTAAGAGGGATTATAATCATTCTATCTTTACTTTTAGTTCTAATAAATGTAAATATTGCCAAAGAGATTATTGATTGTAGTTCTGCTACAAAATTAGCAGACATTAGTGCAACAAAGAATTTAGAAGGATCATATTTAAGAAAATCTGTAGAATTGCCTAGTAATTTTAAAGAAAACGTATTAGGTCCTTTATCAAAAAAGTTTGATATAATTGATATAGAGAAATCAACAGTTCTGGCCAGAACCGATATGGAGGGTAGTATAACTTTAAACATAGTGCTAAAAGATAATAAAGGCAAAGCTATAACAGATGCTTACCAAAGAATATTAAGCAGGGATGAAGAGGGTAATCTTATAATAAAGAACAACCTTCTTGAAAAATCAGAAGAATTTAAAAGTGGAAAAGATGGAATAAAAAGTTTGGGAGATGAAATTTATAAATTTGAAGATGACCTCTATAAAAAGATGGGGGTAAAAGAAGTATTGATAGATGCAAGAGAAATAGGAAGATACAAATGGTCAAAGAAAGAATTTAATTTTAAATTTAGAAACCCAGAATTTGTAGATAAACAATTTAATTTATGGTTGAAATCAGATAAATCAAAGAACTTTCTAAAATCAAATGATGGTAAGATATATTTGGAAACACTAAAAAATCAAAAGAAAACAATATATAATCTTGGAAATAATCCACATCTTTATCCAAGTAACTTTTTATTAGATAATGAGTTTTCAGATATTGTATTATATGAAAAGATTTATTAATGTAGTAGATCCTCTAAATTAATATCTTCTCCGCACGCACCCCATATAATTAATTCGATGAATTCTTTTTCTGGAATCTTGTCTTCAAAGTCGCATATATCTTTTGGTATTAAATTGATAATATAATTTACATCTTTTTCATCTAATTTCAAATGAGATTTACAGACTTTAATTAACTCTTCCTCTGAAATGATTTCTGCCCTATACTGATAATATTGCCCGGCATGACTTGTAGCCTGTTTGCCTTTATATCTTCCATCTCTGCTAAAATAAAATAATCTTCCATCAGAATCCCCACGCACATTTTTACAGAACTTTCCTATAATAATCCGATTAAAATCTTTATCATCAATATGCCAAAAATATTTTTTTCCTTCTTCTTTCTTTTTACTAAGATATAATGTATATTCATCATCAGATAAATCTGAGAGTCTTCCTTGCGATTCGCATGACTTAATTTTATTAGTTGTATAAATTTCAGACAACTTTTGTGTTAATTCTATTAAACGTTTTTCCTCAGCAAGATTTATAATATTTCCCATATTTTCACAAAGCTTTTATTATATATAAATCTTTCTATTTATAACCACTTATTAGTAATAAGTTAATCCTTTATTTATATTGCCCCTTTTATTTTAACACTAAATATTTATATACTAATAAAGATTAAAATATCTTATGAAAAGAGGACAGGTTACTCAGTTTATAATTGCTGGTTTGATTATTTTAATTGCTGTTATATTTATTATATTGGCTAGATTAGATTATGTTAAAGATTTATTTGAGCAGCAAAAAGCTAAGTTTGCTGGTGTTCCTTTTGATATAAAACCTGTTGAAGAATATGTGCAGAGTTGTCTTAATGAAGTTGCTCCTTTGTCAAAATCTGCTGTTTTAATACAAGGCGGATATTATGAGCCTAATAATTATATTGAGATTGATATTGCTAATGTTGCATTATGGTATGATAAAGGAAAGGATGTTTCTCCAAGCTTGAAGTTTATTGAGTCTGAAATAGGAAAAGTGGTTGATGTCTTAATTAATTCTTGCATTAAAGAGTTTTATATGGAAGGTTATGGATTAAGTATAAATAATATAAATACAAATGTGAAGATAAGTGAAAATAATATTTTAATGCAGTCTTTTGTGGATGTTGATGTTAATTATAAGGATTTAAATTTTTCAATAAAGAAAAAATTTAATGATAAACAAGACTCTGATTTATATAGTATTTATGGAGCAGGTCGAGCAATTATTGATTTAGAGGTTAGAAATCCAGATAGCATTGAATTAACTACCCTTTCTAAGTTCGGGTATGATATCAACTTTTTTAGATATAATGAAGATGAAATGGTTTATACCATAAAAACCAAGAATACAAATTTATTTATAGGGAGTAAGTTTTAAAGATGAAAAAGATAAATATAATCATATTATTTTTAATTTTGATTAGCATAGTAAATGCTGTTAATACTGATCAACTTACTCAGGAAGGTAAAAATAAAGCTATTGGTGCTATATGTAAATCCAAGCAGGGTGGAGAAGCTTGCAAGGCTTATGAAATTCTAAAAAATCCAATCACCCCCTTAACAAATGAATTGGGGTCAGGAGTAATGAAATTCTTTTCTGCCATAAAAGATCCAATGGGTGCAGGAAAAGATGAAGTTATGAATAGGATTATGGAATCATTACAAGAAGACAATCCTGGGTTAGGTAATGCATTTAATTTTTATAGTGTATTTCAAAAATATAGGGGAAAAGCTGATCAACTATTTGGAAAAGAAGAATATGAACCCTTTTATAATCCTGAAACAGATGAATACGGCGCAGGAAGAGAAGGAGATCCAAATTATCTTAAATTTTCATCAGGTACACAAATTAGCGAGTTTGAACGACCATCTAATGAGATTACTGGAAGTGTAACGCAAAAAGATAATAAACCAGAAGAATTAAAAGGGATTTCTACTGAAAATGGACTATCATTTAAATGCGAGAAAGGCGAAGATAAAAAAAATAAGAAATGCATAGCAAAAGGTGATGGATTTGAAGAGATTCAATTAGATAGCGGAGAGGAAGTTGTATTTATAGAGCAACCTAAGAAAAAGCTGATAATTAAATCAGGTATAGTTAACTTTAAAGTAAATAATGTAGATTACAATGAAATTAGAGATGGGGAATTTAGATTTGACAAAGAGGGTAAGACAATAGAGTATGCAAAATTTACAGCAGGCATCAATTTAGGTGGAATTTATGGTCCTAGTACAAAACACAATGTATACAAATTTAATTATCTAAATAAAGAATATAAATTTGATGTAAATGCTGGTGGAAATGTTTTGTTTAATCCTACTCAAAATAGTATTAATGGTGATGGAATAAAAAACTTTCAGTTTGGAGATAAAACTACTCTTGGAAAGAAAACCATCAGCGGGAGTTTTAATCTTGTATTTAAAGATATAAGTAAAGAAGAAATTCAAAAAATAAATTTCAGAGGAAATGGTAAGTATATGGATTCTGAAGAGAACATTATTACAACCTCTCCTGAAGATTTTACAGTTTGTTTAAGTAAATATGATACTAACAATATTAAATTAGATTCAAAGAAAAATGAATGTAAGGGAACAAACCAAGTTTGGATAAATAAAGAAGATTACTTGGTTTCAATTAAGACAAAAGGTAAAAATATAGTTAATATGGGTTTGCATACTAAGATAGATACAACATTAAGGGGATCTGAAACTTCTTTTTTAATGTTTCCGGATATGGATAATAAACTCCAAGTTACAAAGGGTATAGCTGAATTAACGAAAGATCATATAAAAGCATGGGTTGAATCTAAAGGAGATTGTCCTGTGATGGGAAAAGTCATCGGGTTTGCTTTTAAGGTTTTTGAGACAGAAAGTAAAACCTGTGGAACATATGTTAAAATAGATCGATATAGTGTAAATGGATTAGTAACTCCACCCTTAACGATTGTCGGCAGTGAAGGAAATAATTATTTGATTGGTTCAACAGGAATGATCTCAACTATTAATAAAGATGGAAAAGTTATTGCTGGAGCGTTTCTTGGTAAAAATTATAAAAGCGCTGATCCTTTTTTAGCTGGCGAAACAATGATAGATGAACCTGCTGTAAACAAAGATACGATGACAAGAATATACATTATGAATTATAGAAAGTATTTAGAAGGCAGAATCAATGAGATTAAAGGCGGCAAACTTAATGAATATGCACTTGCCGCTTTTGGTATTAGTGATGTTCAAGGAAGAAATCTTGATGCTAGACAATCTATGCAATTTATACAGAGTGAATTGGATCTTGCTTTAGTTCAATTAAACAACGGGTATCCGCCTGAGGATGCACTTTCTTATCAATTTGATCTAAAAACAGGAAAGAAAGGCAGAAAATTAAATATTCCACCTATATTTCAAAAATCAATTATAGAGGGTTTTAATGATGATGGAACAATAAAACCCAAAAGATTTGCTATAATTGCTAAAGAAGACAATAAAAACTGCTTCAACGTAAATGAATTTGTTATGAGCGAATGTGTACTAAATGATCGTATGCTTAATGACATGGCAAGAAAGACTTATTATGAAAAAAATAGCTTATTAAAAAATGATAAAGGAAATCCTACAATATTAGGTAATTTAATTAATGCTGAAAAATTAGGACCTAAAAACATAATTGGTGAACGAAGGTTGCCAAAAGTAACAGAGGAGACTCCAATTCCTGATTTAATAGCGAGTTTACAAAGGAATATAGCTTTTAAGAGAAAACAAGGAGTTTCAGATACAGAGAAAACCTATTTTATACCCAATACTAAGATTGGTTACTCTATAAATGATATGGAGAAAGAAATAAAAAGATTGAATGATATATATCAGAGCGATAAAGATTTAGCAACAATTGAAAGTGTGGATAAAGAATTACATTCAACTCTAAATAAATTAAAAGTGAATTTGCCTCTCGGAACAACCATACCAAGTTATATCGATGTTGTAGATGTTGCTACTATTCCAATTGCAGCTTTAAAAGCCGCAAAAGCGGGAAAACTTTTAACTGAATATGATTATGTTATAAATCTTCGTGCGTTTAAAAATTTTGCAAAAGTAGCTGATGATGGATCAGAATTATTACCTTTCTTTGCAAGAGCAGACAAATTACCAGCTAAAGAATTGGCAAAATATGGAGATATACCTTTAGTAGGAAAAGTATGCCTATGAATTCAATAAGAATTATAACAATCATTCTAATTATTTTAGTCTTGGTTAATACCAACCTTGCTGATTTTGATGATTGCAACAAAGTTAAAAAGTCAGCAAATCGAGGGGCGGCAAATAATCTAGAAGGATATGAAGAAGTTTTAGATGAGAGTAAATTTATACCAATGCCAAGAACATCTTTAAAATTTGAAGGGAATATACCAATAGATATACTGCCAAAAAAGAAAGGTGAATACCTATATGATTTATATGAAAAAGAAACAAGGGTTGCCGTATTTAAACATACACTACAGTCTGTTACAAATGAAAAAATTATCTTTAATAATGTTTACATAATAAAAACAATAGGAGAACCAGGAGTTGGAACAAAGTATGCTGTAGATTATCTTTTAAATTTAAAGAATTTGGCTATTAAATACAATAAAGAAGTTGAAGCAATATCAGAGTTTACAACACCTATTGCTGCTAAAGCTGCATTTAAATCTTCGCTTATCAAATTACCCGGTGTAGAGGTTAAGGTTTATAAAAAGGGCAAGCTTGTTACAAAATACGAAGAGATTGAAAATGTTCCTGGAAATATCTACACCATACATAGAAAAATCCTACCATAATTTACATATAAGCTGATTCTTTAAAATAATGTTTTGTTAATAAAATTTTAGCATCCCAGATTTTATGAAATGGGTGATTTTTATCAGGTTGTTTTGTTGGATGGATAATCCTAGATGGTATAATCTCTATTAACTCTCTATCTTCTACCACATACTCTCCAAGCCTCCATTTACCTACTCCTTTTTTGGCTCCATCGTCATCAAATCTCCACATTAATTCAGCAGCTAATCCAATACACATAGATTGCTCACTATCACTCATTTTACTTAATCTTTTAGAAGATAAACATAACATTTCATGAGCTATGTCTATACCCAATTTTGCTTTATAGTATTTTTCTTTGTATTTATTTAAATCGTTAATATCTTTATAAGAAGGCAATCTCTTAGCCTCTTGGAATAATTCATTTAAACCAATTCCATTAAGAGAATAGTGTGCATCCTTTAGCGGGGTATCTGATAAAATAATACAGCCTGGATCTTCTGCATTTTCATAAAAATAATTTATTAGACCATTATTAAAATAATCATTGGAAATATCTCCTATCACTAAAATTATATCAGCAGATTTAGTATGTTTTTTAATTTTGTTAATATCATCAATCATATTACCATCAAGTTCGATAACATTTCTATTTCCATATCTATGGTAATTTCTGTTAATGTCTTGTGTAGCCAGAACAAATCTTGTATAATAATTTTCCATATCCACCAAAGTTTTATATGTTTCTTCAGAAATTTCTTTATGTATAGGGCTTGTAAAAGCTAATACAATCCCAGAATCCCTCATAATCTGAGTTAAACCTTCATATGTTCCATCTTCCTTAAATATTATTCTATCTGTTTCCATATTTCATTTAAAACCTCACTTGCTTTTCCTTTTAATCTTAAATCTACAAGTTTATCATTAAATAATGATTTTTCAGGATTTATGTCAATGGTAAATGCCCCCTTATAATGGGTCATGATTGGAATTTCATTAGCTGGAGCAACTATCCCTTTTGTTCCGATAATAAAACATAAGTCAACTCCCTTATAAATAAAATCATAAACTTTTCTAAATTTTTTCTCATCGAGTTTTTCATTGAAAAATACAACATCAGGTCTTATCATACTACCACATTCGCAACGAGGAATTCCATTATTAATATTATCTTCAAGTTTTATTGGTTTATCTTCTTTTAAGCATTTATATTTATTATAATTTCCATGCAATTCAACTACATTTCTATTTCCTGCTTTTTGATGTAGACCATCTATATTTTGAGTTGCTATTATAAACTTATCGTAATATTTTTCCATTTCAGCTAATATATTGTGAGCAAGATTTGGCTCTGCACAATCATATTCCTTTTTTCTTTCTTGATAAAATTTCCATGCTTTTTCTGGATTTCTTAGATATCCATTTTTAGTTGCGAGGGTTAATGGATTAAAATTGCTCCATATTCCCTTAGCATCCCTAAAGGTCTGTAAACCGCTATCAGCTGATATACCTGAACCTGTAAAGCATAATACAGATTTAGCTTGTTTAATTCTATCTATATAATCTCCTTTGCAAACTGATGGCTCTAAAATACTTATAGTTAATTGTGTATCTTCCATATTTCTTTAATGTCCTTATTCTTTATATACTTTTCTATTTTTAACTACCATATAGTAATAAGTTATTAAATTATCTGGGTGATTCCATAAGCCCATTCTTTTTTACGAGTTTATTATCTTTTACTACAAGATCAAACATAAGACCAAAATTATAAGAACTTAGTGCAAATTCTAATAATAAAGCTACTTTTCTTATCT
>Ga0209541_10013910_pt1 | contig 12231 bp, 8 predicted proteins | sample RifCSPlowO2_01_FD_184027 | JGI IMG/M metagenome (GOLD analysis project Ga0209541, IMG submission 184027) | Groundwater microbial communities from Rifle, Colorado - Rifle CSP2_plank lowO2_0.1 (SPAdes) (version 2) | ecosystem: Environmental > Aquatic > Deep subsurface > Groundwater | place: Rifle...
GGTGGTGGGTCTTGGGGCGGCGGAGGATTTGGAGGTGGAGGTTTTGGTGGCGGTGGAGGCGGGGGCGGAGGCTCAGGAGGAGGATTTTAAAGGAGGGAAAAGATGAAAAAGATTTTGATTGGCTTAGGGATAGCATTAGTATTAATTATTGTATCTTTTATTTCGGTTTATAATAGTATAGTTGCTAAAAACGAAACGATTACCGCTAAATGGGCGCAGGTGGAAAATCAGTTGCAAAGGCGCAATGATTTAATTCCTAATTTAGTAAATAGCGTCAAGGGTTATGCCGGCCACGAAAGAACGGTTTTTCAAGAGGTGACTAATGCCCGCTCTCAATGGGCCAAGGCAAATACCGCGGATGAGAAGATAAAGGCTGCAGGCGCCACAGATACGGCATTAGCCAGGCTACTTTTAGTGGTAGAGAATTATCCAATCTTAAAGGCAGACCAGACATTTTTAAAACTGATGGATGAATTATCCGGGACAGAAAACAGGATTGCCGTAGAGAGGATGCGTTATAACGAATCTGTCAGGGACTATAATGTTACGGTGCGTATGTTTCCCGGAAATTTGATCGCCGGAATGTTTGGCTATAAGCCAGCTACAGAATATTTTAAAGCAGAAGAAAAAGCTAAATCTGTACCGGAAGTGAAATTTTGAAAGAAGGGACAGTCCCCTGCGGGGACAGTCCCTTATAATAAAATGAAATATATAGTCTTAGTTGGCGATGGAATGGCGGATTATCCTATAAAAGAATTAGGCGGACGCACGCCCTTAGAGGTAGCTCGGACTCCCAATATGGATTTTATTGCTCAACACGGCAGGCTGGGCCGGATAAAAACCATTCCGGATAAGATGGCGCCTGCCTCGGATGTGGCCAATATTGCTATTTTAGGTTATGACCCGCAGAAATTCTATACCGGCAGAGGCCCTTTAGAGGCGGCAAATTTAGGCCTGGATTTAGAAGACGAAGATGTGGCTTTTCGCTGTAACTTGATTACTGCTTCAGGCGACAGCATTGTGGATTATAGCGCCGGCCATATCAGCTCTAAAGAAGCGGGCGAATTGATAAAATTTATTGACCAGAATTTAGGCACTAATCACATTAAGTTTTATCCCGGGGTAAGTTACCGGCACCTGATGTTAATAAAAAGAGGTGCTGAAGAACATTTGCAGGATTTAGTCTGTCAGCCGCCGCATGATATTACCGGCTTTAGTATCTCCAAGAATTTACCCAAAGGAGAAAGCGCAGAAATTATTATCAGGTTAATGCAGGAGTCACGCAAGATTTTAGAGAGCCATGAAATAAATCAGGTCAGGATTGATTTAAAAGAGAATCCTGCGAATATGATCTGGCTCTGGGGCCCGGGTAAGAAACCCAGCCTGCCGAAATTTTCGCAAAAATACGGACTTTCGGGAAGCGTAATCTCCGCAGTAGACTTAATTAAGGGTTTAGGCAGGATATTAGATTTGCAAGTCATCAATGTCAAGGGCGCCACCGGCTATTATGATACGGATTATGCGGCTAAGGCAAAGGCGGCATTGAAATCCCTGGAGGAAAAAGATTTTGTCTTTTTACACGTAGAAGCGCCTGATGAAGCCGGCCATAACGGAGATCTACGGGAGAAAATTACCGCGATTGAAAGGTTTGACCAATTAGTCGTCGGCACTATTTTAAATGCTTTAAAACGCAAAAAGAACTCGCGGATCTTAGTTTTACCCGACCATGCTACGCCTGTTTCGCTAAAGACGCATGTGCCGGATCCGGTATTTTTTGGTATATACGGCAAAGGTATTATCGGCAGAGGATTTTTAAATTACAGCGAAAAAGAGGCAGAGAAATCCGACCTTTATTTTGAAAAAGGCCATGAACTGATGGATTATTTTATTAAATTATGAATTCCTTGTTTATTGTTATCATAGCCATAGTATTGTTTTTCTTGGCCTATAAATTCTATGCTAAAAAATTAGAAGGCCTTTGGCAGATTGACCCTAAAAGGCCGACTCCGGCTTTTTCCAAATATGACAGCGTAGATTATATCCCGGCAAAAAACTGGCTGGTTTTGTTTGGCCATCATTTTGCCTCTATTGCCGGAGCAGGCCCGATTATCGGGCCGGTGATTGCGGTGATGCTCTGGGGTTGGCTGCCGGCTTATATTTGGGTAATTTTCGGCACCATCTTTATCGGCGGAGTGCATGATTTTGGGGCATTGATTACTTCCGTGCGGGAAGGCGGTTCTTCAGTGGCGGATATTGCCCAGCATGTTATTTCCCGAAGGGCGAAGATTATTTTTTCCCTGTTTGTGTGGCTGGCCTTAATTTTAGTCATTGCTGTCTTTGCCTATCTTTGTGCGGATACCTTTGTCAAAGAACCCAAGATTGTTTTACCATCATTAGGATTAATACCGGTAGCCATGCTGGTAGGGTATCTTTTATATCATTTACGGGTAAATAGCGTATTGGCTACTATATTTGGCCTGGTATCTTTATTAGGCCTCATATTTTTAGGTAACCACATAGCTATTAATAATAATTTAACCTTCTGGTTATTCGTTCTCTTTATCTATTGTTTTTTTGCTTCTGTTTTACCGGTAAACATACTTTTACAGCCGCGGGATTATCTTTCCAGTTTCTTATTATTTTTTGGCCTAGGCGCAGGATATCTAGGTTTATTATTATTTCCCCCCAAAATGAATATGCCTTTTTATCACAGCGGGATGTCTTCTGAAGGTTATCTCTGGCCGGCATTATTTGTGACCGTGGCCTGCGGAGCAGTTTCCGGTTTTCACGCTTTAATTGCCAGCGGCACATCTTCAAAACAAATTGCCAATGAACGCCAGGTAAGGAGAATCGGATACGGAGGAATGGTCGCCGAGGGCTTGGTAGCAGTGTTAGCCATAATTGCCACCGCATCTTTATTCAGGCCTGGCGAAGATTTTAGTAAAGCCTTAAAAACCCTGACCCCTATCGGAATATATGGTAAAGGATACGGGTTAATCACCAATAGAATTTTAGGTAATCACGGCGCTTTTATCGCCATAACTATATTAAATGCATTTATCCTTACGACACTGGATACTGCGACAAGAATAGCCCGCTACTTAAGCGAAGAATTATTTAAAATCAAAAACCGTTATTTTTCAACCTTACTCATTGTCATCTTGGGTGCGGCTTTAGCCTTAAGCGGTAAATGGCAAAAAATCTGGCCGGCCTTTGGCGCATCCAATCAGTTAGTCGCTGCTCTGGCCTTATTTGTTTTAAGCTGTTGGCTTCTTTCCAAAGATAAAACGATAAAGTTTACTTTATTGCCGGCGTTCTTTATGCTGGTTACCGCTGTGGCAGCATTAGTATTACAGACCATCAAATATTTTGTCCATAAAGATATTGTGCTTTGTATGATTAGCGGCAGTTTAATTATATTATCGGTAATTATGGTTTATGAAATTATCCGCTCATTGAAGGAGAAAAAAGCATGCATAAGGGTTTAATTGTGCAGAAATTCGGCGGCTCTTCCGTAGCTAATCTCAGCCGCATCCAGAATGTGGCCAGAAGAGTGGTCAATTACAGCAAAAAAGGCTATGACTTGGTAGTGGTGGTTTCTGCTTTGGGAGATACCACTGACGAACTCATTGAGTTAGCGCATAAAATTAACCCTGAGCCTGCGGAGAGGGAAATGGATATGCTTTTATCCACCGGCGAACAGATTTCCGTGGCCTTGTTAGCTATGGCTATCCATAAGTTAGGCTATGAGGCTATATCTTTTACCGGAGCGCAGGTAGGCATTATTACTGATACCAGCCATACCCGCGCCCGGATTTTAAAAATAAATGCGGATAAAATAAAGGAAGAACTAAAAAACGGAAAGATCGTGATTGTCGCCGGTTTTCAGGGAGTTACTTTAAATCAAGATATTACTACTTTAGGCCGGGGCGGTTCGGATTTAACTGCCGTGGCCTTGGCCAAGGAATTGTGTGCCCGCGAATGCCAGATATATACTGATGTCGCGGGTATTTATACTACTGACCCGCACATAGAACGCCGGGCCAAGAAAATTTCCCGTATTACTTATGATGAGATGCTGGAGATGGCATCGTTGGGTGCCCAGGTAATGCAGGCGCGCTCCATAGAGGTAGCCAAAAAATTCAATGTGCCTATACATGTGCGCTCTTCATTTTCTAAAAAATCCGGAACCATGATTGTAAGGGAGGTTAAAAGAATGGAAGACGTAGTGGTAAGCGGGGTAACTCTAAATAAAAAAGAGGCCAAGATTACGGTTTGTAATGTCCCTGACCGTCCGGGCGTAGCCGCCAAGATATTCAAAGAATTATCCAGCGGCGGAATAAGTGTGGATATGATTGTGCAGAATGTCAGCCATACCCGGCAAACCGACATTTCTTTTACCGTAAATAAATCCGGCTTGAGCAAGGCATCCCGAATCACTAAAAAGATTGCCCGGCAAATACAGGCAGATGATGTCTTGGAGGATCAAGATATCGCCCGGGTTTCCATTGTGGGCGTAGGGATGAAGTCACATCCGGGTGTCGCTGCTAAGATGTTTGAATCTCTGGCTAAAAATAAGATTAATATTGAGATGATTTCTACTTCCGATATCAGCATATCCTGTATTATCAAAAAGAAATCCGGAGAGACCGCAGTCAGGGCATTGCATGAAAAATTCGGGTTAGCAAAATAGCGAGGTTGAAGATGTCTAAAGTAAAATTATACGATACCACTTTAAGGGACGGAGCGCAGGGAGAAGGTATTTCTTATTCGGTAATGGATAAGGTTAGGATTGCCCAGGAATTAGATAAATTAGGCATCCATTATATTGAGGGCGGCTGGCCGGGTTCTAACCCCAAAGATATGGAATTCTATTTAAAAATGGCAAAGGTACGCTTAAAGAATAGCGTATTGGTGGCTTTTGGTTCCACACGTAAAGCCCATACCCACGCAAATCAAGACCAGAACTTAAAAGCTATTTTGAAATCACAGGCAAAGATTGTGGCTATCTTTGGTAAGACCTGGGATTTACATATTAAAGACGTCTTAAAGACTACACTCGATGAGAACCTGCAGATGATTAAAGATAGTTTGAGTTTTCTGGCCTCAAAAGGCCTGATCGTATTTTATGATGCCGAGCATTTCTTTGATGCCTATAAGGCTAATAAAGAATATAGCCTAAAGTGTCTGTTGACTGCTCAGGAAGCAGGCGCAAAGGCCATTGTTCTCTGCGATACAAACGGCGGGACACTTACCTCTGAGATTTCCCGGGTTATTCAGGAAATCCGGCCTAAAATAAATGTTGGCTTAGGTATTCATTGTCATAATGATGCTGGTTTAGCAGTAGCAAATTCCCTGGTTGCCGTTGAGGCGGGTTGCGATATGGTCCAGGGTACAATTAATGGTTATGGCGAACGCTGCGGCAACGCGGATTTAATCCCGCTTATTGCCAACCTGAAATTAAAATTGGGTATTGACTGTATCAGCGACGATAAATTAAAAGAATTGACTAGGGCTTCGCATTTTGTCAGCGAGATAAGCAATATGCGGCAAAAAGATGATCAACCTTATGCCGGCGTATCCAGTTTTGCCCATAAAGGCGGTGTGCATATTAATGCCGTAATGAAGAATCCCAGAACCTATGAGCATATTGAACCGTCACTGGTAGGGAATCGGCGCAGGATCTTGGTTTCGGAATTAGCGGGTAAGACCGGGATTTTAATTCGCGCCAAAGAATTAGAATTAGATTTAAGCAAAGAAGACCCCCAGACCAAAAGGATCCTTAAGCTCATCCAGAATTTAGAGCACCAGGGTTATCATTTTGAGGCGGCAGAGGCTTCCTTTGAATTATTAATGAAAAAAGCCCTGAAGAAGTATAAGAAATTTTTTGAATTAGAGGGTTTTCGGGTAGTGGTAGAGAAGCGTTCTGATAAAAAGATTGCGTCGGAGGCGATTATCAAATTAAAGGTAAAAGGCGTAAAAGAACACACTGCTGCTGAAGGCGACGGCCCGGTAAATGCCTTGGATAATGCCCTGCGTAAGGCATTAAAAGATTTTTATCCCACCCTATCCAAAATGCATCTTTCTGATTTTAAGGTGCGCGTATTGGAGGAGAAGGCAGGCACAGCTAGCCGGGTGCGTGTGCTTATCCAGTCTCAGGATGAAACAGATACCTGGAGCACTATCGGTGTTTCCGGAAATATTATTGAAGCCAGTTGGCAGGCATTAGTGGATAGTGTGGAATATAAGTTATTGAAGGATAGAGTAGAATAATGCATGTTGAGCTTCCCAGTCAATATAACCCCAAAGAAACCGAAAATAAGTGGTATAAGTTTTGGCAAGAGCATAATCTATTTTCCGCAAAACCTAATCCTACCAAAAAACCTTTCTGCATAGTTATTCCTCCGCCCAATGTTACAGGTATCCTGCATATGGGCCATGCCCTTAATAATACTATCCAAGATATCCTCATTAGATACCATCGGATGAAAGGCGAAGAATCTTTGTGGATGCCGGGAACTGACCATGCCGGTATTGCCACGCAGAATGTAGTGGAGAAGGCGATTGCCAAGGAAGGATTAAAACGCCAGGATTTAGGTAGAGAGAAATTCCTGGAACGCGTCTGGCAGTGGCAGAAGGAATACGGCTCTACGATTATCCATCAACTGCAGAAACTGGGCGCATCCTGCGATTGGCAGAGGACGCGCTTTACTATGGACGAAGATTATTCCCGGTCAGTGATAGAGGCTTTTGTACGGTTATATGAAAAGGGACTGATTTACCAAGGTAATTATATTATCAACTGGTGCCCTCGGTGTCAGACTGCGCTTTCTGATGAAGAGGCGCCGCATAAAGAAATCCAAGGGAATCTTTATTATTTAAGATATCCTTTAAAGCAGGGACAGTCCCTTTCAGGGACAGTCCCTGCTTATATTGTAGTGGCTACTACTCGTCCAGAAACTATGCTCGGCGATACCGCAGTAGCAGTAAATCCTAAAGATAAACGCTATAAGAAATATATTGGCCAAACTTTAATTTTACCTTTGATAAACCGGGAAATAAAAGTAATTGCGGACGCTATGGTAGATATGAAGTTCGGCACAGGCGCAGTCAAGGTAACGCCAGCGCACGATCCCAATGATTATACATTGGGCAAGAAACATCATCTTGAATTTGTAAATATAATGTATGCTGATGCACGCTTAAACGAAAATGCCGGAGAATACAAGGATATGGATAGGTTTGCAGCCAGAGATATTATCCTGAAGGACCTAAAAGAAAAAGGGCTATTGGAGAAAATAGAGCCGCATCAGTTGTCCGCAGGCCATTGTTATCGTTGCCATACCATCATTGAGCCATATTTATCCAAGCAATGGTTTGTAAAAATGTCACCCCTTTCCAAACCCGCATTGGAAGTGGTGAGAAAAGGAAAAATTAAATTCTATCCTAAACGTTGGACTAAGGTTTATCTTAACTGGATGGAGAATATCCAGGATTGGTGCATCTCGCGCCAAATCTGGTGGGGACACCGCCTGCCTGTTTATTATTGTAAAAACTGCCCAAATCTTCAACAAGCTGGTATTATTGTTTCCAGAATAAAGCCAGATAAATGTCCGAGCTGTGGCTCAACGGATATTTATCAGGATGAAGATGTCTTGGATACCTGGTTTTCCTCGTGGCTGTGGCCGTTCGCCACTTTTAAAAATGGAGAAGATTTAAAATATTTCTATCCTACCTCAAGTTTGGTCACTGCTCCGGAAATAATTTTTTTCTGGGTGGCGCGCATGATTATGGCGGGATTAGAATTTATGCAGGATATACCCTTTAAAGATGTTTATATCCATGGTACTGTACGCGATATTGAAGGTAAAAAAATGTCCAAATCCCTGGGGAATATTATTGACCCCTTAGAGATTATCCATGAATATGGCGCAGATGCCCTGCGTTTTAGCTTGATATCTATTACCGCCCAAGGCCAGGATGTGTTTTTATCCAAAGAAAGGTTCCAACAAGGCAGAAACTTCGCCAATAAAATCTGGAATGCCTCCAGGTTTATTTTAATGAACTTAGAACCCTGCGAAACCAAGGTAGATTTGTGCGTGTTTTTTAAGAAAGAGGACCTGGATATTGTCAACCGCTGGATATTAAGTAGGTTTTATACTGTACTGAAAGAGACTAATAAAAATTTAGAGGCCTATAAATTTAATGAGGCGGCAAATACCTTATACGGCTTTTTCTGGCATGAATTCTGCGATTGGTATTTAGAGATGATTAAATCCGATATTAAAAACCAGCGCAATCAAGTAGTGATGTATAAAGTCTTAGAAAAATTCTTAAGGCTGATACACCCTTTTATGCCTTATATTAGCGAAGAAATCTGGCAGAGAATATATAATCAGGGACAGTCCCCTGGGGGAGGAGTCCCTGGAAATAGTATTATGATTCAGCCCTGGCCGCATGTGCAGGAACAGATGATCGATAAAAAAAAGGAAGATAAGTTGAATCTAATATTTGAGATAATTGCCAGCATCCGCAATATACGCCAGGAATTAGAAATACCACTCCAGAAGGAGATAGGGGTAATTATCGCCTCCCCAAATCAAGAAAACAGAAAACTTATTGAAGAAATGTCCGGCCAGATAAAAAAAATAGCCAAATTAAGCAATCTCAATATTAATGCAAAATACAGCCACGTTAAATCCAGCGTTAGTGGCGTGATAAAGGATGTGCATGTAACCTGCCTGCTTTCTGGAATAATTGATTTGGAAAGAGAGAAAGCAAAGCTGGATGCACGTATCCGAGAATTAGCAGCACAGATAAGCGCTAAGAAAAAAACTTTAAGTAATAAAGCATTCTTAAAGAAAGCCCCGGAAGAAATAGTAGAAAAAGAGAGTGATGGACTTAAGGAATTAAATGGTATTTTAAAGCGGATTAAGGAAATTAAGAATGAATTACAGTAAAGTTATTCATCTAGTCAGGAGTAGTTTAAAGGAAGATATCGGAAAAAGAGATATTACTACAGGACTGTTTATCCCAAAAGATAAGATGGCCAAGGCGGTAATATTAGCCAAGGAGGATTGCGTAGTTTGTGGTATGGAGATTGCTAAAATTGTATTCAAGGCTACAGATAATAAAATTAAATTTAAATCTTCTGCTGCAGACGGCCAGCATATAAAAAAAGGAAAGGTTATGGCCCGGATACAAGGTAAGGCCAGGTCCATTTTAATTGCGGAACGAACCGCCTTAAATTTTTTAAGCCATCTTTGCGGCATCGCTACTTTAACCAGAAGATTCGTTCAGGCCATTAAGCCCTACCGAGTAAAGATTATGGATACGCGTAAGACCATTCCCAATCTTAGGGCTTTACAGAAATATGCGGTCAGAATAGGAGGAGGGATTAACCATCGGTTTAAATTGGATGAGATGGTATTGATTAAGGACAATCACTTAAAGGTTATAGGTGATAGGTTATGGGTTATAGGTTTTAAAAAAATAAAAAATAAAATCCCGACTAAAATCAAAAAAGAAGTAGAAGTAAAAACACTTCAAGAATTTAAGCAGGCTTTAAAAATCAGAGCAGATATAATTATGTTGGATAATATGAAGTTAAGCGATATAAAAAAAGCAGTTATGATAAGAAACTGCCTATCACCTAACACCTATCACCCAACACCTAAGCTAGAGGCTTCAGGTGGTATTACTCTGAAAAGTATCAAAAAAGTAGCAGCCACAGGCGTAGATATGATTTCCGTGGGAGTATTAACTCACTCCGCAAAATCGATTGATATTAGTTTAGAGGTTTTGTAGCAGTGGAAAAATTTAAACTCGTTTCTCATTACCAGCCCTGCGGCGACCAGCCCAAGGCCATCAAAGAATTAATAGAATCGGTTCTTTCGGGAAGACAATATCAGACATTGCTGGGTGTAACCGGATCAGGTAAGACCTTCACCCTGGCCAATGTGATTGCCCAGGTCAACTTGCCTACTTTGGTGATTTCCCACAATAAAACCTTAGCTGCGCAGTTATATTCGGAATTCAAAGAATTTTTTCCCCAAAACGCGGTAGAATATTTTGTGAGTTACTATGATTACTATCAGCCGGAGGCATATGTGCCTTCCACAGACACATATATTGAAAAGGATGCCTCTATTAATGATAGATTAGACCGGCTGCGGCTTTCCGCGACCTCTAGTTTAATGTCGCGTAATGATGTTTTGATTGTTGCCTCTGTATCCTGTATTTATAACTTAGGTTCTCCGCAAGATTATCGGGAATTATTGGTTTTTGTGGAAAAAGGCCAGGTGATTTCCCGCGATAAGCTAATTTCCAGATTTATTCAGATACAATATGAGAGAAACGACTATGAATTTGTGCGGGCAAAATTACGCGTCAGGGGAGATGTCTTAGAGGTATTTCCTTCCTATCTACAGGAGGCAATACGCATAGAATTTCAAGGCGAGACCGTTGCCGGGATTGCCGAGATCAATCCTCTATCAGGAGAAGTTTTAAATCCATTAGAAAGAATAGCCATATACCCGGCTAAGCATTTTATTGTTTCCGGAGACAGGATTAACGCCGCGCTTAAGTCTATAGAATGGGAATTGGAAGATAGATTAAAAATTTTGAAGAGCAAGAATAAGTTATTAGAAGCGCAAAGGCTGGAATCGCGCACGCGTTACGATATGGAGATGTTAAAAGAGATCGGTTATTGCCATGGCATTGAAAATTATGCGCGCCATCTTTCCACAAGAGAGCCGGGGTCAAGGCCGTATTGTTTAATTGATTATTTTCCTAAAGAATTTTTAACCGTAATCGACGAGTCCCATGTAACCCTACCACAAATTAGGGGTATGTACGAAGGAGACCGTTCCCGAAAAGAGGTTTTGGTAGATTATGGTTTTCGGCTGCCTTCTTGTTTGGATAACCGGCCTTTAAAATTTACGGAGTTTGCAGGATTGGTAAAGCAGGAAATTTTTGTCTCCGCTACCCCTAATGAATTTGAAATTAAAAAGAGTAAAGGCCAGGTCATTGAACAGATTATCCGGCCCACAGGTTTAGTGGATCCGGAAATTATAGTTAAGCCCAGCGCAGGCCAGATCGAGGATCTAATGGAGGAGATAAAAAAACGAGAGCAAAGAAATGAACGGGTCTTGGTCACTTGCCTGACTAAAAGAATGGCTGAGGATTTAGCCAGTTTCCTGCAGGATAAAGGATTAAAAGTAAAATATTTGCATTCTGAAATTCAAACTATTGAGCGCTCCAAGGTACTTCGGGAATTAAGGCAAAAGGAATTTGATTGTCTAGTGGGAATAAACCTATTGAGAGAAGGCCTGGATTTGCCTGAAGTTTCATTGGTAGCAATTTTAGACGCGGACAAGGAAGGATTTTTACGCTCCGCCACTTCTTTAATTCAGGTGTCAGGCAGGGCAGCGCGCAATATTAATGGCGCGGTAATTATGTACGCGGATACTTTGACCGGTTCGATGAAAAAGGCGATTTCTGAAAGTATGCGCCGGAGGAAAATACAAATAGAATTTAATAAAGCTAATAATATCACCGCGCGCACTATTGAAAAGGAAATCAAGGCAGGGATTGAGGATTTAGCCGAGGCAGATAAATTTGTCCAGAATTTGACCGGACTGGAAAAGGATGAATACGAATTAAATAAATACTTGTCAGAACTGGAATACGAAATGGAACTCGCTGCCAGAAACCTGCAGTTTGAAAAAGCAGCCCTTTTGAGGGATAAAATAAAGGAGTTAAAAGTTGCTCTTAGCCATTGATATAGGAAATACTAATATAAGTATCGGGGTATTTGAAGATAAGCGTTTATGGAAAAGATATTCTATCCCGGCAAAAGAAAAAAAATATTCAGCGCAGCTACAGAAGATATTCAGACAGAATAAAATCCATGACGCCATAATCTGTAGCGTAGTGCCAAGCGTTACCAAGATTTTGGCAAAGGACATAGAAAGATTATTGGGCCAGCCACCATATATTATAGGTAAGGATATAGTTGTGCCGATTAATAATCTTTACCGTAAGCCCAGGCAGGTTGGCCAAGACCGTTTAGTGAATGCCTATGCCGGCATTATGCTTTATGGCGCGCCTTTGATTGTAGTGGATTTTGGCACGGCAGTGACCTTTGATCTAGTTTCCAAAGATAAGGCATATTTAGGAGGAATGATTTTGCCGGGCATGGAGATTTCTTTAGATGCGCTGGCAGAAAGG